>Ga0209395_1007326_pt1 | contig 11635 bp, 8 predicted proteins | sample GOMGulsemesocosm_3_FD_184635 | JGI IMG/M metagenome (GOLD analysis project Ga0209395, IMG submission 184635) | Methane-oxidizing microbial communities from mesocosms in the Gulf of Mexico - GOM9D Gulf of Mexico (SPAdes) (version 2) | ecosystem: Environmental > Aquatic > Marine > Cold seeps... | reverse complement strand
TCAGTGGCAACTAAAACCCAATGGCACCGAAGGCTACCGCACTGCCGAAGTGACATTGGGCGGCATCGACACCGACGAAATCAGTTCAAAAACCATGATGGCGAAAAATATCGAAGGCCTATACTTCATCGGCGAAGTCGTCGACGTCAGCGGCTGGCTAGGCGGCTACAACTTCCAATGGGCTTGGAGCTCAGGCTGGGCAGCAGGGCAAGCGGTTTAGTTGTAGAGATACATCTAAATTTGAAACAATCCATTAAAATATGAAACTGTCTCATATTTTAATTTAGGACTAGGCTACCTAAACCCCCCAGTACAATACCAATCGCTATTAGCTAAAGCTTGATACATTGCGGTTTTCCAACAGTTTGCATGTTGGTTAGAAGCTACATTGAACTTTCTTTGCAGTGCTTGTTGTACACCTACAACTTGGTTAATTTGAAAATCATACTCCAACTCCCCTTTTAAATTAGGTATTTCGGTACCGGCTTGTGTACGCAACCTATTTCCTAACTTAAAGTCTATAAAATGGTTTTTGACTCTCTCCTTATCGTCATCATGCCAATGATGTGGTGGCTGAGCATAATACCTTATAGTGGGCGGAGATGTTTCCTGTACTTCAGCGCATAACCACTGCTCATTTATAAAATGCCTTTGATCAAAATACGGATGTAAGCATTGCTCTCTTTTTGATAAAGCTATTCCTGCACTTTTCCCTTTATTACAATCAGCACAACTTGGCACTAAGTTATTTGGTAAAATTGATAGCAGTGGAAATTTAGCTTTTGGTAAATAGTGATCTAATGTAGTTACATGGCCAAAGCCACAAAATGGACAAATACGTAGAGGAGCCAGCATCATTAGCTGATCATAATAAGATCTAGCTGGCTTTCTTTCAGGGACCATATGGTAGGTATACAGACCTTTAAGCTCTTTTTTAGTTACATTTCCTGTAACTGTGTCGTCATCTCCACCCTGAAAATTCCGGATTTGAAACAAATCGGCGGTGGCCACTTTTACATCGAAATCTTGTACGGCGTTGGTAAGTTGAGGATTAATAGCATTAATCTTCTGTGTCAGGCTTTGACAACTAATACTTCCAACACATGTGTTTAATACATCAGTAAAGTTTACTTGTGGTGGATTAATGGCCCTCATTATCAGCCTCTCTATTGGCAATAAGAGCTCTTAAGATAGCTTGACCTTCAAACCCTAGTTGAGCCTCATAATCATCCATAATTTCATCAAAGCTTTTACCACTGTTAATTGATTCGGCAAGTAAGGCGTGAAATCCAGATTTTGTAACTTCTAGCCCAAATATTTCCCTTGTTAAAATGCCGACATTTTCACCAAAAGTTTCATTTTCAGGCCTAAATGATTTACCTTCATTTCTAGTTCTTTCAAGTTTCCAAACACAACTTCTAGGTACTTCTTGCAGTACTACTGGGGAGTGAGTGGCGATAATTGCCACTGCGTTCCTGTCAATCAATAAATCTGATAAAGCTCTAGTGAAAGCTGAAAGCAAAGGCGGGTGCAGGTGACTTTCTGGTTCGTCAATTAAAACCAATGTCTTCTCTTCAATAGTTTCTATTAGGCTCGTTATTGTGAGTAAAACTATCATATGTCCAGAGCTCATACGGTCGAACAAGTTATAAACTGTCTTCTCGACTTCGCTGAAGCGATCTAAACCACCTAAGCGTGCTAAGTTCATTTCAGCAAAGTTATTGTCAGATTCAAGGGTTTTAATCGCTCTCAACCAACGATTTTTCTTACTGTCTAGGCCGAAACAAACTTCTAAGCTGGCAATAAAATCACCTCTAAGTTGTTCAGTACCTTTTAATTCATTTGTCTCTTCGTCGTTATTTACTTTTAAGCCTATATAGAAATAACAAGTACCTAAGCTTCTATCTGGTCTATTTTTAGGTGGAACAAACGGGTCAAAGGCGCTAAAAGATACTGATGAAATACTGCTAAAGTAATCCTTAGGTAAATCAGCCTCTTGCTCGAAACCATGCTCACAAAACAACATACCGACATCAGAGTCATCCGAAGGTACATCAATAATCGTTTTTACAATATTATTTAATAACGTCGTTTTACCAACACCGTTACGACCAATTAACACATGAATATTACTGGAAGGAAGGGAGCCTGGAGTGACTTCAAAACTCAAATCTACCTGTGCACTTTTTTCTGTCTGCTCTTTTCTATAAAAAAAGTTAAACTCAGTTAACGGCGCATCATCATTTAATATTCTTGTGTATTGTCCGTGAATAACTGAAACACTCACAGAACGTAATAATGAAGATTTAAAAACTGGTTCATTTAAAGCAATATCGAAGCAGTTTCTTGAGTATGCTACGTCGTTTAACTTTTCTAAAATATGATTGCCTAGTTCTAGACTAAGTAGTTCTCGAATATTTTTATAGTACTCTTCATCCTGCCCTAAGCTAAAATAGCTTTCGTTTAAGTCTTCAAAAGTGTCTTCTAACTTTTCTGAAGACCAACCTGACTGCATTCCTGCAACACCTAGTTTTATTTTACCAATGGTATGCTGCTCGCGATTTTCATCACAGACAACTAATGAAAATGTCGTCTTAAAGGACTGGTCATCCCAGTTGTCTTCCCATAAATACGCCATTAATTTACGGCCCGAAGGTGGGAATGATTTATGCCCTATTTTTTTAAATGTTAAATCCATAGATACACCTAAAACTGTCCATATGTGCTATTTCCGGCACCTTGATAGTTACTATAAACATGTTGGTAAACAACTAAGTTCATATCTGCTAGCTCTTCATCAGGGTAGGCATTTTGAGGTAGCCATTCTAAGCTGTTTTTAATCATCGTTTTTATTTGTGAACTAACTTGAGTGCTTTCACGCCATCGCTCCACTTTTAGTTTTTCTGCTTTAAGTTTTGCTAGTGTCTCTTTAGCAACTTTTTTAACTTCCTTTTCTTCATCAGGAGTTAACGTTGGTTTTTTAAGCAAGTCATAAATCGCAAGCGTCTCTTCATCTACACCTTCGCGTACAGCTCTTTCTTGTTCAGGGTTTAAATCGTTTTTCATAAAGTCATTCAAATCATCAAATGCCTTTTGTACTGCTTGAATATCTTTGCCTGCATTGTATTCAGCAATGATTGTTTTGTATTTTTCATAAAACTCTAAACGAATAGGGTTTTCTCTAACCATTCTTTCTAACTGTTTTTCAATTGCTTCCTGCAAGTCGAAAACAACGGCATTTTTTTGGTTAGATTTAGCAAATGCTTGTCTCAAACGATCAAAATCTAGATTACCTAAATCAACATAATCATCTTCTCGCACTTCATTTTTTAAAGTGCTTACACTCATGCTAACTTCTTGTTGTAACTTTCGCATTACCGATGAAATATTAGCCGATTTTGTTTTTTGGTTAAGTTGATTGTAAATGGCATCTATAGCGTTATATCGCGGAATAAAAGCCTTAACAATTTCTTCTGGGTAAAGTGCTTTGTATTTTCTCAAAACATCACGTGCCGCTACTTCAAACTGCGTACGTGTAGTTTCATTTAAGCTTACGGCATTAGCCGCTTTATTAAGTGAGGTTAAACGAGCCATTGCCGACTCAGCATTAACTAATTCATCAAGATTGAAGTCTACCTCCTGTAAGAAATCACAGACTGCGGTAATAGCTGTATTTAGCTCGTCAGCCATTTGTTCAAGCTTCTCAACTGGATTAGTTGGTTTCCCGTCATCACAAGAGCCTTTACCACCAGGTGATTTAGGCTTATCACCTTCACCATATACTGAATAGGCTTTTTCTAATTGTGTGTATACATTACCGTAATCAACTATCAACCCGTTTTCTTTTTCATCGTCATAGACACGGTTGGCACGTGCGATAGTTTGCATTAGTGTGTGCCCCTGGATCGGCTTATCTAAATAGACCGTAGAAACACAAGGTGCATCAAAGCCTGTAATCCACATCGCACATACAATAGCTAAACGGAAAGGGTTATCTTCATCCTTAAATTCAGTTTCAAGATCACGTTCAACCATTTTTTTACGATGAGTTTCAATATCAAGACCAAGCTCTTTAAACTTTTTAACTTCATTTTGTTCACCACTTACCACAACACAGACTTCAGTTTCTTCAACACGTGCTAAGTGTTTTTTAATTGTTAACTCTTCTTGTTGATCTTCCGCTTTATTAATTCGTTGTTTAAGCTCTTTAATGTACTCTGGCCAGTAACTCATCACCAAATGATACATTCGCACAGCGGTTGGCTTATCAAGGGCGACAAACATTGCCTTACCTTGATAACCACGGTCATTAAAGTGCCAAACTAAATCTTTTGCGATTTTATCGAGACGATCATCGGAAGTTAGAATTGGGTAGTCTCTAGCAAACTCTCGCCTAAGTTTGGCTATTTGGTCGGCATCAAGCTCTTCATTATTAATAATATCTGCCATACGCTGATCTAAATCTGGGTTTTCAATATCTAGCTTCTCACCGCGGTTAAGATAACGAAGTGGCAGTGTTGCACCATCATCCATTGCTTTTTTAAAATCATAAACTGAAACATAACCACCAAATATTTTTTTGGTTAGTTCAACTTCATCATCTATTAGTGGTGTACCAGTACAGCCAAGAAAGGAGGCGTTTGGTACCGCTTTAAAGCGCATGTTCTGCGCATATGTTCCGCCTTGTGTGCGGTGTGCTTCATCCGAAATAACAATAATATTGTCTCTTTCAGTGATCAGCGGATATTCGACTTCTTTCTTCTTATCAATGGCGAACTTGTGAATTAAAGTAAAAACATATCGGTGGTTTTCACTTAGTAATTCACGTAAATGCGTACGGTTTTTTGCCCGTATATTTTCTTCAGTCACAGCACCACAACCTGTAAAAGTATCGTATAACTGGTTTTCTAATTCGGTACGGTCAACCACGATTAAGAATGTATAGCTTTTGCCAAATTTTCGTAATATCTTTTGGCAAATAAACACCATAGAGTAAGATTTACCCGAGCCTTGGGTATGCCAAAACACTCCAAGCTTACCTTTCAAATCATTGATGTTTTTGGTCTGTTCAACCACTTTATTAACACCAATAAACTGGTGGTTCTTGGCCATGATTTTTACAACATCATTGCCTTCGCCATCAAATAGTAAAAAGTTCTCAAATAGATCGAGTAATCTATGCTTCTCACACGTACCACGTAAAATGGTATCTAAGCTCACTTCACCTGCATCATCTTCTTCAATGCGTTTCCATTCTAAAAAGAACTTGTATGGGCTAGTGACAGTACCAACCCGTGAATCAGTGCCGTTACTCAATAGAATAAAAGCGTTACTGTGCAGCACTTCAGCAATAGTGTCTTTATAATCGCTTAGGTTATCGTCGTAAGCGTTACGTAAATCGGTGTGATGTGCTTTTAACTCAAAAAACACCAGCGGAATGCCATTAACAAAGCCAACAATATCTGGACGACGGTTGTATAACTTACCTACCACTTCAAATTGTCTTACGGCAATAAAGCAGTTTTCTTCAGGCTCATTAAAGTTAAAGACTTTTAGACGTTTTTTTTGCAGTTTGCCTTTGTCGTCCTGATAGCTAACTTGCACACCTTTAGTTAACAGCTCATGCTTAGTTTTATTAATTGAACCTAGACTCTTATCAGCTTCAATTTGGGTTAGTTGATCAATGGCATTTTGATAAGCACTATCTGATAAATTGGGATTTAATTTAACAAGTGCCTGTTTTAAGTACCTAACGAGTATGACTTCTGATTTGTTGACTCGGCCTAACAAACCGTCACTGCGGTCTTCTAACACAGACAGTATTTCATTATGCCAAGCAGTTTTAACTTGCCATTGCAGGTCGAGCAATACCTCTTCGCAGGCCTGCTCAACTAATCCGTCTTCAGAATATTCATAACTCATCTATTGATACTCCTTTTCAATATGCCTCTAACCAGGGCTTATTATTCTAATTTTATAAGGCTTCAGCCATTGAATTCTTTTGCTCTGTTTCATCATTTTCTAGACGCCTTAACATGGCCTCTGGTAGTTCTACTTGTTCAATATCGACCATTCCAGTCATAAGTCTTGGTAATAGGATATCGCGAGCTTCTTTGAGCAAATTTATTTGCTTTTGAAGATTTTCAATGGTTGAAAAAATGATTTTAACCTTTGCCTCAAATAGCTTGATAAGTTCTTTATTAGGAAAAATAACTTTTTTTGCATAGGCTGCATTCCTATTCAGGCCTGGAACCGCAGCATCATTATTAATAAACTTTTGGTTTTTAAGTAAATAGTAAATGTAATAAAGGGAATAGTTTGACGTCACATAATAAACGGTATCAATTGGGTAAAACGGATTATGGCTCCAATAAACAGATCCCACATTACCTTTGCGCCCCAAGATGACACCTTTTTCGACAACGAGTGATTCATCGTGATAGCCAACTAGACCAGCAGAACCATAAACAGGAATCTCACCACCATTTCTACTTTCTGCTTTTAGAGCTTTTCCATAATTGAGAGTAAGAATATTTCCCAATTTTGTATTTACCCACCCTTCAGGTAAAGCTGTTTCATCATCAAATACAGCACTTTCATGGTCGGGAAACTTGATACGAACAAACCACTCTTCGTAAGTGATTTGGGCCATTTCTTGTAGGAGAGTGATTCGTTTTAGGTTATTTTCAATAAGGTCATCGTAAGCGGAAAGCATAGTTGAAATTTTTTGATGATTATAAAAGTCCTTAGGGACAGTAACCTTAATTGCTCTCATATTGGCCTGAGACAACTTAGGTTGAGCTGCTCCTGTCACATACGCATCTATAGGTATAATATTCAATAAATATCGAATGAACTTGTCAGTAGAAATACCTTTTTTTGCTTTTATGATGTGCGCATGGTTATTAACCCAAAACTTACCTTTGACATAAAATGCAATTGGCTGGTTTCTGGACCTTAAATTTTCACCGTCTTCCGCAACGAGTATATATTCTCCATCAAATATAAAATCATTTAGATGATCAATTACACCCTGAGCCCCAAAATATCTGTACTTTCCTTGGATGCTTGATCGTTCAGTTGAACTTAAAGGTATACGCTGAGAATCATAAAAATCAATTAAAGTATCTAACGTAGTATCTACCCAACTCATAGTTCAATACCATCCAACATAGCGATTAAAGAATTACCCTGTTTATTTAGCCCTGCAAATTCTTTTTTAATCTCCTTCATTCTAGATTTGAAATCAAAATCCTTATCAACCTGAATGCTAAAGCCCACATAACGTCCTGGCGTTAAGCTATAGTCGTTCTCCTCAACTTCATCGAGGTTAACGATTTTGCAAAGACCTTCAACATCTTGATACTTGTCGTTAGGGAAGTTTTCTCTTATTGATAACCAGTCTTTTATCCGCTGTTTATAATCAGCGAGTTCTTGTTTTAGTAATTCTTTGTGGTCATTGATTGCTGTGGTTAATGCCTTAAGCAATTTGCTGTTGATATCAAGTTGCTTTTTAAGCTGCTTATTCTCTTTAGTGGCTTTGTCGTCTTTGCTTAATACTTTGAAGTCAATTAATGCCTTGTCTGAGCCTGTTTGGTATTTTTCGACTAATGCAAATAGTTTTTCAACGGGTTGGTTAAAACGTTCATCCCACTGTTGGCATACATCAAAATTACTATTATCAGCAATTGCTAGTTGCTCAACTAATTCTTGTGAAATAGCACTAAAATCAAGGTTTGGCTTTACTAGCTTCTTAAATGCTGTTTCACATTTATCACATAGTTTAAATTCGGCACTTTTACTATTAGCACAAGTTTTACACTTACTATCTGCTACAGGATGAAAAGGTGCCGCAATAACCGCTTGGCACTCCATTCTCAGTTGGCTAATTTCTTGAGCTATGTCTTTTGCTAACAGCACAGCTTCTTGATTATGAATGGTTTGTGCCGATGAAATAGCTGTTTTTTTGCCTCGATATGATTCCATAATGGCATTTAAATTAGTTAACTGGCCGACTGAGAAATCATTGATAGTATTGGTCACTACACGGAAAGTATTGCGAGCATCAATCATTAAGATTTTTTCTTTGTTCTCTTCCTTTTTGCCTTTATCTAAAAACCATACATGACAAGGTAGTGAACGAGTGTAAAAGAAATTATTGCCAATCGCGACGATACAATCAACTGCACCTGTTTCAATCAATTTCTGGCGAATGGCTTTTTCTGTATTACCCGCATCGGTGGCAGAGCTGGGCATAACAAAGCCAGCACGACCTTTTTCATTTAAATAGTGATAGAAGTATTGGACCCATAAATAGTTACCATTATCAGCTTTAGGAATGCCTATATCTTTAAAAAGGCGAGCATCATTTTTAACTTCCTTTCTTTTTTTATCGACCTTCTTAACGTTAAAAGGTGGATTCGCCATAACAAAATCACATTTACCCACCAATGTGTGAGGGTCTGAGTAAAAGCTGTTACTTTCTAATATCTTGCCTTCAATACCATGAATGGCTAAGTTCATTTTGGCTAAACGGGCGTTATTAGACTTTAGCTCAGAACCATAACACTTCACTTTTTGGTTGACGGAAGCGTACTTTTCTTGCTCTTCAATAAAGTGACCGGTTTGAACAAACATACCTGCTGAACCACAGGCAGGATCATGAATAATACCATGATCGGGTTTAATCATATTTACTATTAATTGCACCAATGATGGCGGTGTGAAGAACTCTCCACCTTCTTGCGCACCCGCACCATCCATTGAGAACTTCATTAAGAAAAATTCATAAATTCGACCAAAGATATCGCCTTTGATTTCCTTTACTGAGTCTTTGTTAAAAACACGTATTAACTCACGTAATAAGTCTGTATCAAACTCTTGGTAGTTTTTAGGTAATACACCCGCTAAATCAGGATATAAATCTTCAATAAGCTTCATTGCATTATTAATAGCTTCATCTAAAGATTCTGACTCGGGTAAATCAGCTAAATATTCAAACTGAGATTTCTCTGGCAACATCATCGCACCAGCGGCTAGGAAGTCGTCCTTTGTTGGCGCACGTTTACCACGAGGCCCATTGGGAGTATTTGCTTCAATTTGTTCTTTTGCTTGCTCGTATCGGTTTTGTGCGTAGCGCAAAAGAATAAGACCTAATACAGGATCTTTATATTCTGCGGCTGTAAGCTTGGAATTGGCACGTAATGAGTTAGCACTGTCCCATAGTTCAGTTTCTAACTGTTTAATTTCTTGTTGATTCATTTTTAGTTCTCAAGCTTATAATTCAAAGTAATCTTCGTCGATTTTCTTCAGGTTTAATACCTGTTCGTCTCTGCTGCCAATGTTGTAGCGCAACATGAGTTTTGCTAATTCTTTTCCGTTAATAAGTACAATACGTGTACCTAAATTTTGTGCTGTTTCTTTGGCTGATGAAGTAAAGTTGGATGTGGTAATAAAGATACCCTTTTGCGCTTTCTTAAGGTTTAAAGCACCAAAGAAATCTCGAATATCACCAGCACCGACATTATTACCTTCGGCATAACGTTTAGCTTGTATGTATATCTGATCTACGCCTAAAGGGTCTTGATCTATAACACCATCAATGCCGTTATCACCTGACTTACCTAAAGCATGCGCCGCACCTTCACCAGTACCGCCATAACCCATAGCGATAAGTAGCTCGATTAATAAGTCTTCAAAAAATGCAGGAGTAACTTTGCGGGTTCGTTCTAGAATTTCTTGGGCTAACGAATCGTTGATTTTTTTATAAGCCAAGCGAAGTGCTTCATCAGGAGTGATGTCGTCAATATCGTCATTAACTTCAACATCATTGTTAGTAGTTACATTTTTTTGGTCTTTAAATGCAATAAACTCATCAAACTGCTTCAGGTATTTATTATCAATAACAGCCTGCTTATCTTTAAGGGCAGTGATACCTCGTTCCGTAATAATGAAATGAGCACGTCTAGTAACTTCTAGTAAGCCTGCTTTTGTTAGGTAAGTTCGTGCCCATCCAACTCTATTATCAAGGATGCTTTGCTTGCCACTAGGTAATGTTTCAGCTTTATCTTGTTCAGTTAACGTAAACTTGTTTGCAAGTTCATTGATGACATCGCGAAGTTTTACTTCTTGCCCTTTGGCTGCATAAGCTACCTCTAAAAAGGGGCGCATAAATTCTTGATAATTTGGGATCATTCCTTGCCTTTTTGTTCTTCTATCCATGCTTGTAAATCTGACATTTTAAATCGCCAACTGCCACCTACCTTAAAGCCAGGTAATTTCTTTTCAGCGGCAAGTCTATAGGCCGTTTTCTCAGTCAACTTTAAATAGTCTGCAACTTCTTTTATGGTCAATATTTGATCAGTCATTGTCATTCTCTAAAATGGCCTACTGAGAGAATATGGGAAAATTAGGGAATAAACAAGAATTCGTTTTGAATGAACTAAAAATATTTTCAAACTATTTTTAGTGACCTTTCCTGTCAGAGATTGGTAGCAATTATATTAATAGAGATATAACTAATTTCGCGGTTAAAACTGACAGTTTTAAGCTTTACGTTTAAATACACAACGATAGCCTTTAATAGTATACAAATAAATATATAAAAGTGTCACAAAATCACACGTCATATAATATTATCATTAATAAATATCCTTTCATGTCAGGAGCTGTAGCGAATATCATGGGGTTGACGACCTGTTCATAACAACTAAACTTAAACTAAGTTTTTAAGGTGTATTATTATGAAAAGATCACAAAACATCACTCATCAGTCGGTAGAAAACAAGGTAAAAAAGTGGGAATTACTAACTTCTAAGTTAAACACTCACATTCCCTACATTAAGACTCAAGATATAAAATCTAATGGGTCTAAAAATCGTTCACCAGATTTTGAACATCTAGGAAAAGACCGTGACTTTTTGTCCATCAATGAATCATTTTTTTACCTTCATTTACTTTTTGATAAGCGCATAACCTGGATAAAAGAACAATATCCATTGTTACCTGTTAATCGAGCTCAATATTTTGCCAAGAAGTTAGGTTATAGGTACCCAACTTACCCATTTTCAAACTCGGTTCCAGTGGTGATGACGAGTGATTTTTATTGCGGAACCATCTTTGGTGATGAAGTTGTATATTCAATTAAAAGCACTAAAGAAATAAATAACAGTAATGAGCGTAAACGCAAGAACACTGAGAACAAGCAAAAAATAGAAGAAGCTTTTTGGTTTACGAAGGGGGTTAAGTGGCATTTGATATTAGACACACAAATAAAAACTGCGTTTTCCGGCAACTTGGAAATGCTTGCGCCGAGTATTCAATTAAAAGACCCACTACAATGAATCAAAGGGGTCAGGTACACTTGATGATTGGTTAGCCTGATATTCCCCCATACTAAACCTCCCCCTCACAATAAACCCTATGGCGCTATGTACCCCATAGCGAGCTAGGCAGAATTTCACATTTTGGTTCGGGCAAACTTAATTGTTGCTAGACAAGTTTTTGGGAATTAGACAGGGGCGGTAAAGCCCCTTACTGCTATTGTCCTCTGACTGACAACGTTCTTGTCGAGATATCATCTTTTGTTGTAGCGTAAATGATGGCTATCACTCAAAGCGATAGCGCAAGCCTACAT
>Ga0209395_1007321_pt1 | contig 11640 bp, 10 predicted proteins | sample GOMGulsemesocosm_3_FD_184635 | JGI IMG/M metagenome (GOLD analysis project Ga0209395, IMG submission 184635) | Methane-oxidizing microbial communities from mesocosms in the Gulf of Mexico - GOM9D Gulf of Mexico (SPAdes) (version 2) | ecosystem: Environmental > Aquatic > Marine > Cold seeps... | reverse complement strand
CCAGTTGTGATTATCAACAGCGCCGCCAAGCAATCAAACAGTTCAATCGAGACAACCAGTATGTCAAAAAAGGGATAGCGCTAACGCCTGTTAAGTTTGGTATTTCATTTACGGTGCAGCACTTAAATCAAGCCGGAGCGCTAATCCATGTCTACACCGATGGTTCGATTCAGGTCAATCACGGTGGCACGGAAATGGGGCAGGGCTTAAATACCAAGGTAGCGCAAATCGTCGCTCAAGAATTCCAAGTCGATGTTAGCAATATTTTAGTGACTTCAACCCGTACCGATAAAGTCCCTAATACCTCACCAACCGCCGCATCGTCTGGCACCGATCTTAATGGTAAGGCTGCACAAGCGGCGGCACTTACTATTCGCGGCCGGTTAATTGATTTTTGCGCCGAGCATTTTAGCGTGACAGCAGCGCAGATCATTTTTCGTGATAACCAGGTTCATATTGGTCGTCAAACCGTTATGTCATTTTCTGAGCTAGTGCAGCTCGCTTACACCAACCGCGTGTCATTATCCTCAACCGGCTTTTATAAAACGCCGAAGATCTTTTACGATCGTGACAAGGCGCATGGTCGTCCATTTTTCTATTACGCCAATGGCGTGTCTTGCTCACAAGTGGTGATTGATACGCTAACGGGAGAGTATAAGGTCGAACGTGTCGACATCTTGCATGATGTTGGTGATTCTCTTAACCCGGCGATTGACCTTGGTCAAATCGAAGGTGCCTTTATTCAAGGGCTTGGTTGGCTGACGACTGAAGAGTTAGTGTGGAACGATCAAGGACGTTTGATAAGCGGCGGTCCAGCAACCTACAAGATCCCTGCCATTGCAGATATGCCTGCGCAGTTTAATGTTGAGTTGCTGACCAATGAGCCAAATAGAGAAGCGACTATTTATAATTCTAAAGCCGTTGGTGAGCCGCCATTTATGCATGGTATCTCAGTGTGGTGTGCATTGCGTGATGCCATTTCTTCGATTAGTGATTATCAGTTGAGTCCGCAGTTAGATACACCTGCGACACCGGAGAGGGTGTTGAAGGCGGTGCAGGTGATGAAGAATGGTTATTGTTCCTGAATAGAAGCGGCTTTTAATAAAATGTTAGCTTCAGTGGATTTTATGATGTGCCTGTTGACTGATCTATTTTAATCCACATCGTTGCACGCACACCAGTCACTTTCTTTATGAAATACATCCGTGTATTTCACCCTGCGGGCCAGCCTACGGCTGTTCAAATTGGTTCCAGACCGATTTGTGCTTCGCCACTAAAATGTCTGGAACATTTTAGGACAGCTTTAGCTGGTCGCGTAGCGATAAACCTCATGGACGAGGTTTACAAAGAAAGTAACCAAAGAAAGGCGACCCGTAATTTATCGCTGATCTTAAATATAAAATTGGTTCTTCAATACCGTATTTGATCCGCATCCCTGCGGCAAATACTAAAAAATCGTCCCTGATTTTTTCATTGGCCAATTGTATATTTAAGGCGATAAAGCGCGGGATAATTCCGCGCTTTAGAGGCTGAATTTAAATTTTTAGGACTGCGAGTCTTATGCCGATTTTCACTGCCGAGGCTGAGATAGACTGCCTAAAATGACAAAGGGAACATGAGTTAGTGTGGAGAAAATCGTATTTTCAGGGATGAAAATTTTAGCTACAGGGATGTATTGATGCGGATTTTTGGAATACTGACTGATGTTCCAGCGGCGGATGATTGTTAGTGGATAGACTGGCTGATGTTCCAGCTGCTACGTAATGTTAACTATAATTTAGGAAGAGGAGAAAACGATGACACCTAATAGCCATTGGATTGATGCGATAAAGAAGCTTAGTGATAACGGCGATGCTTATGTGTTGGTGACGGTGTTAGGTGTGCGTGGTTCTTCGCCGCGCGATAGTGGCAGCAAGATGGTGGTTAGCCTAGAGACAACATTTGATACGATTGGTGGTGGGCACTTGGAGCATCAAGCGACCAAAATAGCGCAACAGTTATTAGTCGATGAGGTTAGTGGCCAACATATCGAGCATTTTCCACTTGGGCCAAAGCTTGGGCAGTGTTGTGGTGGGGCGATTAGCGTGTTGTTTGAAACCTTTGCGCCAGAGCATATCAATATAATGTTGTTTGGCGCTGGGCACGTTGCGCACGACATTGTGCCGATGTTGGCAGGGTTGCCAGTACGGGTCACTTGGGTTGATGAGCGGGCGGCGTTATTCCCAGCGGCAAAGTATTCTAATATCAAACAGCTAGTTAGTGACGCGCCCGCAGATGAAGTGAAAGATATGCCCGCCAATAGCTATTATTTAGTGCTTACCCACAATCATCAGCGTGATTTTGAGATAGCGAGTGCGATATTAAAGCGCCAAGATTTTTCTTATTTAGGGCTGATTGGCTCAGAGACAAAATGGCAACGATTTCAGCAGCGCTTTGCTCATCGTGACTTTACTCAGGAACAGATCCAGAATATTCATTGCCCGGTGGGGCTGAGTGCGGTGGCAGGAAAACTGCCGATGGAAGTGGCGGTGTCGATTGTTGGAGAGATCATCAGTATTTATCAAGCGGAAAAAACGCCGAAGTCGAACAAGCAAGGAATTCAATGGTCTGAACTAAAAGCGCTACTAGCTACCAAAGAGGAGACACCATGAACAACAACCACTTTGCAATACGTAGCCAACGCGTGGTGATCGATGGTCAGATCCGCCCTGCGACGATTGAAATAAAGAATGGACTGTTTAAGCGTATCCTTAGCATTAACGCGGCACTCGAATGTCCGATTGAAGATGTCGGAAATCATGTGGTGATGGCGGGATTAGTTGATAGCCATGTGCATATTAATGAACCCGGACGCACCGAATGGGAAGGGTTTAACACGGCGACTCAAGCGGCGGCAGCTGGTGGTATCACCACGTTGGTGGATATGCCGCTAAATTGCATTCCTGTCACCATTGATAAAGCCTCATTTGAGCAGAAGTTAGCGGCGGTTGGCGACAAGTTATGGGTAGATTGCGGTTTTTGGGGCGGAATAGTCCCTGACAGCATCGGTGATCTTGCTGAGTTATTGGATGCTGGCGTGCTCGGTTGTAAATCCTTTTTAATTGATTCTGGTATCGCAGAGTTTCCGCCAATGGCGGCTCCTGATTTACGTCAGGCGATGGCGATAATGGCTGAGCATCAGGTGCCATATCTAATTCATGCCGAACTCGATTGTGGCGCTGAACCGGCGAAAATCACCGAAAAATATCAAAGCTTTTTAGACTCACGGCCCAAGTCGTGGGAAAACAATGCGATCGACATGATGATCGATCTAAACAGAGAGCTCGCGGCACAGGATCAAGACTGTCATGTTCATATTGTGCACCTGTCGAGTGCGCAAGCTATCACAAAAATTGCAGCGGCGCGTAAGGAGGGCATGACGCTGACCATCGAAACTTGCCCGCATTATCTAACGCTTGCCGCCGAAGACATTCCTGACGGAAAAACCTTATTCAAATGCTGTCCGCCGATCCGAGAAAACGATAATCGTCAGCAATTGTGGCAAGGGCTAAAAGATGGCGTCATCGATTTTATTGTGTCCGATCATTCGCCGTGTACACCTGAGCTAAAGTATATCGATAGCGGGGATATCGAAAAGGCTTGGGGCGGGATATCGGCATTACAGTTTGGGTTACCGCTTATATGGACGGAGGCTAAGCAACGAGGTTATCAGCTGAGCGATGTTAGTCATTGGATGTCGGCGCAAACAGCAAAGTTTATTGGCATGGATCATCTCAAAGGTTTTATCAAAGCCGGGCATGACGCCGACCTCGTGATTTTCGATGATAAAAAGCAGGTGGTGATCACAAATGAGATGATCAAACACAAAAATAAAATAACCCCTTATCAGGGGCAAACGGTGGTTGGTGAAGTGTTGGCGACCTATTTGCGTGGTCATAAAGTGTATTGCGATGATCAATTTATTGATAGTCCCAAAGGACGACCATTATTAAGAGGCACAGCGAAATGACAGACAGTGATTTAAGCTTGGAACAACTTAGCGGTGACGGCCTAGCGTATTATCTATCTCAGCACTTTGTTGATTTAGCACAGGCAAGGTTAGGTGGTGAGACCATCGATTGCTCAGATGATTTTTTTGCCGAAATGGAAAACCTGCTAAAACCGGGACGCGGAGTTTTTATTGCTGAGAAGTTTACCGACCGTGGTAAATGGATGGATGGCTGGGAATCGCGCCGCAGTTATGGTCGTGATAATGGTCGTGAGTATGACTGGTGCACCATTCGTTTGGGGATCAGCGGTGTTATTCGAGGTCTAGATATCGACACTAACTTCTTTAGAGGCAACGCCCCAGAAACGGTATCGGTGGAAGCTACACATTGCGATGGTGATATTAGCGACGCTGTTTGGCAGACGATTCTTGCGCCAAGTGCTGTTGATGCCCATAGTCAAAATTTGTTTGTTGTCACTAACGATACGGTGTTTAGTCACATCAGGCTTAATATATTTCCTGATGGTGGCGTCGCACGCTTTAGGGTGTTTGGCGATCCGATGTTTGAGCCGAACAACTTTGTCGCCGGTGAGTTAATTGATCTGGCATCGATAAAGAATGGCGCTCGTGCGCTCGTGTGTTCTGATATGTTTTTTAGCGATAAAAACAATCTGATCATGCCTGGGCGTGGCATCAACATGGGGGACGGTTGGGAAACTAGGCGACGGCGCGATCCTGGCCCCGATTGGTCGATTGTTAAGTTGGCGCAAGTGGGCGATATTAGAAAACTCATTATTGACACCGCACACTTTAAAGGCAACTTCCCCGACACATTTAGCCTTGAGGCCACTAACGGTACAGACGATGAGGTACTAGCGGGCAAAGTACAATGGGTAAATGTGGTTAAGCAAACTAAGCTGTCTGCCGATCGTGAACACCTGTTTATCGACCACATCACATCGGGAGATGCAACGTTTAGCCATGTCCGCCTAAACATTTTTCCTGATGGTGGGGTATCAAGGTTGCGGTTGTTTGGTCATGTTAACTAATTTAAGCCTTGGGCAATGACAAAGGAGCACCATGAACCTACATCAACTTAATCATCTAAGTGAGCAACAGGCGAGCCAAGCATTTAGACAATGTTGCACCGCCAGTGCTTGGGTCAAATTGCTGGTGGATAATCGGCCATACGCTCGCCAACAGGATTTGACGGATGCCGCCAATGAATATTGGTTAGGCCTTAGTGAACAAGATTATCTACAAGCCTTTGACGGTCACCCTAAAATCGGTGATGTTAGTAGTTTAATAGCCAAATATGCCGATACCAAAACGCTAGCAGCGAGCGAACAAGCCGGGATGAACACGGCAAATGAGCAAACCGTGATGGCATTAGCACGGGGTAATGATGATTACCTCAATAAATTCGGCTTTATCTTTATTGTCTGTGCCAGTGGTAAAACGGCATCACAAATGAATGAGTTATTGCAGCAACGATTACGTAACGACCGCGATACCGAGCTCGCTAATGCGGCGGAGCAGCAGCGTAAAATATTTATTATTCGGTTATATAAATTGATGTCGGAGGAGATTAAATGAGTCAAATCACCAGTCATATCCTTGATATTACCCGCGGTAAACCCGCCAGTAATGTCCCGGTCACCTTGTTTGTTCAAGATGGGCAATGGCGAAAACTTAGCGGTGGTGTCACTAACAGTGATGGCCGCGTAGCGGATTTATTAGCCGATGATGTTGTGCTACCGGCTGGGATTTATCGCTTGCACTTTGTCACGTCAAGCTACTTTGCCGCCAATAGCGAAGCGGGTTTTTATCCTTATGTTGATATCGTGTTTGAGATTGATGGCACAGGTACGCACTATCATGTGCCGCTGCTGCTTAGCGCCTATGGCTATTCGACTTACCGAGGCAGCTAAAGATGGTCATCACGCCGATAGCATTAACGGCTGAGGGGTTCTCACCTTTTGGTGATGTGATTGAAGTGAATGATCACGGTACCAGCTTTGCGATAAATCAAGGTTACACCACCCGCTATCATCGAATTGGTGATGTCGATTGTGCGGGAGATCAAAGCGTTGGAATAATTAGTATGTTTCGCTCTACACCGCTGCCATTACCGATTAAAATCGAGATGATGGAGCGGCACCCATTAGGATCGCAAGCGTTCATTCCGATGAGCGATCAGCCCTATCTGGTGGTCGTAGCGCCTCAGGGGGACTTTGATCCTAATAAGTTAAAAGTATTCTTAGCCGCGGCTAATCAAGGGGTCAATTACCATGCTGGTACTTGGCATCACTTTTGTTTAGCGCTCAATGAGATAAGTGATTTTGTGGTCATTGACCGTCATGGTGACGGCAACAATTGCGATGAAATTACCATAGAACAGATAACCATAAATTAATCAGCAATTTAGAATAACCAGTGATTTACTGGAAAGAAAAAAAAGTGGCAAGGATGCCTACTAAAGTGACTACCCGATACAAAGGTTCATTGATGGACTCGGTAGTTGTTTTCCTCAGTTGCTCTGCAAAGAGAAGATAAGCGTAATATGATAAACAACACAACAGTAGCGTTTCGCGGTGAAATACTTCATTTCCTCAGCGATCCAGCCAAAGGTCAGGCCGACAGTCATCAATATTTTCAAGATGGCGTGTTAGTGGTGACTAATGGTTTAGTTGAATCGGTAGGGCCTGCCAGCGATGTGCTAGCGACGCTACCCAATACCGTTGAAATCAAACAACATCACAATGGACTGTTGATCCCTGGATTTGTCGATACCCATATTCATTACCCACAAACCGAAATTATTGGCTCTTATGGCGAGCAGTTGTTGGAGTGGCTAGATACCTATACTTTCCCGACTGAGTCACAATTTGGTGATAGCGAATTTGCCGCGCCACGGGCACAGTTTTTCTTAGATCAATTGATGGCGAATGGCACTACCACTGCCTTGGTGTTTGGCAGCGTTCACCCACAATCTGTTGATGCGTTTTTTGAGCGAGCGCAAGCGATGAATCTGCGGATGATTTGTGGCAAGGTGATGATGGACTCCAATGCACCAGACAACCTAACCGATACGGCACAATCAAGCTATGACGATTCCAAAGCATTGATTGAAAAGTGGCATGGTAAAGGGCGGTTGCATTACGCTGTTACGCCACGCTTTGCGCCAACGAGCAGTCGCGAACAGCTCGATAAAGCAGGGCAGTTGTTACAAGAATACCCTGATGTCTTTATGCATACTCACTTGTCAGAAAACCACAATGAATGCCAATGGGTCAGCGAATTATTTCCTGAATGCGAGAACTATCTTGATGTTTATGACCAGCATGGCCTGTTAAGTAAACGCAGTGTCTTCGCTCATGGTATACATTTGTGTGATAGTGAGTACCAACGTTTAAGTGACACAGACTCGTCGTTGTCATTTTGTCCAACCTCTAATCTGTTCCTCGGCAGTGGTCTGTTTGACTTGAAAAAGGCTGAGCAATACAACATCGATGTTGGCCTGGGGACCGACGTGGGGGCTGGCACCAGTTTTTCACAGCTGCAGACGTTAAACGAAGGCTACAAAATCCAGCAGCTGCGTGGTGATAAATTAACCGCATTTAAATCGTTTTTCTTGGCGACATTAGGCGGTGCTCAGGCGCTAGACCTTGATCATAAAATCGGTAATTTTGTCGTTGGAAAGGAAGCTGATTTTGTGGTGCTAGATTATCACGCCACCGATTTAATGCGGGTGCGAATGAACCAAACGACCAGCATCGACGAACGCTTGTTTGTGCTCAGTATCATTGGTGACGATCGCGCCGTTAAACAGACTTATGTCATGGGTGAATTACTGCATGACCGCGATAATAAGAAACCATCAGTTTTGTGATGTAAAGGAGAAGCATGGATCCATACCTAACAGAGTGGCTAAATTTAGCCTTACGTTTTGCCCACGTTATCACCGGGATTGCGTGGATCGGTGCTTCATTCTATTTTGTTTGGTTGGATAACCATTTACAAAAGCCGCCACAATGGAAAGATGATAAGGGCATTGTTGGTGATTTGTGGGCGATTCATGGTGGTGGTTTCTATGAGGTTGCAAAATACAAACACGGCCCTGAACAACTACCAGAAATCCTACATTGGTTTAAATGGGAAGCTTACAGCACTTGGCTAACGGGCATTTTGCTGCTGAGCCTGATGTTTTATGTCGGCGCCGATATTTATCTTATCGATCCTAGTATTGCGCCATTATCGCAAGGTGTAGCGATTGCGATTGGTGTCGGGGTTATTGCTGGTGGCTGGGTGGTGTATGACTTGTTGTGCCGCACCGCGCTCGCGGGCAATGGTGTGTTACTTGGCCTTATCTTAATGGTGCTAATCACGGCGCTTTCTTATTATCTTAGCCTGACTTTTAGTGCTCGTGGCGCATTTATGCATGTTGGCGCCGTGATTGGCACTATTATGGCGGGTAATGTGTTTTTTACCATCATGCCTTCGCAACGAGCGTTGGTGGATTGTGTCAAACAAGGAAAACAAGCCGATCCAACGTGGGGCGCGAAAGCTAAATTACGTTCAACGCACAATACCTATCTCACCCTACCGTTAATCTTTATTATGATCAGTAATCACTATCCGATGATCTTTAATCATCAATATAACTGGGCAGTGTTAATGGTGGTGTTTGTGATAACAGCACTCATCCGTCAGTACTTTGTGGCGCGTCATAAAGGCAATCAAAAGATAGCTGTTCCTATTGCTGCGATTGTTTTAACCATTGCTTTAGCGGTGGTGATCGCACCAAAAGTCAAACCTGGATCCGATACGGATCAGATAATAGTACCGGCAACCGTTAAAAACATTATCAATCAGCGCTGCACCACTTGTCACTCCAAAACTAATAGCGACGTCGTATTTCGTCGTGCGCAGGCGGGCGTTATTTTAGATACACTCGATGATATGGTGCGGATGGCGCCACGAATAAAAGCCCGAGCTATTGATGCTAAAGATATGCCGCTACTCAATAAAACTAAAATCACTGAGGCTGAACGCGCTTACCTTGCTCAATGGATCGCACAAGGGGCTAAAATAAAGTAACGTCGGGGCATTTGATTATGGCTTTTTTATTATTTATAATCCGTTCTTTATCTAGGGGGTTAGGTTAATAATGAGTAGTGTCGACATTCTTCAAAGTAGCAAAAAAGACGCTGGCGGCCGCATTCGTCAAAAGAATCAATTATTGATTATCGCGGCAGCGGAAGAAGAGTTTCTGACCTTTGGGTTTAAAGGGGCTTCCATGAAACGAATCGCTGAACGTGCAGAACTCCCTCGCGCCAACATTCATTATTATTTTACCAACAAACTCGATTTATATGCCGCTGTACTCGGTGACATTGTGGCGACGTGGGATGCCACTATCGCGCAAATTAATCCAGATGATGATCCCAAAACAACATTAAGCGCTTATATCCGCGCCAAAACGATGTCATCAAAAAATAATCCCAAAGCATCTCGGATCTTTGCCAGCGAAATCATCCACGGCGCGCCACATATTGGTGACTATTTAAAGCGCGACTATCGCTCGTCAATCCTTAACATTACCAACGGTATTCAGTCGTGGATCGATCAAGGTAAAATGGATCCAATTAATCCAATGCACTTGTTGTTTATGATTTGGGGATCGACCCAGCATTACGCCGATTTTGGGGTGCAAGTATTAGCAGCGATGGACAAAACTGAGCTTACAGATGACGATTTCGAACAAATTAATCAGTCAATTACCCAAATTATTTTGAAAGGTTGTGGTTTAAATTAACACCCAACATTAAAATTAATATAAAATTAAATATTAGATTTTTTAATCTATAATCATTTGGTTATAGATTTACTTCCCCATAAATGGACTTAACATGAAAAAGATAGTACTTCCCCTTGTTGCTGTAGCCGCTGTTGCCGCGATCGCCCCTAAATTTGTTGGCACACAGATCGACTCATCACTCAATGAGCTTGTCACCCACATTAATGGTTTACCTGGTTACAAAGCTAAATTAAATAGCATTGAAACATCATGGTTTGCGACGAACGCAACCTTAGAGATTAGTCTAGATGTTGCTGACTTTAGCGGCCAAGATACTGCTCAAACAGCCAATAAAATGGCGATTGAGATAGACTTTGATGCTAGTCATGGCCCTGTATTATTCGGTAACCATAGTGGCCTTGGTTGGACTGCTTGGAGCGCGTCGGTAAATGGCGAGGACATCCGTCAATATGCATCTTGGGCGGATAATATGCCGTTGTATCAAATCACTTCAAAAATGGGATTACTCGGTACACAAAATTACGCGGATGTTATCCCAGCGTTAAATATTACGACCGAAGAAGCAACGACCCTAACGATGAGTGAATACAATGGGCAAGGCACCTATAGTGGCTCTGGCATCGTGTATTCAGGTATGAGTAAGTCGCTCGTTGCAAAAGTTGATGGTATGACCGTGACTACCGAAAATATAGCGATTGAACTCGATTCAAGCGCTAGCTTTGAAGAAATGGTGAGCCAAGGTTTTTATGACTCAACGAGTAAATTTAGTGTTGGTAAGTTAGAAATAAACACGCTTGCTGGTGATGATGCTAAAACGCTTTCTGATATTACTGTTAGTGCAATTACAGCCTTAAATGATAGTAAAACTCTAGGAAATATGGCGCTAGAATACGGTATTGGTGCTGTTGATTCTAAAGCATTCCATGCTGAAGATATGGCGTTTAACATGGAGTTTAATAATCTAAGTGTCGATGTATTTAAAGAATGGCAAGTTTTTGGTAAAGAATTAGATACGAGTGCGCCACAAGAAATGGCGCTTAAAATGCAAGAGTTTGGTCTCGACCAACTGCCTGAACTACTTAAAGCGCAACCACAATTTAATATCACGAGCTTACGTGCAACTCTGCCAGAAGGTAAAGTTGCGAGTAACATCAATGCCAGCCTCGTTGGTATTGATATGATGCCTGATCAATTATCAGATATTGGCTTTTGGGCTTCTCACTTATTAGTCGATGGAAAAATCGAAGGGGATAAAGCCGCTATCGAATTTGTGGCGTCACAATACATTAAGAGTGAAATGCTTAGCGGTCAAAATGAATCGAGTATGTCAGCCGAAGAAATTGAAGAGCTAAATACGATGGCATTACAACAAACGCAAGGCATGCTAGGTATGTTAACTCAACAAGGTATGGTTGAGGCAACTGATGCAAACTACACGTCACAATTGTCGTTCAAAGATAGCCAACTAACGGTTAATGGCACGGTGATCCCACTGCCAATCCCAGGCGCTTAATCGCTTATAATAGACACTTAGTCTTACTTTAAGGCTAAGTGTTAATTACTCCAATCAAAAAGTGTTCAGCCGTTTACATTCGCCTCCCCCTCATTACTGCACTATCTCAACGTAGCTCAAATAGCGTTGCTGAATTTGTCTGACGTAATTAACAGGTTCACTACCACGACAATAGCCAAATCGCGTTTGCTTGTAATACTTTGGCTGAGCCAGCAATAACATGGCGTTCTCGACATTGTTAAACCACTTATCACTGCGCAAATTCATTTTCTTGGCGAGACGCTGGGCGTCTTTGACATGACCAAAACCGGCGTTATA
>Ga0209395_1007318_pt1 | contig 11644 bp, 7 predicted proteins | sample GOMGulsemesocosm_3_FD_184635 | JGI IMG/M metagenome (GOLD analysis project Ga0209395, IMG submission 184635) | Methane-oxidizing microbial communities from mesocosms in the Gulf of Mexico - GOM9D Gulf of Mexico (SPAdes) (version 2) | ecosystem: Environmental > Aquatic > Marine > Cold seeps... | reverse complement strand
TAACGCTTCACGCATTTTTAATTTGGTAGCCTTGTGTGCCGCCTGGTTCAACCCAGCCAAACGCTGAGCTTCTTTCGTAGCCGTGGCTATTAAGTCTTCCGCCGGTACAATTTTGTCCAGGAATCCACCCAACACAGCCTCAGCTGGCGAGTACATTTGGGCATTATTAACAGAACGCTGGAAGTAAGATGGCGTTAACCGGGCACGAGGTAATTCAATGCCAAAATGGTGCATGGTCATACCAATTTGAACTTCATTAAGGCCCAACTGAAACGGACCATCCACACCTATGCGGTAGTCACACGCCATTAGGGTAAAACACCCTTGTGCCACCGCGTGCCCCGTACACACACCAATCACCGGCGTAGGAAATGCCAATAAACGGCGACATAAGGTAGAGCCGGCCTTAACCATTTCAACACCCGCTGCAGCATCGGCCTGAAAAACCTTCAAATCAAATCCGGCTGAAAAGATACCCGGCTGACCTACAATCATCACAACGGCTTTATCTTTCTCGGCCTGATCCAAAGCACTATCAATGGCCGCGATGTGATCGGGGGACATGGCGTTTACTTTGCCGTTTTGCAGGGTAATGGTGGCAACTTTGCCGTCTAACTGGTAGTTCACCAAATCGGTCATGGATATTTCTCTGTAAAATATAAGTAGATATAACAACTAGCGGGGCACATTCTAAGTAATTCGGATATACCTCGCTAGCTTTTCCGACAATACTTTTAAGTAAGCGATAACGTGAACGCAATCCATTAGCGTTGCAAAATAGCCTCTTTTACAAGTTGTTGTTTTAAAAAATCAATAAAAATCGCACCTTTAACTGGATATAGAGATCCTTAGGGTAGAGCGCATAAATCGGCATGGGGCGGGAGTAAAGTCGGCGAGCAATTCAACCAGGCGATCGGCTTGTACATCTTGCTCTATAAGCCAGCTAGGCAAGTAGGCAATACCTTTATCCTGCAACGCCATTTGCTGTAATACGTCGCCGTTATTGGCCTGCCCCCCCTTTTTTACCTGTAACACTAAGTCGAATGTAAAAACAAAAAAATAATGGAGTAACCTGCAAGTTAAGCTGAATGACAGTTCTATTTGTACGAGGAAAGGCTGACGCCAATCCCCGTAAAATTCCGGTGCTAATCAACCACGGCAATACCCAGGTTATTTGTGCCGCCACTGCCGCTGGCCACATCACCGTGAGTGATGACGATACAATCCCCTGTTGCTACCAGCCCTCTATCTTTTAATAGAGCCACTGCCTTGGCGGTATCATTTTTTAGGCTTTCCTTATCGCAATGTATCGGATGAACCCAGCGGTAAATGGCCACCCGTTGCAGGCTGCTTTGATGATTGCTGAAGGCATAAATTGGCAAGTTGGTATTGATGCGTGACATTAATAGGGTGGTATTACCCGATTCGGTCAAGGCTACAATACATTTAACCCTGGGCAAGCTATTGGCAGCCTGAATTGCATAAGAGGCGATGGCTTCCTCTGTGCTGGCTATCTGCACATCCTGCAGATGGCGCCTCTCAATGAAGCGTTGGGTCTCGGCACCGTTGCAAATACTGGCCACGCTGGTGACCGCCTCAACCGGATAATCACCCACAGCAGTCTCTGCCGATAACATCACAGCATCTGTACCATCCAATACGGCATTGGCTATATCCATCACCTCGGCTCGGGTAGGTGAGGGTTGGGTAATCATGGACTCCATCATCTGGGTGGCAGTAATAACGAAGCGTTCCAGCGCCCGGGCACGATGGATGATGTGTTTTTGCATGCCCACTAGGGCGGCATCACCAATCTCCACAGCCAGGTCACCACGGGCAACCATCACTCCGTCGGAGGCTTTAATCACATCGTCTAATAAATCTAGGTCATTGGCCAACTCTGCACGTTCAATCTTAGCGATTAGACCAGGGTTAAAACCAGCCTGCTTGGCATGTTGGCGGGCTTGCTGCATATCGGCAGCGCAGGAGACAAATGAAACGGCCAGAAAGTCGGCACCGGCCTTAGCGGCGTGTTGAATGTCTTTCAAGTCTTTACTGGTTAATGATGGCGCGGATAAACCACCGCCCAGTTTATTAATGCCTTTATTACTCTTTAATCGGCCGCCCACTAATACGCTGCAGTGGGTCCTTAGTCCCTTTACTGATTGTACGGTTAGCTGGATATATCCATCATCCAGTAATAATACATCGCCAGCCTTAACTTGCTGCGGCAGGCTTAAAAAATCACAACCCACTACCTTTTCATCACAGGCGACAAAACCCTCAGTCACATCTATGGCCACCTGGGCGCCATTTTTCAGCACCACAACCCCGTCGGGTAATTTACCTATGCGAATTTTTGGGCCTTGCAAGTCGGCCAAAATAGCTATGTATTGCTTATGTTGCTTGGCGATCTTACGGATTAAATGAGCCGTCTCAATGTGTACAGCGGCTTCACCATGGGAAAATTTAGGCGAAAGACATTTGTACCAGCCTGAATTAACGCACTTATTTTTTCTTCACTATTGCTGTTGGGCCCGAGAGTCGCCACTATCTTGGTTTCGTGTTGACTGATTTTATGGGGGTTCATTATATTGTCCTGACTACTGCGATTAAGGATTACTGTTCAATTTTCGTGATATTAATAATAGCTGGCATACCGGCAGTACAACTTTTCATTGGCTTGGATGATCCCCAAGATGAAAAATTAGCCCCGTTGCTTGTGTCCCGTGCTTCATTGCTAGCGCCAAAATATTAATCTATATGTTTGATTACGCTGATAAATATTGCTGAGCAGCCATAGAATTTTTAAACAAATCGCTTAAAAAAATACATTCAATAATAGAGCAAGCTACAAGTTAAGGTGAATTACAGGGCTTTGCTAACAGCATTTCATTGCCCCCCAGGAAACAAATCTCACTGAATTACGCACCATAGACGACACAGAGCTGAGTTCAAGTTTCTGGACAGACAGTATTTAATACACTAGGAAAGCCCCTAAGGCAGCTAGGGCGTGAGCAAGTTCCATGTTTATCGTAAGTCATCTTGCGAAAGTCATGGGAATCCTACGCGGTTTTTATGCCTCTTTATTCATCGCTGCCTATCCTTAGCCATTGCTGGCTTTACGATATGAAGATTTAGCTACAGTCGTAAGCCTCCCTGCTTTTTCTAGATGGTTAGTTAAATCATCGGCCTAAAATTCATCAATGTCATCAAAACCGCTACCAAGTCTACTTGCGTCCACTTTTTTGGTTAACGCTTTTTGCTCTGGCAACTTTCCTGTTTCCAAAAACGTCTTGATCGAACTAGCCGCAAACTTTGCCACGCCCGCTGAGGAATGGCTCACATTAGGGGCTATACGAAATTGCCAATTAAAATCAGCGTCCATCTTTTTTGCAAGCGCCTTGTTATATTCAAAATAGTTTTGCGCACGTTCAACTCGCTGCCTACCTTGCTGCATGGCCTCTGGGGTACGGCGCAAGGTTCTAGCAACCCTACTGTTGTCTTTCTCACCGACCATTAACAAATAAGGGGCGCGAAAGCTTTGTTTTAGTTGATCATCGCTCACTAAATTGTTTATTTCCTTAATCCCGTAAGGCCAAGCTGCATCACGATCCGGTAAGGTGTACCAGCCCGCCGCCGAACAAATAACCAGATCCGCCTTGGTCGTGGGCATTAACATCATCATGCGATGAGTAAATTGGCAGCCTGCCGAATGGCCAATAACCACATTGTCATGCTCATTAGACTGAATAATGTTATCAGCGTAATAATCGATAACCTGGTCCACCAGTTGGAAACTCCAGAACTTCTTATCCTTTTGGATAAACTGATCTTTTGCTGCCATGACATTGCCCAGGTTATAACCATTCATACCCGGATAGGTATTCGCCGATATCTGTGGCGCTAAAATCATAAAACTGTTTTCTTCTGCCAGCTTTACCCATTTATCCCGATACTCATCTGCATTTCTAAGCAAGCCATGAAACACAACAACGAGCGGAGACTGTTTTGTTACATTACTGGGTTGGTAATAATAAACATTCATAGGTTTGTTTAACAATTTATCGTTAATAACAAACTTGCCCTTGCCCTGCGTAAGAATGGTATCTGCCGACAAGGATATGGATGAAAACAACAAACCCAAACATAAAATAATCAAACGATTCATAGTGACTCTCTTTATTCACCCCTTAATTGCCCCTAAATAGCAGCTGGCAATCAAGGGGCATACTGATTAATAGTCGTAACGGAAACCGGTTACCCAGGTTGTATCGTTTTGCGTGTCATCAGATTCCAGGTCTGTTCCCTGGTAAAATGACTCGTTCCGATAGGAGGCATAGAATTTCAACGCACGATTCGCTTTATATTCAGCTTCAAATGCCAGTGCATCATTCCAGGTAACATCATATGCATCATTAAGTGCTTGACGTTCCACTTCAACATCCTGTTCAGTCAATGTCTTGCGTACTTTTAGTGTTAGCTTAGGCAGAGCATGAAGTTTATACATCACCACAGCTTCGTAGCCGGTAAAACTTCGGCCAGTTGCACAACTCCAAACCGTAGACAGCGAAGTAGAAGAACCAGAATACGCTTCGGTACAACGCTCGCTGGTTACACCGCCGCTGGAGTTAATGTTGCTTGACCCTTGACCGTAGTTAGAACCTGCAAAACTGGCGCTACTAACACGGTAATTATCGGGAATTAAATTATGCTTTTGATTGATGTAGCTTACGCCCAGGTAGTAATTGTCGTTTCGAACTTGAACCGCCAAAATATGCTGAGAATAATCATCATAGTTCGCATACTGGTTAAAATAGACACTGCCCAAGCTGCCTTCTTGCGCTGACAAAGGAATTGAAAATCCATCATAACGGTAGCCTCGTGGGGCCACTGAATCTGATCCGTCCCAATAGCTGTAGGAATAAATGGGCTTGATTGACCAGCCGTTATCCAACTTTATTTTATACGAAGCCAATATGCCATAACCATGATCTAAGCGACTGCTTTGGCCATTACCCGACACATAATCTACCACCAGATCCAGACCAAGATTTTTATAATTATACTGAATGCTGCCGTCGGTCCTGTTCCACCAGAACGCATCATCATAGCGAGTAATATAATTGTTATAGGCAACCGTTCTTAGGTTTTGTGCGGTGAAACGGTCCGTTGTTCTCATGGCTTTATACACACCTAAGCGGTTGCGGCCAAAGGTTACCTTACCAAGGTCCTTACCAAAATCTAATCCGGCATAGGCATAACGAACATTCCAGCCTTCCTGATAACCTGAGGTGGGTATTTCCGGGTCGGTTTGGTAGTCATTGCGTTCGGTATTTACATGCCAGCTTGCCATACCAATGGCACTCATATCTTCATTAATGTATTTACGAAACTTAATGCCAAGGGTACCCAGTACCCGTGTCATCACACCGTTATCTTCGCCATTTATAAATTGGCTATCGCTATCGCGGGTAAACATAGTACCCACTTCAGGCTGTATACGCCCGGTTAGCTCCAAAGTTGAGCCATTATCTTCTACAAAGACAACGGCTGAATGTGCGGCTGTAGAAGCAGCCATTAATGCCCCCACGCAATAGAGTGATCTCAATGTTTTATTTATTTTTAATGAAAAGTTTTTCATATAGTCCTCTAACTTCTTTTAAAATTCTGAATTTAAGAAAATGTAACAACACACAAATAGACGGCAAATATCGCAATGACGTTTATTATAAAGCCAACTTTTAACATGTATTTTTGTGACACCTCACCGGTACCATAAGCCAGGGCATTTGGCGGCGTGGCCACGGGTAACATAAACGCACAGGTGGCCGCCACGCCCACACCAAATACCAGGGTGTAGGTGATGGCTGGGTTAAACTGATTTGCCATGGCATACATCACCGGAATCAAGATGGCAGCCGAGCCGGTATTTGATGCTAATTCGGTTAAAAATATCATCAAGCCAATACAGCTTAGGATTAGCACCCAGTCGGCTGAGTCTGCAAAAAAGGATAAAACTTCCCCTGCCAGCCACTCTGACGTTCCGGTGGCCGCTAATACTGCCGAGAGACATAAGCCAGCGCCAAACAACAGTAAGATCCCCCAATCGATTTTGGATTCCAGTTCCTTCCACTTGATCAAGCCCAATGCGGGGGCAAACGCCGTTATAGCAATCGCTACCATACGGTCTACTTTTGTTAGGTCTAACCATTGTCCAATTTGTTTTGAAAAAATCCAACCAATCACGGTAAAGGCAAAGAGCAACACCGCCCCTTTTGCCTGGGGAGACCAAATCATTTTTTCATCAAGCTTAAAAGATTGTAGTTGAGCATTTGCTTCAGGTTTTAACCCCCACCACAATGCGCTTACCACCACAGGGAATAGTATGATGGTGGAGGGTAGACCCACCTTTAACCATGAAACAAAGTCCAAGTCTAATGCCGCTGCGGCAATGCCATTTGGAGGCGAGCCCACCACGGTGGCTAGGCCGCCTACGTTTGCACAATACGCCGTGCCTAAAATAATATACGTCCTCATGCGCGGAAACTCTTTACCTACCAAACCCATGGCGATGGGCAGCATCATGGCCGTGGTTGAAGTATTGCTCATCCACATGGACAAAAAGCTGGTCACCAGGAAAAAGCCGATGACTGACAGCCACAGGTGACCTTGGGTGAGCTTTACCATGCCACCAGCCAGCCATTTATCGATGCCGTATTTATTCAGTAAGGCGGCCAGGGTAAAGCCACCCATGAACAAATAGATGATAGTGGAAGAAAATGGTGCCATGGCTTCTTTGGCGGTGAAGATGTGCAGCAAAAAGGCCATGACAGGCACGAACAAGGCGGTAACAGCCAATGGAAATATTTCTGTCATCCATAAACCGGCAAATAAAATGAGTAAGGAGAGCCCGTTTTGCACGTCCCGGTCATCTGATAAAAAAGCGGGCACGGTAAAACTAAACAGCCCCCAGAGCGCTATCAGCAGCACCTTCATATTTAATGGATAGTTAATCATAATTAATTACTACTTTTTACGGTTAATGTGGATTGATTTTTTGTACGGGCTATGCGACTCGTTCTCACGATTTCTTCTACCTGTGTAGAGGCCAATCCCAAGTAGGTTTTTGGATTTAACAGCTCAGCTAGCTCTTGCTCAGAAAATAAATTTTTTAACACTGCGTCTTCTTTAACGGCTTTTGACAAAGATATGCCGCCTTTATGAAAACGTTTGGCCAAACTATGCAAGCGTTCATTTGCATTGGTTTTACCCAATTTATCAGCCATGGCCAACACCAGTCTTTGGGATAGAACCCAGCCTTTGCTTAGGGTTAAATTTTTCGTCATTTGATTGCTATTTACATCAAGGTTTTTGATCAGGCGATGACTGGCATCCATTAATTTTGAAAAATCATAGTTAATTTCTTTAATGGCCTGCTTGGTTCTACTGGTGTTATCCCTTTCAAAAAAATTAACCACATCCTCAAGTATGATGCCGGACTTATTACGGATGGTTCGCCCATAATAGATCAAGGCATCCGAATCACTGGGGTTAACTTTATGTGGCATAGTACTGCTGCCCACCGCTTTATTTGGACGACGCTCGGTCAGTTCATTGACTTCATTCATCTGAAGTAAATACACTTCTTGCCCCAAACGACTCAGACTTTGCGCTACCAACGCCTGCGCCAGTGCATATTCAGCATATACATCCCTGGCACTGTGCCAGTCATCTATATACGGCTCAGACAAACCCAATTCTTTAGCGAACTGTTTCTCTACTTCTATGGCGCTGCTCCCTAGCCCCACGTAGCTGCCCACCGCGCCCTTTAGTATGCTCATCTTTTTCAATTTGTTACGAATGCCTTTAAAACGCTCTATGTTCCTTCTGGTCTCTGCCACCCAGGTACTTACTTTTTTCCCAAAGGTAATGGGCAATGCTTGCTGCCCTAGGGTTCTTCCAATCATAACGGTATTCTTATGTTCAACCGCCAAGTGCATTAAGCTAGCTTCTAGCTCTCGCAGCGCAGTTAAATTTAGATCAATGGTTTCAATTAACTGAAGCGTCATCACGGTGTCATAAATATCCACGGTAGTGGCGCCAAAATGCACATACTGCCCCGCTGCTTTTAATGAGCGATTCCAGACATTCAGCAATGCCACCATACGGTGCCTCACCCGGATTTTCTCTGCCAAAAAATCAGCCATAGGTAGAAATTCAAGGGTAGACTTATTAGTAATGTCATCTGCCGCCCATTGGGGTATCACACCATAGCTGGCCTGACTCCTGGCTAACGCCGCTTCAACTTTTAGCACTAATGCCAGCTCATTTTCACTGGAAAATGCTCTGCGTGCCTTTTCTTCATAAGAAACCGTGGCAGCATTGGCCACAGGCAACAAGCAGAAAAATATAATGATTTTAAGTGAAAGGGATTTCATATTTTCAAAGTCAACCTCTTATTATTGGTAGGATTGATACGTGGTCCACGCACTAATCTGTAAGGCTTCAGCCAATGGGCTACTTAACCCAAAATCCAACAATCCCTGCGGAGATTCACCGGTTAGGTAGGCATAAAATGTATACGCCGTTAATACCTGCCCTTGAAAACTGGCGTGTCGATCGTCATCAAATAGATCCACATTAAATTGCGACCCATAGTTGGCTTCAAAATAACTCCAGGCTCTACCCACAGCCACCACCCTGCTGCCAAAATAGTTGCCCACTTGATCGTAACCGTTTATATGGGCCAAGCGGTCTTCACCGCGATAACCCCAGGTTTGATAAAACATCATTTCAGCGCCATTGGCTTCGATTAGGTCTTTAAATTGCTGAATTAATTCATAAGGCTGAACATGTAAAGCATGTATGCCTGAACTGTGTTCTTGCAGCACAACGTAATCAAAGCCGTTGGCAATCAACCTCAAACTGGTTTCATCATCAATATGATCTGACAATCTGGTGCTACTTGGGTTATTCACCGCAACCGAGGGTGTGAAACCACCACATGCCAATAGGTCGATGACTTTAAGGGGTAAATTCCGCGTTAAACTATTGCCTATAAAGGCAACACTTATAACCTGGCCATTACCACTGTCATGACAATTAGAACTTTCATCAGACGAGCCACATGCAACCAAAAAAATCACACAGACTGCCAGTATTATCTTTTCTTTCATGAATATACTTTTATGTTATCCAACTACATGACTGACACGGGTTTTTAATCAGCCTAGAAAAAGCCCGGGTGAATAACACCCGGTCTTTCTGATTTACTATTTAGACACTACCGCTTGATCGCCGCTATTTAAATCAATAACCACAATGCGGTTATCATCTGTGTTGACGGCGAATACACGCTGATTTTCAGCATCCAACACCATTGAGTTACTGCCATTTAGAGCATTGGTTAATAGGTCACCATTACCTTCAGCAGCATTGGCGATTAAGGTACGCTCCAGAGTGGCTAAATCTACCGCAACCAATGCATCGGCATTTGTTCCTGAATCCAGAATTAAAACCCGACCATTGTCTTTATCCAGCGCAAGGCCACGAGGGTTTAAGATATCCACGCCGCTTCCCACCATAGGTTCGTCTGTAGAAAGGTTGGCAAGTAGCGTGGTAGCACCGGAGGTTAAATCCACGGCCACCAATCCATAAATACCATTACTGCTGCTGGACGTTACCAAGGCTCGATTGTTATCAGCATCAATCACCACAGATTGAATACCTTCTAACAAAGCGGTGTCGGTGGAACCGTCTTTGGCCAACACAGTGCGTTCACCGGTTTCAAGATTAACTCGATACAAGGTATCGCGAGAAGTATCGCAAACCAGGGCACTGGTGGCACTTTCAATGGCGATATGACCACGAGGACTGCCGAACGTAAGGGCATCACCTTCCTGGTTTGATGAAATAAGCGAAGTACTGCCCAGGGCAATATCAACCGACATCAAAACATCACCGGCATTGTCCACCACCAATAATTGATTATTCTGGGTATCAAAGCCTAAACCGCGTATCTGTGTCAGGGTGGCGCCATTACTTTCAAGTACCACAGTACGATCACCGCTGGCCAAATCGATTTTGATAATCATGTCGCTGCTATCGTCGGCCACGTATAGAGCTTCACCACTGGGATCAAGCGCCATGCCAGTTGCATCTGCCAGCGCCTGACCTGTGCCTACCATAGGTGACTCGGCGCGAGGCGGTTGAATTAAATTACGGTCACCACTGGTTAAATCCACGGCCACCGGGGCACTCACATCGGCATCCACCACAATTAAGCGGTTATTGGCGGTATCTAAAACCACGGCACGGGTAGAGTCGAAGTCGGCACCGGATGTGTCCGTGGCACCTGCATTTTGACCCGACAACTCAGTACGATTACCCGTGGTCAGATCAACCGAAATAACCCCCTCAAAGCCGTTACCGGCATCGGACACCAATACACGGTTACCTGTCTCATCCAGGGTGATACCTCGAATAGAACTGAAATCCGTGCCGGTGCCGATAGCCGCACCAGAAAGGATGCTGCGGTTACCATTGCTCAAATCGATGGCCACCACCGCGTCAGCTCCGGTACCCACAACATAGGCCAGGGTGCCTGCGCTATTGACGGCAATGCCACGGGGTGAGGTTAAACTTACGTCCCCTGTGCCCACTTCAGCCCCCGATTTTTCGCTTGAAATAATGGTTTGTGTGCCATCTGACAAGCTTACCGCCAACACACCATCCAGGGTGGTATCCACCAACAGGGCTCGGGCATTGGTGGCATCGATGGCGATACCAAAAGGACCACTTATATTGCCGCCCACGGTTAAATCAGTTCGATTACCTGTGGTCAGGTCCACAGAGACCACGGCGTTGCGACCATCATCTGTGACCAGTAAACGATTGTTGGCAGCGTCCAGGGCAATGCCCCCCTCTAAATCAGCTTCAAACAAGGTACCTGTGCCCACATTGGGGCCAGAAAACTCTTCACTGGTATTATCGATAAGGTTTAACACATACACACCGGGCAGGTTTTCGTCCGAGATGTAGGCCTTGTTATTTTCAGCGTCAAATGCAATGCCTTGGGCACCACTCATAGTGGCTTGCGCACCGGATAAAGCGGCAAAATGCTCAATGTTCACCACCTGCGTGGCCGTTTTGCCATTGCTGTCGGTTAGGGTAAGTGTGATGGCATTGCCACTGTCAGCGGTGAGCGCCGCCGTGGTGCTCCAGGTGCCAGCTTCAGCGGTTACATCAATGGCAGCCTGGGATCCGTTTTTCGCGGTAAACGTGGTAAGGGTGGCTTCCCCGGCAAGCTCAAAACGGCCCGAAAGAGTCAGGCTGTCAGAGTTCACACTGGCATTTGCAGTGGGAAAAGCAAGGGCGATTGATGGCGCCGCACTGTCCAGTACGGTGACAGTAAATGCGCTTGAATTCGTAGAGGTGTCTGCAGACGTGGCGGTGATTTCAATGGTGTGCGTGGTGGCGGTTGCAAAATTCAGACTGGCTGCCAGCGTCACCACACCGGTATCTGCATTAATGGCAAACATGCCATTTGCATCATCGCTTAAAGCGTAGGTAACCGTGTTGTAATCAACGTCCAGATCTGACGCTGTGGCGGTAATGCCAACCTCCGTCTCGATGGCGGCAT
>Ga0209395_1007311_pt1 | contig 11657 bp, 9 predicted proteins | sample GOMGulsemesocosm_3_FD_184635 | JGI IMG/M metagenome (GOLD analysis project Ga0209395, IMG submission 184635) | Methane-oxidizing microbial communities from mesocosms in the Gulf of Mexico - GOM9D Gulf of Mexico (SPAdes) (version 2) | ecosystem: Environmental > Aquatic > Marine > Cold seeps... | reverse complement strand
AAATATCGTTATCAAAACTAAATTCTAAAAATACTTTTTCACGGGCATAGCGGCAGGCGTTACCCACTAAATTTTGAATGGCACGGTGCATGTAACGATATTCTATGTCGCTGAATATATGGTCCACTTCTGTGGTTTGACTGTGCCATTGAATGTCGACCTTGTCGGTGCGCCTGCGAGTTTCCAATACCACTTGATCTACCAGGTCCAACAAGTTGGCCGACTTAAATTCCAAAATGGGCCCACCCTCTTCCAGGCGAGCGTAGGTAAGAATTTCATCCACCAGCTCGTCCAGTTCCTGCAGGTCTTGATCCATGTCTTGCACTTGTTTTTTTAGGTACGCGTCTTCTGTGCTGTCTTCCATCATCTGCACCCCGAAGCGCATTCTGGCCACCGGCGTGCGTAATTCATGGCTCACCGCTCGAATCATTTCTTTTTGCACGCCCATAAGACGATGAATTTGTTCGGCCATGCGATTAAAGGCCACCCCCAATCGGCCAAACGCATCGGTACTGGTAACCTTTACCCGAGAGTGCAAGTGACCCGATGCGATACGGGTGGTGGCTCGCTCCAGGTGTTGCAGGTTTAATTCAAAGCGATGCACCAACCAATACACGGCAATGCCCGCCAAAATAATCGACAAACCTATGACCACCAACAACGATTGCAGTGATAATCCCTGGTGAAACGCATAAGGCCCCAGCTCGATATAGGCCTGAACTTCGGGTAAGTAGCTATAGAACTCTTCCTGGTTGCCACCAATGGTAATGCGCGATTCGTACATGGGCGCCGTCATTTGATGTTTTTGTAATCCTAATGCGGCCACCTGCTGATCACTTAATATCCTCAACGGCAAACTTTCTGGCCCAGGGTAACCGGCCAAAATTTGCGCCAATGAATTTGGATTTCGTTGCAGCATCTTTTGCATTAATGCCAACACACCGCGTATGTGATGACTGCGAATATCATCAAATTGCCCAACCAAGACATGTTCAACATCTTCAATGAGCAGTCTTAAGCCAATATGCAAAACACCCTGTTCGTCCACATCTTGTAGTAAGGCGCCGTATCGCAACCTTTCTTTTTCAATGCGCCCCAGGTCACTAAGATGAAATGGCGTTAAAGCCAGAGGAATCGACAGAAGCTCACGGGTCGGTTTGATATTACCGCTGTCCGCCTCTATTTGATTAGCGGCCAATAACAACATGCCCCCCATAAGGGTATGGCGCTGTTGCTTTTGATTAATGTGCGCCACCAATCCAAATGAGCCTACACTGGCCACAATCACCATCAGCAAGATTGCCAACACCCCAAGGTACACACGAGAAAAGATAGTCCTTCTCCTTAAAGCATTTGATTATTTGGTTAGATAGCAGGAAAACATGAAAGCCCGAGGTTATTAAAGCGGGCTTTAGTTGGGAATATCGAAGGTTAAATCTCTTTGACGAACAGATAGCCTTTGCTACGTACCGTTTTAATGCGCTTGGGCTGTAATGGGTCATCGCCTATCTTGGGACGAATACGGCTCACACGCACATCAATGGAGCGGTCTTGGCCGTCATATTCGATGCCTCGCAGCGCGGTAAATATCTCTTCACGGCTCAATACTCGCCCGGCATTACTGCTCAGCAGCCATAACAGGTCAAATTCTGCACTGGTTAGGTCGATGGATTCTTCATTTAACCAGGCTTCACGCATGCTGTTGTCGACCACCAGGTTGGCAAAGGTCACGCGATTAAGCTCATCTGAATCTTTCTGATCAGGGGACACTGGCGCAGCGATGTCTTTTAATCTGCGTAACAGGGCATGAATGCGGGCCAACAGCACACGGGGACGCACAGGCTTGGACAGGTAATCATCTGCCCCCATCTCCAACCCCAATACCTGGTCCAGGTCATCGTCGCGGGCGGTTAACATGATAATAGGGCCGCTATAATAAGGTCGCACCAAGCGACAAACAGAGAGACCATCCTCACCAGGCAGCATTAAATCCAAAATTACCAGGTCTGGCTGTTCAGATTTTATACGCTCAACCGCCGCCGCCCCATCGCCTTCCACGGTCACTTGCAAACCGTTGGATTGAAGATACTCACGCGTCAGCTCAGCCAATCGCTCATCGTCTTCGACGATTAATATTTTCCAGCTTTCGTCTGAGTGAGAAGCCTGTTCCATATGTATTCCTAGAATTATTTAATAACCAGATATTTTAAATTTAGACCCATGTGGGCCAACTGCCCAGCCCAAGGCATTTTCTGGTCAGACTGGCAACGCCAATTTATTTTTTTTTGTTTTCAGCGGTCTAATCCTAGTTCATATTGGTGTGAGTTTCAGCTTCTTATTGCTCCTGCTTATAACGACAAGTTAGCCGCCACTAACACAGCCGCTTTACCCACTCTTTACGCACACTTTATCCACAAGCCTTTAGAACTAAAACACTATATATGGGGTTGATTACATCACCAAACCGCATTATCTTGTGTCTTGTCGGATGCATAGCCGTATTACCTGTTCACTTTTCAGCCATTAAAATCTTATAATAAAAATAAGGTGGTGACGTGACAGGCAAATTATTTTCCGCCAATTTCCTGTTATTTTAAGTTTTACTGCCGCCCTTGCGGGGCTGCTACGTTTTTATGGGGCAAAAGTCAGCAATGAACAGCACACTACATGTGACAAAACGAGACGGAAATCGTGCACCACTGGATTTAGATAAGATCCATAAGGTGCTGACATGGGCAGCAGAAGGTTTGGATAACGTATCGGTATCCGAAGTTGAACTGCGCGCACAGATCCAGCTAATGGAAGGCATCACCACTTCAGATATCCACGAAACGCTCATTAAATCGGCCGCCGATTTGATTTCAGAGCAAACTCCGGATTACCAGTTCATGGCCGCCCGCCTGAACATCTTCCACCTGCGCAAGAAAGCCTTTGGCCAGTTTGAACCGCCTAAGCTGTATGACCACGTGGCCCGTTTGGTGGATACCGAGCGTTATGACCGCCATTTGCTTGAAGATTACACTCAGGCAGAATTCGATGAAATGGATGCCTTCATCGACCACAGCCGCGACTTGAACTTTGCCTACGCCGCCGTTAAGCAGTTAGAAGGCAAATACCTGGTACAAAACCGAGTGACGGGCGAAATCTTTGAAAGCCCACAGATTTTGTACATCCTGATTGGTGCCTGTTTATTCTCCAAGTACCCTAAAAATACCCGTTTAGACTATGTTCGTCGTTTTTACGATGCGGTTTCCAGCTTTAAGCTTTCCCTGCCTACCCCCATCATGGCAGGTGTGCGCACCCCGACTCGCCAATTCAGTTCATGTGTATTAATTGAAACCGGCGACTCTTTGGATTCTATCAATGCCACTTCCAGTGCCATTGTTAAATACGTGAGCCAGCGTGCGGGCATTGGCATCAACGCCGGCCGTATTCGTGCATTGGGCAGCCCTATTCGTGGCGGTGAAGCCTTTCACACCGGTTGCATTCCGTTTTACAAGCATTTCCAAACAGCGGTTAAGAGCTGCTCTCAGGGCGGTGTACGAGGCGGCGCAGCCACCCTGTTCTACCCCATGTGGCACCTGGAAGTTGAATCGTTACTGGTTCTTAAGAATAACCGCGGCGTAGAAGAAAACCGCGTACGTCATTTAGACTACGGCGTGCAGCTTAACAAGCTCATGTATACCCGCTTGTTAAAAGGCGGCAACATCACCTTGTTTAGCCCATCGGATGTGCCCGGTCTTTACGATGCTTTCTTTGAAGATCAAGATAAGTTTGAAGAGCTGTACGTTAAATATGAAAATGACGACAACATCGACAAGAAGTCCATCAAAGCCATGGAGTTGTTCTCCATATTAATGCAGGAACGTGCCAGCACCGGCCGTATCTACATTCAGAACGTAGATCACTGTAATACCCACAGCCCGTTCGACTCTAAAGTGGCCCCTATTCGTCAATCCAACTTGTGTCTGGAGATTGCGTTACCTACCAAGCCACTTCAGGAAATTAATGATGAAGAGGGTGAGATTGCCCTGTGTACCCTGGCGGCCTTTAACCTGGGCACCCTGAATAACCTGGATGAGCTGGAAGAACTGTCTGACCTTATCGTACGCGCACTGGACAGCCTATTGAGCTATCAGGATTACCCTATCATTGCTGCAGAAAATGCCAGCATGAATCGCCGTACTCTTGGGGTGGGCGTGATTAACTACGCGTATTACCTGGCTAAAAACGGCGTGAAATACTCTGACGGTTCAGCCCTGGGTTTAACCCACCAGACTTTCGAAGCCATTCAATATTATTTGCTTAAGGCATCTAACAATTTGTCCAAAGAGTTTGGCCCGTGTAAAAAGTTTGACGAGACCACTTACGCCCAAGGCATCTTGCCCATCGACACCTACAAGAAAGAACTGGACGATGTGTGCAACACCGAGCTGCAATACGACTGGGAAACCTTACGTGCCGACATAAAAGCTAACGGCTTAAGAAACTCTACGCTTACAGCATTAATGCCATCTGAAACGTCATCGCAAATCAGTAACGCCACCAACGGCATCGAGCCACCACGTGGTTACATCAGCGTTAAGGCTTCTAAAGACGGCATCTTAAAGCAGGTGGTGCCTGAGTTTGAAACATTGCGCGACAACTATGAGTTGCTGTGGCAGCACCCTAACAACGACGGTTATTTGCAACTGGTGGGCGTGATGCAAAAATTTGTGGACCAGGCCATCTCGGCCAATACCAACTACGACCCCACTAAGTTTGAAGGGGGCAAAGTGCCCATGAAGCAATTGCTAAAAGATTTGCTGGGTGCGTACAAACTAGGCCTTAAGACGCTGTATTACCACAATACCCGCGACGGCGCCGATGATGCGCAAGAAGATCTGGATGACGGCTGTGCCGGTGGCGCTTGTAAAATTTAAACCTTAAGCCGCCTGCTGTGTTTACCCATGGCAGGCGCGCAATTAAGTTTAAGCATTTTACAAACAATTAATTTACCTCTTTGACATACAGACCATGGCCTACCAAACATTTAACCGCAATAAATTCAACGCCTTAGAACAGCCTATGTTTTTTGGTGAGAACGTCAACGTATCCCGTTATGACGTGCAAAAATACAGTGCCTTTGAAAACTTAATTGAAAAGCATTTGTCTTTTTTCTGGCGCCCGGAAGAAGTAGACGTATCTAAAGACCGTGCAGATTGGCAGAAATTGTCACCATCTGAAAAACACATCTTTATCTCTAACTTAAAATATCAAACCCTGTTGGACTCCATGGCGGCGCGCAGTGTGAATGCAGTGTTTTTGCCCTTGGTATCATTACCGGAATTGGAAACCTGGGTGGAAACCTGGGCGTTTGGTGAAACCATTCACTCACGCTCTTATACCCACATCTTACGTAACCTGTTCACCAATCCAGGGGAAGTATTTGATGACATCATGGTGAACCCTGCCATTTTGAAACGTGCCGAAAGTATCGCCCAGTATTTTGATGATGTGATCTTGTACACGCAAATATTACAGAGCCAGGGTGAAGGCAGTTATGAAATTAACGGCGAAACCGTTGAAGTTAATCAGCGTAAGCTGAAAGAAAAAACCTACCTGGCAGTGTGTTCGGTGAACGCCCTGGAAGCCATTCGTTTCTATGTGAGCTTTGCTTGTAGTTTTGCCTTTGCCGAACGCGGCCTGTTGGAAGGCAACGCCAAGATCATCAAGATGATTGCCCGTGATGAAGCCTTGCACCTTACCGGCACCCAGCACATTTTGAATATCTGGAGATCCGGTGGTGACGATCCTGAAATGGAAGAGATCAGCCGCGAGTTGCATGATCAAGGTAAGCAAATCTTCCTGGATGTGGTGGAGCAAGAAAAAGAATGGGCCGACTACCTGTTTAAAGACGGCTCGATGATTGGCATGAACAAAGAAATCATTTGCCAGTACATTGAATACATCGCCAACCAACGCCTAAACGCCATTGGTTTTGAGCCCGAATTCGATGTTACCCGTAACCCACTGCCCTGGATGAACGCCTGGTTAGTGAGCGACAATGTGCAGGTAGCCCCGCAAGAAGCCGAAATCAGCTCTTATTTGGTGGGCGCCATCGACAGCGAAGTGTCTCTGGAAGACTTCAGCGATATAGAGCTGTAAGCTCTGAGGCAAATGCAACTTACATGCTGGCAATGAAAGATAAAGAGCAAACCAAAGAGCAGGCTTTTCAGCTGGATAACCAGCCCGACAATGGGCCGGAATTTCATCTGGAAAACCTTGTGCCTCAACCCGTTGCCAGCGAAGTTGTACAAACCGAGTTGTTTTTACCGCTCACTAATCCGGAAGCCCCCGAAGACGAGCAACAGCTTGAATTTAAGGGGCTGGAAAAACCCATCTACGCCATGAGTGTTGAAGGGATTGAGAAGCCTCTACAGTTCCACTACGCCAACAATCTATTGGAAAGCCTGGAAGCGCAAGACGTGCAGGTACACTATGAATGTCGCGATGGTTATTGTGGCGCCTGCCGCACCGACCTAATTGAGGGTGAAGTGGCGTATCTACAGGAACCCATGGCCTGGATTAACCAAGGGGAAATCCTGCCCTGCTGCTGCGTCCCCAAGACCCCATTAAAGCTCAAACTTAAAGGCTAACGGCTAGCTGGCTTGCCTAAACAGCCCCCATTTTTTCAAGGAATATGAAACACAATGATTCGTCCCGATATTGGTAAGGTCGCCCCAAATTTCACTACTCTGGATGACCAAGGTAAGTCCGTTTCCTTAAAAGACTACCGCGGTCAAATCGTGCTGCTGTATTTTTACCCAAAAGCCATGACCCCAGGCTGTACCACCCAGGCCTGTGCCCTGCGTGATAGCAAAAAAGAACTGAAAAAACTCAACGTGGTGGCTCTGGGCATCAGCCCGGACAAACATGAACGCCTAAAACGCTTCAAAGACCGTGACCAGTTAAACTTCACCCTGTTGAGTGACGAAGACCATGCCATTGCCGATTTATACGGCGTGTGGGGCCTGAAGAAGTTCATGGGTCGTGAGTACGATGGCATTCACCGCACGAGCTTCATTATCAATGAAAAAGGCAAATTGGTGCATATCATGGATAAATTCAAAACCAAAACCCACCATGAAGATGCGCTGGCCTATATTGAGCAAGAGCTCAGCTAATAGCCGCTAATTTTTTACACTGCGCTACCTCTATGAGCCACTGGGTCTATACTTGTTGAATACAATTATTAGACGCAGTGGCTCTATTGTTATCTGGTAACAGCACACTGCCTCCAGGAGGCACCATGGCTAAGCAGACTCAAACCTATGACTTTGATCGCTGGGCAGAATACCTCACCGTCACGCTGGCCGAGAACACCTCTCGCTGCGATTTAGGCAATAACCGGGTCAAAAAAATTCAGCTGAATTTCAGTGCGCAATCCCTTAACCCCATTAGTTTTAAAGTGACGCTGGATAATGAGCTTATCGCCCGTTACAACCGACACAAAAAAAGCAATGATGACGCCAGCTATCCCATAGACTATTCCTACCAAAGCCCCAGCAGCATAGCCCTACACGGCAACATGCAAGACAGCACAGCCAAAACCTTCATCAAACAAGCCATACGCTTAGACAACACCTTCTACGGAGCAGGCTGGTCGTTACAGTTGCCCGGCAGTATCCCCAATATTCTCATGCAACTGGCCTTGCGCAGCACCGCCATGCTACTGCCCAAGCAGTTAAGCCATCAGGGGGTGGAGTTAAGCGAAGAATTTTGTGTGCAGTTTTTTAATGGCCAAGATTTCATGAGCTTCTTCTATGAGCCGCTAATACAGGAGCTGAGTGCTCAGGCGAGCTTGTATTTGGCCGACAAGCGCATAAAGACGCTGGCCAGTGGGGTGTGTTTTAAACACATGGAGAATAGAAAGTGGTTTATGGGGTTATAGCCCGTCCCTGGGCATAAAAAAACAGCAAGTGCTTTGGGCAGTTGCTGTCTTTTATTGGTTAAGCTTTTGAATTAATGCTTAATCAGGTTTTTCACCTTGCCGATCAAGCCTTCCAGCAAGCCCTTAACCTCTTGCCAAGCTTCTTCACTTAGCTCTACTAAGGATTCGGCACGCAGGCTTTCCTGACCAATTAATACCTCCAGCTCTTCGATCACTTTATGCTGGGCCTTAAGGACTTTTTTGTCCTTCTTTTTTTCCAAAGAAGCCAGAATTTTTTGAGCTTCTTTAACCTGCTTTTGCAGTTCTTTTATACGTTTCTTACCCATAGTGTCTCTCCCTACCCTAAGGCCGACATGGCAAATACACACAAACCGGGAATCAAAAAGAATACGGTTAATACATACAGTGCTGCTAACGAATGGCGTTCGGTGGCGATATCTGCCAGCTTATGCGCTAACGTCAACGGAATCTCACGCAGGAATGGTAGTCCGTAAACCACTAGCACCCCAGCTATATTGTACATCAAATGTACCAAGGCAATTTGCAAACCCACAATGGCGCCAGCACCAGATAAAGCAGTGGCTGCTAACAGACCTGTAATAGTGGTACCAATATTGGCTCCCAAGGTAAATGGGTATATATCTCTAGGTTTAAACACACCCGAACCCACCAGCGGCACCATCAAGCTAGTGGTGGTAGAAGAAGACTGCACCAATACAGTTACCACGGCACCACTGGCGATACCACTTATAGGACCACGACCTATGGCACCATGCAAAATTTTCTTGGCACGCCCCACCATCAAACCACGCAACACTCGGCCAATAATGGTAATAGACGCAAAGATGGCCAAAATGCCCATTCCTACTAGGGTAATAGCACCGGCCATATCCGGTAAGAAATCCAGGAAGTGTTTGATCTCAGAGATCACTGGCTTAGTAAGAGGTTTAATGAAATTAAAGCCCTTCATACTCATGGAGTCACCGTCCACCATCAGACCGGCTAACCAGGCACTGGCTTTTTCAAAAATATTAAAGAAAATCTCAATTGGTAAGAAAATGATCACACACATGAGGTTGAAGAAGTCATGTACGGTGGCAGCTGCAAATGCGCGGCGAAATTCAGATTTTTTACGCACATGACCCAGGCTCACTAGGGTATTGGTGACAGTGGTACCAATGTTAGCCCCCATTACCATAGGAATGGCCGCTTCTATAGGTAACCCGCCGGCCACTAGGCCTACGATGACTGACGTTACCGTACTGGAGCTTTGCACCAGTGCGGTGGCAAGAATACCAATGAGCAAGGCTAGAAAAGGATTGGTGGCAAAGGCAAATAGCTCTTTAGCACCCGCTGAGCCCCCTGAAGCCTCCTTAAAACCAGATCCCACCATCCCTACTGATAGGAGAATGGCGTAAACACCCGCCAGCAAGACGAGCCAACTCAGAATACTTTTTTGCGTTGAGTTAGTCTGCTGCTCAGTCATTTGAGTCATGCATAAAACCTTTCGATTAATTTTGGCGAATTTTAAACACAGACATTTAATTAGTACAGAGCAAAAAGCCATAAAAACTAAGAAAAAAGGCTATTTTTTTAGGGAGCTATGTGTATGTAGTTATTTTTTAGGCATGCTCAATTACAACGCCGCGTTATGGGGCGTTAAAGTGGCTTAATTGCGACAAATTAACTGTTTGCCGATCAGCCATAAAAAAAGCGCCCAATGGGCGCTAAATCAAAAACACAAAAGAGTTTCACATGATCGGCTTACTACTGTTTAAACCAATAACAACAATATAGCGTCTAATGTAGAGACAATTCGTTTATTTATTAAGCGCTTGTGTAAAAACACGTAAAGCAGTACTGCATTCACGGGGCTAACGGCCGATAACCACTCAATGAACTCAATTTCAGCCTATTTTGCCCTATTCACTATTTTGCTATGCAGCCAGCCCTGCCTGGCTGGCAACCTGGCTGTCTCCAGCGGCTATCAGACAAGTGAACACCAATATTTGCAAGACACCTCCACTCAGAAAGGCGTCATGTTTGGTGCAGCCTTGGACTTTCATCATTGGCGCCGAAAAGATATTGGCTGGTTCGCTCGCGGGCCCGGCTTTAAAATCTCCCAGGCCCCCGGCATGCTGGCCATTAGTGGGCAACTGCCTCTGTATCAATGGCACAAACACCAGGGCAGTTGGCTAGAGATTGAATGGCGTAGCCAAGAGCTGCAAACTCAACTGTCTGACCCTCAAATTTTCCTGGGTAATGATGGTGTGCCGGTGTCGCTAACTCAAGACAGTATTATCGGCACCACCCGCCAATTCCAACGACTGCAAATCTATTGGCATGAGAGCACTCGACACGAGAACATTATCAACCTGGCCGGATTCACCTACAGCCGCGAGTCAAGCCCCGCCATCAGTGAACTGAGCAGCACCAATGCCAGTATTTTTGAGGGGAAATTTGAAGGCAGCGGAGTAATGCTGGGTCGCATGAAAGACGATCGAGGGTTGAATTTTCAGTGGCGCCTAAATGTGGCCAGCCTGGACAGTCATTTCAGTAACGATGCCACTCAACACCGCTTGCTGGCTAAACAAGAAAGCTCAGTTTATAAAGTGGCCATTACCCTAAGCTGGCATTATCGTTATTTTCTAGCCCCCTATTGGTATTTAGTACCACAGGTACAATATCGCGCCAGCTACCTGATCCAGAGCGAACTGGATCCAGTGGATGTTGAACACTCGAGCTTCCTATACACCCGCACACAAAGCATGATCAGTTTACGACGTCACTTTTAGACCTTATGCTTCTTCAAAATTAAAGGGCACTTGCGCGCCTGGTTGCTCCATAACAATGCAATTACGTCCGCTGTTTTTGGCCTGATAAAGCAATTTGTCGGCGCGCTCTAATAACAGCCCCACGGATTCAGGCACATTAAACTCGGCGATGCCCGCAGACAGAGTTAACGGTGGTAATTGCGCCCCACTAAAAGATTGCTCCGACCATTTTTCCTGAATACGCTGACACACCCCGTAAGCGGCATTTAAGTCGGTATCGGTAAGAATTAATACAAATTCTTCCCCGCCCATGCGGGCACCTATGTCCACCTCCCGTAAGGAGGCATCGATGAGCCTGGCGAAGGCGGTTAATACCCGATCCCCAAAAGGGTGACCGTATTGATCATTCACTTTTTTAAAATGATCCAAATCCAGGTAACACACCACAAACCGATACTGACTGCGATTGGCCAAAGCCCGTTGCTGGACCAACATTTCCAACAGGTGACGACGGTTATATAAACCTGTGAGCTCGTCTTTAATGGCCAGGTCGCTGATGCGTGCCAGCGCCCCTTTTAATTCCCGATGACGCTGCCCCAGATTATTCCTTAAATAGTTGAATTCCATGGCCATGAATACAAAACCCGTGAGCACAAATGCAAAACCACAAAAGATAAAAAATTCTTGGGTGACCTGAATGTCCACCGGCCTTTGTAAATAGATGACACACAAGCTGGTTAGATAACAAACAAGTGTAAAAGCGGTGACCGCATAAATTTCTTTTAGACCCATTCTAAAGGTGCCAAACAACATCACCAATAAATAGCCCATGAGCACCAGCGGGCGAATCTCCTGCATGACCGTCATGAGCAGGGATAAACCAATGATGACCCACAGCATCTGGAGCAGGGTAAGACTGGCATCTTGAAAGGTAAGATTTTTGGAGAAAT
>Ga0209395_1007307_pt1 | contig 11660 bp, 10 predicted proteins | sample GOMGulsemesocosm_3_FD_184635 | JGI IMG/M metagenome (GOLD analysis project Ga0209395, IMG submission 184635) | Methane-oxidizing microbial communities from mesocosms in the Gulf of Mexico - GOM9D Gulf of Mexico (SPAdes) (version 2) | ecosystem: Environmental > Aquatic > Marine > Cold seeps... | reverse complement strand
AAAGTGGTCTTGAATTCAGCAATACAATTATTCACGATATCGCAACAAAAGCCAATTTATTTGATTATGATTATTTCTATAATGGCGCTGGTGTAGGTATTGCAGATATTAATAATGACGGCTTACCTGATATATTTTTCTGCGGGAATCAAGTTCCAAATAAACTTTTTATCAATAAAGGAAATTTAGTTTTTGAAGATATAAGCACTACTGCTAATATTAATACGAATAAAAATTGGGCTAACGGCGTCACTTTTGCCGATATCAACAATGATGGTTGGATAGATATTTATGTGTCTCAAGGTGGTCCATTAGAAAGATCAAAACGTAATAACCTGCTCTTCATAAATCAAAAGAATAATACATTTACGGAAGAAGCGGCCTCCTATGGTTTGACTGATTTTGGCATTAGCACACAAACATCATTTTTTGATTATGATAAAGATGGTGATTTAGATTGTGTTGTCATGAACGAAAATGATTATTATGGGATTGATCCAGCAACATTTTATAACATCTTTAACGATAAACAAAAATTAAAAGAAAACTCCAGTCATTTTTATAAAAATGTAAACGGAAAATTCATTGATATTACAGAACAGGCAGGTTTGTTAAAGCCAACTTTTGGTTTGGGACTTTGCGTAAGTGATATTAACAACGATAGTTGGCTGGATATTTATATAGCAAATGACTATTATATCCCTGACGCACTTTATTTGAATAATAAAAATGGCACATTTACTGATCAAATAAAAACAACAACCAACCAAGTATCCTTTTATGGAATGGGCGTGGATATCGCAGACATTAATAACGATAATTTAGACGATATTTTTGTATTAGATATGGCGTCAAGTGATCATATTCGTTCTAAAACATTAATGGCTTCAATGAACGTGCCTCAAATGAATTTATTAACTAACACATTAGGACTTCAACACCAGTACATGTTTAATTCTCTACAATTAAATATGGGTGCTAATAAATTTCATAATGTGGCACAGCTTACCGGGATATCTAAAACAGATTGGAGTTGGGCGGGACTAATTTTTGACACTAATAACAATTCACACGAGGACATCTATGTCACTAATGGATATAGGAGATATGCATCTGACAACGATTCTAGAAAAAAAATAGCAAAAGCACAACAGCAATATAGAGGGAATGTCCCTTTAACCGTAAAAGAAGATTTATATATCAATTTACCTTCAGAAAAACTCGCCAACATTTTGTTCAAAAATAATGGAGATCTCGGGTTTGAAAACGTGACGTCCTTATCTGAATTAAACGAGCCTTCATTTTCTAATGGTGCAGCATATTCTGATTTAGACAATGATGGAGACTTAGACATCGTGGTGAACAACATGGATGACAATGCCTTTTTATTTAAAAATATGTCCATTGAAAATGGTATTGGTAATTTCATTAAAATAAGTACAACAGGCACTACTTCAGAAGATTTTTCAAAAGTATCAATTACATATAACGGAACTACAAGAACTAAAGAATCTAAAAGAGTACGTGGTTATTTATCAGCTGTAGATAACACCATACATTTTGGATTAGGAAAGATTGAAACTATTGATACAATTAAAGTAATTTGGCCATCAGGAAAATCTCTTGAAAAATACAATATTCAGGCAAATTCTAATATTGCATTTGATGAGAAAGATGCCGTAAAATCTATGCAAAGTAACATTCGGAAAGAAAATCATTGGTTCAAAAAAACAAACAATACTATTAATTTTACGCATAAGGAAAATAATTTCAATGATTTCAATAAAGAAATCTTACTTCCATATAAGCAATCTACTTTAGGTCCTTATATAACCAAGGGTGATGTAAATGGTGACGAAATAGATGATATTTATATTGGAGGTGCTTTAGGACAACCTGGGCAAATCTTTATTCAAACCTCTTCTGGATTTTCAAAAGTAAATAATTCTGTATTTGTAAAGGATGCAAATTATGAAGATATGGAGGCCTTATTTATAGATATTGATAATGATAATGACAATGATCTATATGTTGTTAGTGGAGGTAGTGAATTTAATGAACGCTCACCTAGTTTAAAAGACAGAATTTATTTAAATGATGGCAACGGACAATTCTCTAAGGTTAGTGCCCAAGAAATAGACAATTATACCATCAGCGGAAAAACGGTTACTAAAATTGATTATGACAAGGATGGAGATTACGATCTCATTGTTGGAAACCGAATCAAACCTCAAAAATATCCATTACATGAACCCTCCCTTATTTATGAAAATATAAATGGGAATTTCACAAATGTCACAGGTAATATTGCTCCTGATTTTGAAGATTTTGGTATCGTAAATAAAGTAATTGCTACCGATTTTAATAATGATGGCTGGGAAGATTTTATTGCCGTAGGTGAATGGACTCATATTGGATTATTTTTAAATGACAATGGTGTTTTCAAAGATGTTTCTAGCAGTAGTCATTTAGATTCTGAAAAAGGATGGTGGTTTAACATTACTGAAACAGATATTAATAATGATGGGTTTAAAGATTATCTCATTGGAAATATTGGTAAAAATATTAAGTTTAAGGTAAGTCCAGAAAAACCATTGCGAATCTATGCTGATGATTTCGATGGAAATGGCACACACGATGTTGTGCTAAGTAAAAAATATAATGGTACTTTTGTGCCTTTAAGAGGCAAAGAATGTTCAACCCAACAAATGCCTTTTATTGCTGACAAAATTCCAACTTTTAATGAATTTGCAAACTCAAGCTTGATAGATATTTATGGAGAAAACATAACTGCATCCTATCAAAGAGAAGCTACACAGTTTAAATCTATTGTTCTTTTAAATGATGGTAGTGGAAAATTCAAAAAAGTAGAGCTTCCAAATTTGGCACAGACAATGCCAATACTTGATAGTGATACTTCTGATTTTAATGGGGATGGCTTTGAAGATATCATTGTTGTAGGGAATATTTATAATACTGAAGTTGAAACACCCCGACTTGACAATCCTTATGCGCTAATTTTATTGTCTAATGGCAAAGATGGTTATACCGTTAAAGGACCAAATGATACTGGATTGTATCTCAATACTAATGCCAAATCGGTTAAAGTTTTTGATAGAGAAAATAAACCTAAACTTATAATTGTAGGAACTAATAATAGCAGTATTGAAACTTTTGAATTAAACAAAAAAGGAATAAATAACAAATAATGGCAATGGAAAAGGAAACCAAAATATTTGGAATTAGGGCAGTTATAGAAGCCATAAATGCAGAAAAAAGTATTGATAAGATCTTTCTTCAAAAAGGATTACGTGGTGAGTTATTTAATGAATTAGAAAAACTAATTAGGCAACATGGCATCAATGCGTCTTATGTTCCTGTAGAAAAACTTAACAAACTTTCTAGTAAAAATCACCAAGGTGTAGTTGCTCAGATATCTCCAATAGAATTTTATGATCTAGATAATTTGGTTCTAAATGTTATTGAGTCTGGTAAAACACCGCTCTTTTTACTTTTAGATCAATTGAGTGATGTTAGAAATTTTGGTGCCATTATCAGAACTGCAGAGTGTACTGGAGTAGATGGTATTATTATCCAGAAAAAAGGAGGTGCTCCTATTAATGGAGATACAGTTAAAACTAGTGCCGGGGCCGTTTTTAATGTCCCTATTTGTAAAGTTGATCATATTAAAGACGCCATGTTCCATTTACAGGCTTCAGGAATCAAAGTAATTGCCGCTACTGAAAAAACCGATAATACTATTTACGACGTGTCTTTTTCAGGTCCTTGCGCTATTATTATGGGGTCAGAAGGTCGAGGTATAAATCCCTCTGTTCTAAAATTAGTAGATGATAAGGCTAAACTCCCTATGTTAGGTTCTATAGGATCTTTAAACGTTTCTGTGGCTTGCGGTGCTTTTCTTTATGAAACCCTTAGACAGCGCCTTTAATTTTATTTGTCTTTTTTGAAATGATAAGTAATCTTTAAAGTTCTATTTTTTATTGACTCATCCTCCTCTATAGATTCTGGATCATCAATGGTTTCAATAAAATTACCATCGTCATCAAAATGTTTTAAAAATGGATCATCGTCGGCATTATAATCATCCCTTTCCCATTCATATCGTTTAGGTTTGGCTATAGACTTTTTAAATATTATTGCGAAAAACAAGCCAACTATTAATCCTGATAAATGGCCCTCCCATGAAATCCCTGACTTTATTGGGAATACATACCAAATCATACTGCCATAAAGAAATACAATTAAAAGAGATAAGGCTATCAACCTAAAATGTTTCGCGAATATGCCTTTAAATAGGGTAAAACTCATCAAGACATAAATTAACCCACTTGCACCAATGTGGTAAGCAGGTCTACCAATACACCATGTTAACAATCCAGACAAAAGAATTCCATAAAAAATCACCTTCCATGAAATCGTTCTATAAAAATAAAATAACGCAACAGATAGTACGAATAATGGAATGGTATTGTGATAAAGGTGTTCAATATCACCATGAATAAATGGACTAAAAATAAGTCCCTTCAACCCACTTAAGGTTTGTGGATATACGCCCAAATACTTAAAATCAAAACCAAATCGTACTTCAAACCAAAAAACAATCCAAATAATAAGAATAAATAGAATCGGGTATCCAATTACACCGGTGCTATATCTAAATTGTTCTTGAGTTTTCATCTGTCTTTATATATTTTATATGGTCATTCCTTATACCCTAAAAGGAACAAACTTTGTTGCTTATCAAAAATTATTTTTTTTAGAATCAATTCTTTAACCATGAATATTCTCTTCCATAAAATTATAGAAAAGAAATCAAAAAGTTAACCATAAAATACTTTTATGATAAATTGTCAGAATACTGCGGTTTTAATTCTCCTTAATAAATTCTTGAATATGAATCATTATATATTTGAGTTTTTATAGTGAGGAATCAACAATTTAGAAGGAATTTAACTTAATTTTACCTTATGAATGAACCTTTAGCTGAAAGATTACGCCCTAAAACTTTGGACGACTATATAAGTCAATCACATTTGGTTGGACCAAAAGGCATCTTAACCCAGCACATTACACAAGGACTTATACCTTCAATGATCTTTTGGGGACCTCCTGGCACCGGAAAAACTACTCTAGCACATATCATTGCAAACACATCTAAACGTCCGTTTTATTCATTAAGTGCAATTAGCTCTGGTGTAAAAGATGTTCGTGAAGTCATCGAAAAAGCAAAGCAGAGTGGTGGTTTATTCACTACAAAAAATCCGATTTTATTTATTGATGAAATTCATAGATTCAGCAAATCCCAACAAGATTCATTATTACAAGCGGTTGAGAAAGGATGGGTAACACTTATTGGTGCAACCACTGAAAATCCTAGTTTTGAAGTTATTCCAGCATTATTATCGCGTTGTCAAGTTTACATATTAAATTCTTTTGAAAAAACAGATTTAGAAGCTCTTTTAAATAGAGCCATTGAAAAAGATGACATTTTATCTAAAAAGCAAATAAAACTCGATGAAACGGAAGCGCTTTTACGCCTTTCTGGGGGTGACGCCAGAAAATTATTAAACATTTTTGAATTGATTGTTAATTCTTATGATTCAAAAACCATAATAATTACCAATGATATTGTTTTTGAAAAAGTCCAGAATAATACGGTCCGTTATGACAAAACTGGGGATCAACATTATGATATTATTTCAGCCTTTATAAAATCAATACGAGGTAGCGATCCTAATGCTGCTGTATATTGGCTGGCTAGAATGATTGAAGGTGGTGAAGATGTTAAATTTATAGCCCGTCGTCTATTGATCCTAGCTAGTGAGGACATTGGCAATGCCAACCCTACCGCTTTGGTTATTGCAAATAGTACATTTCAATCGGTTACCACCATAGGTTACCCGGAATCTAGAATTATATTGAGTCAATGTGCCACCTACTTAGCTTGTTCTCCAAAAAGCAATGCCTCATACCAAGCAATAAAAAGTGCCCAACAATTGGTTAAGGAAACAGGGGATTTAAGTGTGCCATTATCTATTCGAAATGCGCCAACAAAATTAATGAAAGATCTAGGTTATGGTGATAACTATAAATATGCACATAATCATGAAGATAATTTCGCAATTCATGAGTTTCTACCCAAAGAAATAAAGCAGACTAAGCTCTACGAACCAGGAAATAATCCACGAGAAAATGGCCTACGAGAGTTTTTAAAACAACGATGGAAGGATAAGTATAATTATTAGAATCTTATATCCAACGCCTCAATAATAGTCTTTTCACCATCGACATATTCTCTAACCCATTTACCATCCTTTTTGTAAATAATTCCTTTTTTGTTTTTAATCATAAACACATTAGGAATTGTAGATGTATGAATAATATATTCAATGTTATTGGAATTACTATTAATAAGTTCAAAACCATTTGTAATTGGCCTAGCTTTAAAATACAATTTAGAATTTTCTTTAGGTCTTTCTGTTTGATCCTCTGGTAAAGGGATTTCCTTCTCTAATTCTACTTTTTTCTCTATACTATTTTTATTTCCTTTTAATTCTTTTAATTCGGCTTTAAGTTTTTCAACTTCCGTTTCAGCCTCAGAAACCCTTATTGCACTCTCATCTTTATATGCCCTAGATAATATCGTTTTATTCGGAGTGTATTTGTAGTTAACCGCATCGAAAGATTCAATTGCCATATTTAAAGCTTCTTTATAAGCAACTTCATAATCCTTTAATTTTGAGTCTCCAACTTTAGATTCAAAAATAACCTCACCATCACAATTTTTCAAAATTACCTTAAGCCTTGTTATTAACATATTACTAAGACTTATTACTTCTGTGGTTAAGGCGAGACAAGCATTATTATTATAATCAGAGGCTTTAATTTCTTCCTCCATAAACGCATTCAACCCCTTTTTCTTTAACAAAAACCTCGTTATTGTATTTAACCTATACGCATCTTTACCTTTTACAAACTCATAAAAATGTGGTACTACAACGTACTTATAATCATTTAAACTAGATTGAGCATTGGTAAAAACCACAACTCCAATAATTAAAACTAAGGCTATTACTGCTTTCTTCATTTGTCTTTTTATATTTTTTTATCGGATTGTAAATATACATTTTGTTTCTATAAATATCGTTTCAGTTCAAGTAGATTATCCACGTGCTTTACATCACCATTCAATACCTCATTGTGATAATTAAAACAGATTGCATCTAGGCCCATATTCAAAGCACCAAATACATCGGCTTCCAAGTTATCACCTATCATAATACTATTTGCTATATTGGCTCTAGCCCCATTAAGCGCCCGATTAAATATTTTTGGATTTGGTTTTTTCACCCCCACCATCTCAGAATTTGTGACTGTATTAAAAAAATGATCAATATTAGCATTATTCAATTTACCTTGTTGAACCTCCTTAAATCCGTTGGTAATAATATGAAGTTCATACTTAGGCTGTAGATATTCCAAAATTTCCAATGTGCCTTCAAACAAATGATTAAACGTACATAAATACGTAATATAATCATCTGAAAGCGTATAGATCATACTAGGCTTAACCTTGATTTCTAATTCATTAAAAGCATCATACAAACGACCAAATCGCAATTTTGATTTATCTATTTTTTCCTCTCTGTATAATTTCCAATACTGAAAATTAATAGGAACATACACCTCCAAAAACGCGTCCAATTCAATGTTAATTTCATTGATTTTAAATATTTTTTCGAAAGTTAAGGCCGAATTTTTATCAAAGTCCCAAAGGGTATGATCCAAATCAAAAAACACATGCGAAATATTATTAATCTTCATTTGATGAATCTAAAATTAAAGTAAATAATTCCCTAAACCCAGTCCAACGTGGATCATCGCTAAACGAATAATTATGAAACACAGGAGTAAACGTACCATTTACAGACTTTATTTCACTTATAATTTTAAAAAGGGTTTCTTTTTTATCTAACAAAGAAACATTTTTAAGCAATGCATAATCCATTAACTGAAATGGATGTATCATTAAAGGGGTCTGGATTTCATAATCTAGGTCGTAAAATAAAAACGGAGTACATGTTCCTGCTCTAAATCCTATCTCATTAACATATCCCATAGTATAATCTTCATTAATCTCCAATTCAACCAAATTACGATATGTCTTTGGCAAATTTAATTTAGAAAATGAGTTTCTGGAAACTTCTAATGATGTATTAATAATGGCTTCCATATTATCTTTTTCCTTCTTCAATATCTCAAAATTATCTAATGCGAAATATGAAACCTTTAAACCAACACGACAATAATCCGCCACCGATTTAATTAAGGACACAAACATGCGTTTATTGATATTTATATTCTTATCGTATGTTGTAAAATCACCAATCAGAAAAAACACTACAAATTTACTGTTTGTGTGTTTTTGCATATTTATGAGCCATTTAAAAGTATTATAAGGATCTCTTTTAAATCCTAACAATACAAGGTATCGCTGATATAATTGCTTCAACCTAAGCCTTATTAAGTCTCCTAAGGTGCCTCCTATGGTTCTCATTAGTCCTTTCTGCCTAAAATAATAAGCCATTGGGACATCAATAATTGGTGAAACACTGTATGTTTTTGTTTCAAACTCAAAATCAGGGAATCGATCTTGTAAGGCCGTTTTAAATTTTTGTGCCCAAATATCAACAACGGGTTGATGTAAAAAATTGTGTTTAAAAGCCAAACTTTCTTTCGCTGTAAATCGCGAATATTCATCTTTAACATGAGGTAAATATTCCTCATATCGACTTAATAAATAAAATGTAGCTGCAAAAATATCGAATGGCATTGCACTTTTTTCACCATTAAAAAAAAAGCATTTAGTTTGATCCCAATCATGCACTTGAAAATCTACATCTGAAATCCCTTGTTCAAAAATAATGTCGTGACTTTTTACAAAAAACTCATTTCCAAGAACTTGTCTTGAATACGACATCTTCAAACTATCGTGCGCAATAAAGTCTTCAACAGTAGTAGTGAAGGAAACAGGAAATCCTAAGATTCGTGTACAGATATGTTTAAAAACGTACTTTAATCTTGGGGTTATTTTATGTGTATAAACTAAAAGCATCAACTTAGAAATATCAAAAATAAGAAATTCAAAATACCAATAACTTATAATGTAAAATTATGTCGAAAGATTTTATTCAAAAAATCGAAAATATTCATTTTTGATTTTATAAAATCCCTTTATCAGCAAAACTAAAATATGTTTTTTCTGTGACAATTAAATGATCCAATACTTTTATATCTAAACTTTTTCCTGCCAATTTTAATTTTTGTGTCAAATGCTTATCAGCTTCACTTGGTCTCAAAGCACCCGAAGGATGATTATGCACCAAAATAAGACCTGTAGCGCCAAGCTCCAATGCTTTTTTTAATACCAATCTAACATCTACCATGGTTCCCGTAATACCGCCTTTACTAAGTTGCTTTCTTTGTATGACTTTATTCGAATTATTCACATATATGATCCAAAATTCTTCATGTGGTAAATCACCCAAAATGGGTTGCATAAATTCAAAAACGGAAATACTAGAACTTATTTTTTTCTTTATTAGGGCTTCCTCTTCCCGACGTCTACGCCCTAATTCCATAGTTGCCGCTATACTTATAGCTTTAGCCTCTCCAATACCATTAAAGGCCATGAGTTGTTTGATTGAAAACTTACCTAACTCTCCTAAATTATTATTAGCACTAGCCAAAATTCGTTTACCTAAAGTAACAGCACTTTCTTTCCGATTCCCTGAGCCAATAATAATGGCAATAAGTTCTGAATCGCTTAAAGCAGCCCTACCTTTATGAAGCAATTTCTCTCTTGGTTGATCTCCTTGAGACCAATCCTTAATTGATAGAAAATGTGATTTTTCTGACATAAAGTAAATCTACTTATTTTTTTTGTATTTAAAGTTAAGAGCCTCAATAAAATACTATAAGATAATTTCCTTTTCTAATTAATTTCATGAAGCCACCCCAATAGACATATAATTATTGTAAATTTCAAGGGCAATAAAATTATAGTTATGAAATCATTATTTGATTCGAAGGTTCAAGAAGAAATCTTAAAAAGAATTGAATCCTTAGATAAAAATTCTTCTGCCCAGTGGGGGAAAATGAGCGTTGATCAAATGTTGAAACATTGTCAATTAACTTTAGAGATTGCCAATGGTAAACGCGATATGATTGGAAAGGCCAATACTTTTAAGAAATTTATATTTAAACTTTTCAAACCAATGATGTATAACGACAAACCTTGGAGGCACAACCTAAAAACAGCCAAAGAATTAATAATAGTAGATCATTATAATTTTTTACATGAAAGGAAATATTTGGTTGATCTTATTAATGAATTTGCTAACAAGAAAGACAACAAACAATGGCCTGAACATCCATTATTTGGCCATTTCACAACAACACAAAGAGGCAAAATGCAATACAAACATTTGGACCATCACCTGAAACAATTTGACGCATAATTCAATGAGCAACTATCCCCCACCCCATCATCAAGATCATGATAAACTCAATATGATTGAAGTGATAAAAGCCTATCCATTAGCTACTGTAATTTCTATAAAAAATAATGAACCAGTAGTTACGCATTTACCACTGGTATATCGAGAAGACGGAAAACTAATTGGTCATATCGATATATACAATCCACATACTGAGTTATTACGAGATAACAATGAAATAACAATAATCTTTTCGGGACCCCAATGCTATATTTCACCAAGTGTCTATACCACTACTCAACTCCCTACATGGAACTATATTAAGGTGCATTTAAAAGGTCAAGTTATTGCAATTGAAGACGCAAAAACTGTTAAGGAAACTATGGTTAATATGACCGCGTTTTTAGAACAGCCCGAGCACAAATATAAACTTACAATGGACAATCGCAGAATGGATGGTGCAATAAATTATGTAAAGGGTTTTGAAATTGAAATAACACAATGGGAGGGAAAATTCAAACTCTCACAAGACAAAAAGAAAAGTGATATTGCTAATGCCAAATCTGAGCTCATCAGAGCAAATCAAGAGAGTATCGAAGGATTTTTGGAAAAAATATTCTAGCTAAAGCGCCAGTTCTTTTTTCTTGGTTTTATCAAAAATTTCATTTAACTACTCTCCGCATTAGTTGAAAACAACTAATGATATATTTACATTAATAATAAAATCTGCATTTGTTTAATAAGTAAAAAATCACTTATCGATGATGTTTCGTTGTCTATGCGCTAAAAGTCGTTGTTTATATATCTTATTTTTTATCCATACTATAAATAAATACTTTGGTAAAAATTGAAAGGCTAACATTTGTATTAAGGAGTGCAATTTAAATCGCATTTCATTAATTGATAATAGCTTAAAAATAAAGCTTAAACAGAATAACAACTGAACTTAATTTCATGATAAAATCTATAACAATTAGAAGCCTGACAGTATTATTTCTTGTATTCACTTTTATCGCCTGTGGAAAGAAAAGAGTCATCAAATTTCCAAAAACAGATTTGGCTGCATCGTATTTAATTCCAAAACCTTTAAAAGTAATTCCTACGAATGGTGGATTTGCACTTGATAAGTTTACGGCTATC
>Ga0209395_1007305_pt1 | contig 11662 bp, 11 predicted proteins | sample GOMGulsemesocosm_3_FD_184635 | JGI IMG/M metagenome (GOLD analysis project Ga0209395, IMG submission 184635) | Methane-oxidizing microbial communities from mesocosms in the Gulf of Mexico - GOM9D Gulf of Mexico (SPAdes) (version 2) | ecosystem: Environmental > Aquatic > Marine > Cold seeps... | reverse complement strand
CTCTCGGTTGTCGATCCTGATGTGGGTGACAGTCATTCATTTGAGGTCTCAGACGATCGATTTGAGGTTGTGGATGGTGATCTGCGGCTGAAACCGGGTGTGTCGCTGGATCATGAGGATGCGGCGTCGATCGAGGTTGAGGTGACGGTTACGGATGCCGGTGGTCTGAGCTTGAGCGAGAGTTTTACCATTGATGTGGTGGATGTGAACGACATGTCATTCTCCAGCGGGTTTCATGTCAAATACTTCGACGTTGATCACAGTGCCTCGACAATGGCTGACATTGATTGGGAAACAAACCCGACCCACCAGGAGGTTTCTGGACAGGTTGATTACGCCACGACCAGTGAGTCATTCTGGGAAGGGGGGGCGACAGACACTTTTGGCGTGGAAATTTCGGGCAACATCGAAGTCGAGGAGGGAGGGGCGTTCACCTTTTACCTGGGTGGCGATGACGGCGCGGTACTGGTTGTCGATGGTGTACCACTCATCGACAATGATGGGGATCATGGTTTCCGAACTCGTACCGGAGAGATCGAACTGGAGCCTGGCACTCACAATATCGAACTGCGCTATTTTGAGAATTTCGGCGTCGCTGGGTTGAAGCTGGAATGGGAAGGACCAGGGTTGACCGGGGTCGAGTTGGTGACCGCGCCGGATATGTCGGAGGCGCAGACCGTTTCTGGCATGCCACTGGCATTTGACGTGGATATGGGGTCGCTGAATATTGCAGATGACACAAGCTTTGTGCTGGAAGGCCTGCCTGAAGGAACGATTGTAGAGGCTGGTGCACATACCGTGGTTGTTGGCGAGGATGGGGCAGCAGAGTTGGTCGAATGGCAAGGTGACATGCTGATGGTTACGCCGCCTGCAGATTTCACAGGGCAGGTTGATGCTGAGTTAAGTCATTCCACTCCTATCTCCGGCGGGGGAACCACTGATGGCATGCAGGTCATTTCCTTTGACGTGAACGAAGCACAGCTTACGGCGCCAAGCGCGGAAATGGTTGGTGGGTTTCACGCCAGTTACTTTGACGTTGATCACAGCCTGGGAAAACTTGACGATGTCGATTGGGAAACAGACCCGACTTATGAGGAAATGGTTTCCGAAATAAACTATGAGAATAGTGCCGAATCCTTTTGGGAAGGCGGGTCAAATGATACCTTTGGAGCCAAGCTTGAAGGTCAGGTGACCATCGATGAGGGGGGCACCTATAATTTCTTTGCTGGTGGGGACGATGGAGTCGTTCTCTATGTCAATGGAAAGGAAGTCATTGATAACGATGGGCTGCATGGCTTCCAAACCCGTTCGGGTGAAATAGATCTAGAACCAGGCACCTATGATATCGAAGTTCGATACTTCGAAAATATTGGCCATGCAGGTCTTAAGCTTGAGTGGGAAGGTCCTGACACGGACGGGCGCGAAGTGGTGCAGGCTGACACAGCCATCGCGGCTGAAGAAAATGGAACTATTGAAGTTGGTATCGACTTGAGCGGTGCAAGTGATCAGACGGCTGTCATGCTGGACGGACTACCGGCGAACACAATCCTCATGAGTGGTGACGATGCAGCGCTGTCGGATGGAGGTCCTGTCAATTTGACGGGCTGGAACATTGATTTCCTTGAGCTTTCTCCTCCTCCTGGGTTCGAAGGCGCAATTTCTGGAGAGATACTGGTTGCAGATGTCGGGTTCAATGGGGCGTCGGTATCGTCTTCCAGTGCGTTTTCCTTGACGGTCGGGGAGGTGGCTGACGTTCAGTCAGATGAAATGACCGAGGTCATGGAGGTATCTGCTGGCATAGAAGGCGGTGCCGCACAGGCCGAGGCGGGATGGGATGCCGAGATTGGCGAGGATGATGCCGAGGCAGAAGGCAGCGGGGATGTTATGGCCGAACCAACGGTCAACAGTGTAGATACTGACATTGGCGGAGTAGATACCGAGACCTATGAGCGCGTGGACTGGTAACTGGAATGGCGTAATCAGGTGTCGTGGTTCTGCCTTGATCCGACCGCTGGCCATTTTCCGGCGGCATTGGTCAGACCAAGCTCAGTTCATGAATGTTTTCTTCAAGATCCGCCTGCTCTCAATCGTGGTCTGGAACGAGGTCCTTTCCAATGGCGGTAGTGACGCCTGCGGAACTTGGTGCTTTTCCTATGTGGTGTCTCAAGAGCGGAGACGATTTCTAAAAGTTAGTCCCAGATTTTCAAGAATTACCCTACTAGTTGCCAGGGATGGACGAAAAGGCTGCTTTCCGCGGTGCAGGAAGCTCTAGCGTTTTCAATACCATTTCGCTTTGCCGAGTGACGTTCATTTTTTGGAACACGATTTTCAAATATTGCCGCGCACTGGCCTCGGTGATTCCGGCCTCGCCGGCTGCTTCGCGTACCGACAGGCCCTGAACCATAAACCCAGCCAACCGAGACTGGCTCGGCGTCAACCCAAACACCCGGCACAACAACTCGTTTTGTGTCTCAACAGGCCGCCTGGGATCGCGCAACACCAAAAGCGCCAACGGTTCAGCCACGCGCGCCCAGCCAGATTGCAGGTTGTCGACCAGCACGGACGACACAAAAACCGCCAGCTTTTCTGCACCTGATGGTCGATTGACCGCGATTACCTCACCACTACAGACCGCTCCGGTCTGTGCCCGGTAAATGACCCTAGAAATACAGGATTTCAGATTGTCGCCCGGATCGCTTATGGCATGGATTTTGTCATGGGTGCCGGAAATCCCGTCATTTTCTTGCAGGATCTCGCGCGCGGTGCGGTTAGCAAATCGAATATTTGACGATTGATCGGCCACAATTATACCGATGGCCATGACATCCAGAGTATCCGCGGCAATATTGCGTTCGAAATCTATCGTGGTCAAATCCCGTTTCAGCCACAATGCGCGATTCAAATGGGGGATCAGTTCCTGCAATAACCCACATTCAGCGTCTCCGAACTTGCTCTGATGCCGGTTTCTCAAGGCAAGGAAATAGGACAACGTCTGTTCTTCCTCACGCAAATTAACGCCCATTGAATATTCGACACCACCAGGGGCCAGCACCTCCTGGTAGATCTGTGACGTGTGCAATGCATCGTCGGTTACGCTCATTCGGCAATGAATGGGCATGAATGGGTTGTTCGTGAAATGCGGTAGACGCGGATCTTCGGGCATCAACTCGTCATAGCGACGATAGTGATCTTCATCCCACTCATAGCCATGCAGCCGACTGAAAGAAAGCTGGTGATTTACCAGATCATGGTGACCGATCTGGGTGCCCTGTGCCTCGAACAATTGTGACGAAGCAGCAAGAAATCCCCCCCAATTTTCCGGATTGCAAGCTGCATCATATAGGGAATCGATTGTGTTTAGCAGCTGCCGTGTTTTTTCGCTGGATACAGTTTGGCTCATTCGGTCTCCACGATAATCATTAGAAATACTCGTCTACAAGGCTGGCCTCTGTCGTGCGCATTCCGATCAGTGTTCGATCCTGCTGAAGGCAAGTCAACGTAATTCGAAATGGGCCGCAAATCATTCACGACCCTGAAAACCTAATAAAACGCACCAGGCATTCATGTTTGGGAACTGCCAAAAGTTCAGAACTCTAATACGGTTTTTAGAACAATTACGGTCCCTTGTGGGCCGATACAAAATAACCGTTGGGTATGTTATGGCATTTCAGGATGGCTGGATGATCCAGCGATATAGCTTTGCCATTGGCGCCGCCGAGAGATTGAGGCTGATCGCGACATGGTATTGAGGTCCCTCAGAGAAAGAGCGCTCCAAACCCTGTGTTTTGAAATCACAGGATTGGCTTTGGTCGTGCCGGTTTATTCTTTTGCGACAGACCATTCTTCAGTAGACAGCATGCTGCTGATGGTTTTGCTCTCATTGGTCATTCTGTTGTGGTGCCCTGTGCATAATACTGTGTTTGACGTGGTTGAGCTTCGGCTGTCCAATCGCAAAGCGAGTGACAGGCCCCATTGGCTCCGAATTACCCATGCCGTCTCGCATGAGATCACCGCTATTTTTTTAACATGCCCTATTGTGATGTTGGTTGCTCGCATGTCTTTAGCCGAGGCCCTGGCCATCAATATTGGACTGACCGCCTTCTATACTGCCTACGCTTACATCTTCCATCTAATCTACGACCGGCTGCGGCCAGTCCAAACAGATCCATATGAGCTGTCAAACGCCCGCGATCATCGCTTGTAGGTATCCAGTCTTGATTAGCCATATTTCATTGAAACGGCGAAATTTGTAAAAGAAGGGCTTTTCGCAGAACCGAAGGCGCGATTTCGCTACCCGCTAAATGTCAGCTTCGGACAGCTACATCCGACACGGGATCAAGTGGTTATCGCATGAGGCAAGCCAAGGAGGAAAGTCAGAGTGCTGGCGTTCGCTGAGGATTTCTTGGGCGGTGGAAATGCGGACTTTCGACCTTTCTCCGGTGTTGTGACAATTGCTAAGAAGTCGCTGGCGGCGTGTCGAAATTCCATTGTCAAGATCCCTAGGGGATCTAACTATTACTTAATCCATTACTGGAATAAAGGGCATGGCTTGCGGCCTGTACGATGGCTGGCATCCAGCATCCAAGTTGACAGGACTCCAATGGTGGCACATCTACCCCCTTCTCAATTAGACCAGAGTCATAAAGCCACCACTTTTGGTGCGGGCCGGTTCGCTTGGCACCACATACTTCCGATTGCGTTGATAACCTTGTTAGGAAGTATAGCATCGATTGCCGCATTTCTTCAGGTGTCCGAACTGGAAAAATCAAGCCGAGACGAGCATTTCCAACGTCTGTCTCAGGAACGGCACCAAGGAGTTCAAGGGAAAATTGAAGCCAGTGCAGCCGCACTGCGATCTGTCCGCGGACTTTTCAATGCTTCTGACTACGTTAGCCGCAGCGAGTTTCAAGCGTTTATCAATACACTAGAGGTTGATAGCCATGTGCAGGCATTAGAATGGATTCCACGTGTCCCACTTGCCGATCGGGCAGACTACGAAGAACAAGCCAGACAGGATGGTCTGGTGGGTTTTCAGTTTACAGAGCGTACAAGCCAAGGTGCAATCGCGACTGCTGAGGTCCGAGCAAATTACTATCCGGTCTATTACGTCGAGCCGATGGTCGGAAATGAAAAAGCTGTTGGATTTGACCTAGGTTCAAACGCAACACGCCTGGCAGCTCTGATCGAAGCACGCCGAACTGGGTCTGTGGTGGCCTCTGCCCGGATAACCTTGGTACAAGAAACAGGCGAACAATACGGATTTTTGATTTTCATTCCGATCTACAGCCAAGATGAAAGGGCAACTGTTGCATCAATCCGGGAAGATCATCTGAAAGGTTTTGGTCTGGGTGTCTACCGTATGGGAGACTTGGTCGCATCGGCGTCAATTGAGGGTCGCTCAGACGATTCGGATATTGACCTGTACATTTTTGATAAAACCGCTGTGTCAGGTCAACAGCTCTTATTCCCCAAGGGCGCGAATTTTGACAGTGACGAATTCATCCCCTCCGACTTACGTTTTGCAACCGATTTGAATTTCTTTGGTCGCGAGTGGCGTATCGTTTCGGTCCCATCAGCAGATTCAGTTTTCTCCAAAACACCTATGACACCTTGGCTTGTTATGTTCCTAGGCTTGCTGATCACCGGATTGGTCGCGCTTTACTTCAACGTGACGTTCAGTCGAAAACGATACGCTGAAGTCTTGGTGACGACGCGAACAGCCGAATTGGTTGCCGTCAACCGCCAACGGGAATTGATTCTTGAAAAACTGAAACGTACCAATGAAGACCTCGAGTCTTTTACTTTCATAGCCTCACATGACCTCAAGACTCCGTTGCGCGGGATAGACAATCTGGTGTCTTGGATCGTTGAAGATGAAGACAGCAGCCTGAGTGAAGAGTCACTTCACAACGCAGAAAGACTGCGAACTCGTGTCAAAAGACTGGAGAACCTACTGGACGGGTTGCTGGAGTATTCACGTTTGGGTCGTATGGAGGTCCAGGAAACATCGGTGGATACGCTTTCATTGTGTAACGACATAGCTGAATATTTGGCTCCCCCAGCGGGGATTGTTATCAGCGTCAGTGACCAGCTGCCCACACTTACAACCTCGAAAACTGCACTGGAAACAGTTCTTAACAATCTGATTAGCAACGCTGTAAAACACCATGATCGCGAAAAGGGAAAGATATCCGTGTTTGCCGAAGACTTGGGTGATCAAATCAGGTTCAGCGTAAGCGATGATGGGCCTGGCATCGATCCGATGCACCACAAGCGCATTTTTGAGGCATTCCAGACGTTATCGCCCCGCGACAAAGTCGACACAAGTGGCATTGGCCTCGCCCTTGTCGCGAGACTAATTTCCACAGCTGGAGGAACCTGCGAAGTTCTGTCCGATGTTGATAAACGAGGAACCACAATGAGTTTTACATGGGCGAAATCTTGGCCCAAGACGGAGGTTTAACATACCAATGGACAACATAAGAATTTTGTTGGTCGAAGATGACGATGTCGATGCGGAGATGGTAATTAGAGGCTTTCGTAAAAGCCGGATTGGCACCGAAATTACCGTCGCTGAAAATGGTCTTCAAGCCTTGAAAATCTTGCGGGCCAACGGGGGAGACGAGTTTGAAAAACCCTATATTGTACTGCTGGACCTGAACATGCCGCGCATGAACGGATTTGATTTTCTTGACGAACTTCGACGTGATGAAAAACTGAAGGATTCAATTGTATTTGTCCTGACAACATCCAAGGCGGACGTCGACCGTGCGCGCTCCTATGAGAAAAATGTGGCCGGATATCTTGTGAAATCCGAAGTCGGCCCGTCGTTTGCAAAGGCGGTAGATCTTCTCAGGTGTTACTGGACAACTGTTACGTTGCCCGTATGACGGTGGCTCAGCAAGGCATGCGGTTGTTGATTGTCGACGATGACGATATCGACCGAGAGCGTCTGCGCCGATTGCTAAATAAACTTGGCTTACAGATGGGTATCGTTGAAGCGACCGACCAAGCATCAGCGATGCAGTTATTCACGGAAAACGGATTTTTTGACGTCGTCTTTCTGGATTCCCGACTGCCGGACGGCGACGGAGTGGATTTAGTCGATTGTTTTGCGGAATTTTCAACAGTTGTATTCCTGTCGGGAACCGATGACGAGACTGTTAAAAAAGAGGCCCAAAGCCGAGGAGCTCAAATTTGCCTCGGGAAAAGTGAGCTAAGTCTGCGAAGCCTTAAGCGTGCGTTTGCGGTACATGGTCGGGGCGTTTGACGAGTCGCGCTCAGTTGGTATTTGCAATTTTCAGCCCATCCAAACGAAATATGTTGGCATGGCGCAGAATGGAAACCGCTTAGGTACTGCCCTTCACCGTGATTTTCATAAGCGACAGCTCTGGGCCACTCGCACCTTGTCTGAGCTTTGAGTGGTCTCGACTTTGCTAAGTTGGTGCAGGGCGCGGTTCATCGATTGGGGTCCGATTTGCTCAGAGCGGCCGGTCAGTCAAGCGAACTGTTTTATTTGCCCATGTGGATTGTCGCCCGGCTATGGCTTTGCAGAAGGGGCTGAGCTGCGCATTGGTTTTTGTCTCATGCCTTTTGTCCGGTGTCCCACCCTGCTGCGCGGCCTATAGCCCGTGCGTCCTGACTGCGCTCCTGAGATTGCGGGGATCACCTAATGAATTGGTGACGCGTGACTTAACTTGGCCTAAATAGAATTTACCAACCAAGGAGGCCGGTGTTGAACCATTTCTCATTGCTAGACCTGTCGCCAATCCCGGAAGGCGGTACTGCGGCCGACGCATTGCATAATACACTCGAGTTGGCGCGCCAGGCCGAGGCAAACGGATATCACCGCTTTTGGCTCGCAGAACATCACAACATGCCGGGCATCGCCAGCGCTGCAACGTCGGTCGTGATTGGGCACGTTGCTTCGGGCACCAAAACTATTCGTGTCGGTGCGGGTGGTATTATGTTGCCAAACCATGCGCCTCTGGTGATCGCCGAGCAGTTTGGCACACTCGCCACGCTAAATCCGGGACGCATTGATCTTGGGATCGGTCGCGCCCCCGGCACCGATGGAGAGGCAGCGCACGCACTTCGACGGCATTTGGCAGCCAACGACAGCTTTCCGCAGGATGTAGTAGAATTGTTGTCGTATTTCGACGACGCGCCTGACAATGCAAAAATCCGCGCAATTCCTGGGCAAGGCACACACGTGCCCGTGTGGGTGCTTGGTTCCAGCTTATATGGCGCGCAACTTGCAGCTCACCTCGGCCTTCCTTACGCGTTCGCTTCGCATTTTGCGCCTGCAATGCTTGAGCAAGCGATTGCCATTTACCGCAGTACATTCCGCCCATCTCGGTGGCTCGAGACGCCCTACTTCATGATGGCGGCTGGGGTCTGCGCAGCTGAAACCGATGACGAGGCGTTGTATCTGCGATCATCTCAACTCCTAGCTTTCGCCCGTCTTCGTACGGGACACCCAGGCAAACTCCCGCGCCCGGTTGAGGACCTGTCGACAGAAATTTCGGCCTCGGTAATGGCGCAAGTGGAACAGGCACTATCCTGTTCGGCAACCGGTAGTTTTGAAACGGTTCGACGAGACCTTGGTGCGTTGGTTGCAAAATACCAGCCAGACGAGTTGATAGTGACAGGCATGATCCATGATCATGCCGCGAGGCTCAGGTCTTTTGCTATGTCGGCGGAGGCACTGAACGACATACAGCAGACATCAGGAATGACTTAGCCCTTCTGAAGCTTCAATCAGAGGAAACGGACTTGAGGCGGGCAGGGCGGTTTCAGAGTAATCGGAATGAAAAAACGCGCCCCGTTCCGCACAGGCCCTGCTTGCTTGTACAAAATATCCACCGCCTGACTGTCTGACGTCAGCGCTTATGGGGGCAGTGTTAACCATTTGATTACCAATTGCGTTGCCCCTTGCCGCAGGCATCCCTAGACTGTTGCCATTGGTGGTACGCTTTCTCTTGGGGATAACAATGTCTGCAGATTCAAACCTGAACGAGGCGCTTGGTGTCTTGGATGAAAAACTGCAGTCGTTGAATGCCATGATGCTGGCCAATCAGTTTTTGGTAGATTCCCTGCGCGATCACGAGGCGAAACTGAATGCCCTCGACGCTGAAGGCGCGCGTGGCTTTCTGCGTAAATCTGCCAGGGTCAAGTTCGCCGACGACGAAGACAGCAAAGACGTGCTGGCGGTCCTGGAGCAGGTGCTCGCGCAGCGTCAATCGGCTGATATTATCCAGTTTCCGGGCCGATAATCCCGGCTGTGTTCTGGTGCTTCAACCTAAGGTGAGATATCTCTTGGGGACTGCGCCAACAAGGACAAGCCCATGCTGCGGATGTTGACCACCTGCCTGACCCTGATCGCTCCATCTGCCTGGGCGCAGTGCCCAAATGGTGGCGAACTGTTCTCATGCAGCTTTTCGCACGGTAAGAAGGCAGTGCATATCTGTCAGGATGGCGAGGGTTACAGCTATGCCTATGGCCGCCTTGGCAACACTCCAGATCTGTTCTTGCAACGCGGCCTCGACGAACTCCATTTCACTCCGTGGAATGGGGTGGGCCGCTCCTATTGGGAAGAGGTTCAGTTCTTCAATAAATCGGTGAGCTACAGGATCAACGTCAACGTTGATCGGATGCAAGGCGATGACGCCGAGCCCGAGGGACAGCTGTCGGTTCATGAAGGCGACGAACGTCTGGCGCTGCTGATTTGCGATGCAGGCTCGGTGCGGGTGAACTTTACGCCACTGGCAAATGCCTGGCACGACGCCGGGTTTCAGTAGGTTTCGGTAAGCCAGCCAGCACAGGCCAAATGCGGCCAGTCACACTTAGTGGGGGTGGCGTTGCGGCGCAGATGACCTATGATGGCAACACCTGCTAGACTTTGTCTGGCATTGTTATCTTTGGTATATTTATGAAAAAACTTCTGTGCAGTCTGTCGGTTTCCGCCTTTTTCTTCTCGGGATGCACCACCGATGCCGCTGATTTCAAACGAACCATGTACGGCGCGCGGGTGTATCCGCTAGAGGGGGGCGTGTTCGAGGTTGTGCCGCAAACCAGTGGCAGCGGTGGCGGCTACGACTATTGGTGCGCGGCTTCAGAGTACGCGCGTCGCTATCTCGGCGCAGGCTGGCAAACACGGTTCTACGTCTATCGTGGCATGGCCGAAGGCGAGGCTTCGGGGCGCAGATCTACAGTTTTGTTCACGCTTGACCCTGTTGTGCCGGAACGTCAGCAATCTGGATTGCACCGGATCAATGCCTTCCATGTCGGGGACTCAATGACGGTGCAGAGTGGGGACAATCAATGCAACATGTTCCCGTCCATGCGGTTCTGAGAGCGCAGGATGCAGCGTTTGCATGTTGCCCCCAAAGTGTGAGGTGACAGCGCTTCTGAGCCTGTGCACTTGTTATGTGATAGTTATTGGAGACATTTAATGAAGCTGGTTCTCAAATCCCTTGCCGTGGTTGCAACTTTTTCAGCGATCCTGCCAACAGCCGTGATGGCCTTTCAGGCAATCAACACTCTGCAGGTTAACAAAATCGACCAGAATACATTCGAAGTCATTGGTCGCCCCGGTGCCATGAAAGATGACTATTGGTGCGGAGCTGGCGATTACCTCCGGCGAGAGTTGCGTCTGCCTTGGAAAACCAAAATTTATGTGGTCAGCGGTATAGGACGCGGAGTCACAACTGGGGCTAAGTCTGCGGTGAGGTTCACGCTTTCCCTCGAAGCGCATGGAATTGAGCCATATGAAAAGAGCTGGGTGGGGGATGTGTTGACCGTTGGCTATGGCCGCTCGGTCACCGCAGCGTTCCATCACTGCGACCGCAGGATCATTAACAGTTTTTGGTTTTGACGGACGAACATGCCACAAACGCTGTTTAACGTCGAAACGACAGGTGCCGGGCTATATGAGTTCACCCGGCAGCCTGCGCAATGGGTTGCCAAGCAAGCCCGCAAAGATGGCCTGCTGACGCTGTTTGTCCAGCACACCTCATGCTCGCTATTGATCCAGGAAAACGCCGACCCCGAGGTGCAGGATGATCTGCAGGCATTTTTCCATCGTCTGGTGCCGCCCAGCACCGATCCTTCGATGCGCTATCTGCGCCATACTTACGAGGGTCCCGATGACATGCCAGCGCATATCAAGGCGGCGATGATGCCGGTCAGCCTGTCCATTCCTGTTAGTGGGGGGCAACTATCGCTTGGAACCTGGCAGGGGATCTACCTTTTCGAGCATCGCACTGCTCCGCATCAGCGCAAAGTGGTGGCGCATCTGGCGTGACAGCCTCTATCTTGCGGTTTGAATATGCCTCTACCCAAATCCTAGCGGCTGTCCTATAACTGTGGATAACTGTACGGAAATTAGTACAAATTGTGGTCGAAATCGATGAGAGGGCCGGTTAATGCGTTGTCCGTTTTGCGGGAATATTGATACCCAAGTGAAAGACTCCAGGCCAGCCGAGGATCATGTTGCGATCCGCCGCCGACGATTTTGCCCGGCTTGCGGTGGTCGCTTTACCACCTATGAGCGGGTGCAGTTGCGGGATCTGGTTGTAATCAAAACCAATGGCAAGCGTGAAGATTTTGACCGCGACAAGTTGGAACGCTCGATCCGCATTTCGATGCAAAAACGCCCGAT
>Ga0209395_1007303_pt1 | contig 11664 bp, 10 predicted proteins | sample GOMGulsemesocosm_3_FD_184635 | JGI IMG/M metagenome (GOLD analysis project Ga0209395, IMG submission 184635) | Methane-oxidizing microbial communities from mesocosms in the Gulf of Mexico - GOM9D Gulf of Mexico (SPAdes) (version 2) | ecosystem: Environmental > Aquatic > Marine > Cold seeps... | reverse complement strand
TAAACTTTTAAACGCAACCAACTCTTCCATTGGCAGGGCTTTTGCTGATCTCGAGGGGTGGTAATGTAATTTTATTTTATTGGTTAAATCTTGAAAGGAAATATGCATGCCGCCGACTGAGGTATATTTATTTATCGTAAAGTTCACCATAGCATCGACATCAATGATACTGATTGCATATCCTTTTAACGCTAAGTTCCTCTCTTTTATTAATTCATGAGGTAAATGCGTGGAATATATTGGCAACAACATAGCAATATAATTTTTACCCGGATAGGCGAAATTTAAACGGTTGGTAATCGCAGGGCTATTACTTTCAACTGAGCGTGTCATTGCCTGTTTCACATGTAATATACTTGAAAAATCTAACCCTATTACCGCTTTATTTTTCTGAGTTGGCACTGTGTATATAAGGGGGTAAACGTCTTGAATATTTTTATTACTCGGTAACCTTACTTTTCCATGGTCGTCAAACGAAAAAATATCAAAATCATCCCCTGCTAATGCGTGTGCATTGTTCCTGAGTATTTTTTCATTATTGGCAGCAACTTTAGGTAACCAACCTAAACCTATGACCCCCTCTTCTTCAGCGGCTGAACGGTGCATTATTTTTTGAAACTGCTTTTTGTCTATCTTGGGATTGGCGTGTAGTGCCGTTTGAACAATATAAAGCTTTTCAAAATAAGGTAATATGGCTAACTCTAATGCTCTTATTCTTTTATCCGCAACAGAAACAAACTCGACACGGATGCTTTTTTGCGCTTGATTGTGAGCTACTTGGAATAAAAATAACGACAAAATTGTGCCAAAATAAACACTGGCATATATAGCAATTCTATTCTGCCGGGCTTTATCATTGTCAGACTCTAGATGTATCAAGTAACCAGCTAATATAGTTAATGAAAAACCTAATACAAGGATCGCTTCACCCGCATAAGTCGTGGTGAATAAAAAGTGCTGTGCAACCTTTGAAGCATATTGTTGCTCATATGCCCGCCAAAGCATTATCGTTATAGTGCTACCACCGATTGTTAACGCGCTAATTAAACAGCGTAAACTTGTAGAGTTGACCAAACTAACAAATACCTTAAGCATTATGATCAGCGCAACGATACAAAATGCAAATGTGGTATGTACCTCCATTTGGCTATACATTGCCCAGCCACTATTCATATCAACTTTCATTAAATGTTCAACATAAGCAATAAATGCTAATGAGAAAATAGTCGCTGAGAGGGTTGGTTTTATAAAAAGGGGCATACGAACAAACGCTAAACACAGATAAAGACCAATCAAGAAAAAGGATAAGGCAATACTGAAAGTCATTCTTCCTGGAGATATTACCTTGGCGCTAAGCGAATCATTCATTAGAAGTTGATCAATGCCAAGTTTAATACCAAGAAGGTACTGTGCAGCCGTGAGACTTGCAAAAAACAACACAAAGACACCACTATAAATAGCTAATTTACGTATGCCCTGACAACTAGCAAACAAACCCAAACCTGAAACTAAGAATAACAAAGCGGCGTTATAAGTAATTAAACCAAAATGTGGAATGATTTGTATCAAAACAACATTGCCACTATGCCAACCAAATAACATCAATAAACCAAAAATGATCAGTGTTATTGCCAGAAACTTAGCTACCTTATTGCACAACCGAATAGTGTTTTCATGGAGAAGGTGCATTTTACGCCTTTATTTTATTATTTTTATTAGAGGTTTATAAATATGTTGATAGATTAACCAATTGAATAGGAAAGCTTATATAAATAACAAAAGTGTTCCTATTCATCATTAAAACTATCCTGGTATTGAGATTGAATTTCTCTGATCCTGGGTAAACACTTAACAAATTCTGCTACTAGACACGGCTCAAAGTGTTCACCTGACTCTTCTTGTAACAGTGCTATCGCTCGCTCTTCTGACCAAGCTTTTTTATAAGGGCGTTCACTGGTTAATGCATCATATACATCCGCGATAGCAACAATACGAGCTGAAATAGGGATATCTTTTCCGCTTACCCCCTTTGGATAACCTTTACCATTCCACTTTTCATGATGAAAAATTGCAACCTCTTTAGCTAGTTTCAATAGAGGAGAGCTATGATCGCCTATTATTTCGGCTCCATATTCGACATGTTTTTGCATAATTGCCCACTCTTCACTATCGAGCTTGCCTGGTTTGAGTAAAACCCGATCAGGGATACCAATTTTTCCGATGTCATGCATTGGGGCAGCATTATATAATAAATCACACCACTGTTCTGATTTGCCAATTTGTTCCGCAAGAAAGCGAGAGAACCAACTCATACGAATGACATGCATCCCGGTCTCGTTATCCTTAAATTCAGCAGCACGACCTAAACGGCGGATTATTTCTACTCTGGTTTCATTTAATTCAGCAGTTCTTGTTTGCACTAACTTTTCTAGATGACGTGATTGGTCGTATATTGCAAGCTGTGTTCTTACTCTTGCTAAAACTAGGGGTGGGCTGATAGGTTTAGTAATATAGTCAACAGCACCTAAAGTAAAACCATACTCTTCATCTTTAACTTCGGATTTAGCAGTAACAAATATCACTGGAATATTTGCCGTTTCAACATTTTCTTTTAGTTGTTTACATACCTCATAACCATCAATGCCCGGCATAAGAACATCTAATAAAATTAAATCTGGCTTAGTTTTACCATTAGCTATTTGAATTGCTGTTGCGCCATTTAGCGCAGCTTTAATCTTATAATCTTTGCGCAGAACACCAGTGAGTACATCAATATTTTCAGGTGCATCATCAACGATTAAAATAGTTGCTTTAATATTCGATGGCATAGGTGCCACTCCTTTACAAATATTGATTTATAAATACGGCTAATTTATTACTGTCGACTGGCTTGGTTAGATGCCCTATCGCTCCCAACGCTTTGCCCTTCTCTATATCCGCTTCACTGACATTACCAGAAATAATCAACACAGGTAGGGAGTCACCCTCGGGTAACTCTCTTATCGCTTGTAGTGTTTCAAAACCATCCATTTGTGGCATTAGTAAATCAAGAAAAACGATATCCGGAAATTTTTTTGATAATTGTTTTAATGCCATCTCACCAGACAAGGCTGCCTTTACTTTGACGCCATCTGGCATTAAACCTTTAATCAAGTCTATATTGGCAGGTTCGTCATCAACCACAAACGCTATTTTAGTCACCAATAACCCCTTATTATATGCATTTTAAAGATAAAGCAGCTAATACCATTCCGCATAAAGAAGTGACCACTTAGAATGACATGGGCGACATTAGACCAAGCAAAATGAGTAAGATATAGTTGTTCTATATTTTATTCATTTTGTGAGGTTATCATGGTGTGCCATGCATTCCCAAGGGCGAGTTTTAAAGGCTTATATACTGCGTTATTGATTTTGATAAGGGAATAACCATTATCTACAACCAATGCCTTGCTTATAAACCTTTAAACTCTCGCTAAGAAATCACTTTCTTATGCGGATTGGTATAATTACAAATGTTCAAATTGAAAAAGAAATATCGCTACTTTCAATTAACTTAACTTTTTCTATTTAATTTTTTTAACTTAAACATATCGGTAAAAAGAATAACTGATATTTGTCTTTAAACATAACAAACCAGTTACAAAAAGGTATATAAAAAGTAAAAAATAACAAATTAATATGGATTACTACTTTTCAGTTAACTTAAATCCATGAACATCTAAGAAGAAATTCATGTCACGAATGATCGGTGAATACATAATTACCCAAAACTACGATTACCAGGTTTGATAAGCGAATAGGTAAAATCCAGGCTCTGTTGAAATTCGAGATTACTTTTACAGCAACATGTTTGATATTCAGGCAAGGCAGAGCATGTGACCTGGTGTGGCTACATGAACATACGATAACGACGTATAAATTTCAAACACGTGCTGCCCTTTCTACCCGTCCACTTCAAAATGGAAGATTCAGTGGGAATGAAAAAGACTTTAGGTTAGGCATTCATTGTAAAGAATGGTTATTCCCTTCTTAAAATGAATAACGCTGCATAAAGTATTTTAAAACCCACCCGAAGGGGAGCACAGAGCAACATCACTTCGTTGTTGCACCAATTTGTAAGGGAATGCCATAACTTCATTGGTGCGCCTATAAGTGAAATTGCTCTGTGTTCCTGAACAGGCATCTTGAAGTCGAACGGGTATAGCTTCATTTAAAACGAACTTACTCCTTGTTGCTCGCTTTTTTAATAGAATAACTATGATACAAAGCTCGCGCCGCAATTATGCTCGTTTTAAATTGAATTAATTTTAACCCTGAAAGATCAACAGACCCTAGTTAACTGATTTAAAACTAAGTAAATGCACTCTTCTTTTAACTTCGTTATACTCGTTGAGGTTAATAATCTGAATACATGCTCAAATAAAAATAACGGATAATCATGTCTATAGAAAAAATCCATACCAATCAAGAAAATATGTTTATCGGCTTGACCGTATTACTTGTTGATAATGTTGAGAACATACAAAGCACAATTAATAGCATGTTATCTACAATGGGCTTTAACAATATTGTGCATGCGTCAAACGGCGCTCATGCATTAAATATTCTATTCCAACAAAAAATAAATTTGATAATCACGGCTCCACAATTACCAAAAAATGAGAGCATGCAATTATTAAAACAATCTAGAATGAGCCCAAGAACGGCTAAAATCCCCTTTGTGATGATTGCTGAAGTTATAAATCAAGAACAAGTACTTGAAGCGATCAAATATGGTGTTGCTGAGTATATTGTAAAACCTTTTTCTGAAAAGCAGTTTGTTAATCATCTATCTAAAGCGATCTTCGAGAACAATAGCAGTGCGACGAATAAGCTAACGAGTTTAACTAAAAATAATAATCAAAGAGCAAGCGAGAAAGATAACCAGCAGCCGCTGCAAATTTTAGTTGTTGATGATGTCGTTGATAATATAAAAGTGATCAGTGAGATTTTGCGTAAAGATTACAAAGTAAAAGCAGCAACTTCTGGCGAAAAAGCATTACAAATATGCCAGATTGAACCTCAACCAGATTTGATACTTTTAGATATAATGATGCCAGTTATGGATGGTATGGAAGTTTGCCGACGAATAAAAGCAAACCCTAAAACTCAGCACATTACTGTGATTTTTTTATCCGCATTAGATCAAACCAAACATATAGTTCAGGGGCTAGATCTTGGTGCGGTTGATTATATAACTAAACCTATTGATCCACCTTTAGTGCAGGCAAGAGTTCGCACGCACTGTAAGATAATTGAGAGTAATAAATTAATGCGTAGCCAAATTGATATTATGCAAGAGAATGCACGATTAAAAGAAGCATTTGAATTAATTAAACAAAAAGGCTATCTCACAGGTTCGAGCTCAGTAAGTAAACGAATTTAACTGCTTCCCACAATGATTCAGATGTGACCTACCTCAGAACTAGGCATGACTGTAGATTTGGTTGAGTGCCATGTAAATGACATTAAACCTAAGAAAATCAGCTAAAGGACTGATTTTTAGCAATAGAGGTTCTCTATATACCCGTTACCGTTTTCAGTCGTTTGAAAAACGAACGGCTGTTAAATATTTATCATTTAACAGCCGGGGTATGAAAGAAGATGATGAAGCTTATATTAGATATTACAATCAGATCAGGCTTCATACATCAAATGGTGATTGTTTCCAATTGAGTTTGAGCAGTTCACAATAAATGTGCCTTAGGCGGCTTGAGCAGAATAATTTTACTTTATTGCGAGCTTAGTGCACCCAATTATTCTTTCATCGGCACCCAGGAACCTGTTTTATACATACCTAAATCAGTGCCAAACTTAACTGTTTTATCCAACTGTTTATCACCGCCAGCTTGATTATATAAGTGAAAATTCAGTCCGTAACCGTAGGAAAGTCCAGCTTTACGCATAATATCACCTTTGATAAAAGTAGATATTTGACCGCCTAATCCTTTGGTAACTGCTTTATCAAAATCGTTAATGAAGGGCTTCATTGCCTCGATATGTACGAAACTTTTATCAGAAAAACAGGCCTGACTAAATGGCTTCTCTTTTGCGTCATCTCCTTTGTTTTCAGCAATTTGATAGGGGGTAATGATATGTAGATAAAACAGTACCGATTTATCTATATCATCCCACAACTTCCAAGTTTGTTTGGTGACTTCATCTAAGTTACCCATTTTATCATCGACAAAACGAATAACTCGCGCCAATGTATTGGCATCTGAATACAGAGAACTTGCTTTGTTGCCTTGATTTAATGCTGACAAGCCTTTAGAGACCTCAGAGATGCCAGGTACAACTAAACGAACGCCTTTTTTAAGCCCTTCTTGAAGCACATATTTAGCACAAGTAAAAACCTTGCTTGAGTGTTTCTTTAGAAACTTACCCGGCAATAAACGTTGCATTTGACTCGTTCGAGTTGCCTTAATACCATAAATTTCATGTAAACAAGTAGGATGAGAGCCAAAACGTTTGCAGGGAATTTTTTTTGTATAGACCAAGTCCATAGGATAACGTGAAGGCACATCATCTAGGCTATACTGACTGTCTGCATGGTAAAATCGGCTTAATTTTTCTACTTCTTTAGCGCCATTGGCACGTTGTTGACCCATTTGAAATAACCAACTACGGTTTTGTTGGCTTGTTAATGCATGGGCTACAATGCGAGAAATTTCTTCTTCGCTGCGAGAAGATACTGATATCTCATACATAAGATTATTTTCCTTAACGTTTTGTCAGTAACAGAATTTATTATTATGGGTAAGTTGGCTTGTTTTTGTTGCTTATAATTAGCCACTACCTTGAGCATTTTTATACACAGCTATTCAATATCTGTAATATTAGTTTTTGATAATCACTGCAAACCTTAATTTAAGATAACATCAACATAGTTACTTTACTATTCATCAGCTTGTCTAATCCAACCTTTTGAATATACGATTTTTATAAGATGCTCCTGTGCCTTTACCAAACTCATTTAGAGTAATAGATGCAACAGTTAACCAGACAACACGTTCAGGTAAGGTACGAGGACCAGATGAAAGAGTGTCTGTATATACCACGTTAAAAGCAATGACTGATTGGCCCACATATCAACATTTTGAAGAAAACTCAAAAGGCACTATCATCACAGGTAAGGTAGCTGATTTTATTATTTTAGACGTTAACCTGGGAATAATAGTGCAAAAAAATCTACAAAGAAATCAAACATTTCAAATTCTATTTTGAGCTGGACACATATCAACCTACTACTGTTCTATTTTAACACTAAACCTGTAGTTAACCATTGTTCTTAATAGCTTTAGCTAGCTTTGTCTGTTCATATTTTATACGATTTAATTCCCTGTGTAACTTGCACGTTAAATCGCGCAATTTAAGCTAACAGTGAAGTTAATCATTAGAGCTATAGGAAAATACACAGAAATACAGAATTAGTTAGAATAAGAGTAATGAGCACTAACGCATTATTAGTTATTCATAGGATAGAAGAACATGCTACTGGCTCCTTTGAGAAAGTAGCCAGTACAGTGACTTCAATCATGACCAATAAGCCAATAGTGGTGAACTATTTTTAATAGTCCATTGATTTAAAAACTAAGGCTCACTTTTACCATATAGAAGTCATTCATGAATAAACTAATTTAGTCTGCTAGCCAAACTAAAGCTGACGAGAACGGCGCCATTAACGGCTAAGTAATAGTTGGCTAAAATGTGTAGCGAAGCAAAACCGAGCCAACATTCACGCTTGTGCTTGCTAATGGACATCTTATACAACCGATCTACTCAATTCATAAACGTAATCATCAACTAATTTACCGTTTATTAATGTGTTTTGAGGTAAAAGGCTTTCGCGGGAAAAACCTACTTTTTCAAGTAGGTTATATGAACCAGTATTATCAGTTGAGCAAATAGCTGAAATTTTATTTAATTTTAAACTGTGAAAAACGAACTCTTTAACAAGATTTAAAGCCTCGGTAGCATAACCTTTCCCTTGAGCTTCTTCTTTCAACATAAAACCGACTTCAACTATTTTTTTATTAGTATCAGTAAGTTTTAAACCAATGTTACCTAATTTTTCACCCGTAACACTGTCACTAATACTAAAGCACCAGCTATCACTCTTTTTATTTATTGGGCGAATCCGACTTTTAAAAACAGTTTTAATTTGATCCAATGGTAAACGATCATAAAGGTGCTCCATGATCTTGGGGCATTGATTCAATTCTTTAAATAACTCCCAGTCAGACCAATCTAATAGTTGGATTTTTATTCTATTGCTCTTCATTTGCATATGCTTCCTTAGGTTATATAACAGATAATATGTGATGGACAGAGTAATTACACTTATCCTTTTGTGTTTTAGGTACGGTAGTCGAAAGTGACAGAACTATTTATTAGAAAACTATCTGAAATCTAATGGTTGTTTATGTCTGTAATACGAAACAACGGTCTTTCAAGTTTTTTTGCATAAAATATGGGGGTACAAAATAAGTTAGCGTTTTAACTTTCAAGCAGGATGAACAACAGTTTGTCTGGATTTAAACAAAAATGACGTTAATAAACCCAACATACCCATCAACCACCAAAGAACATCAATACCTAGTTTGTCGGCAATCAGGCTAAACAAAAGACCTACTAGTAGACCACCAAGATTAAACATTAAAGAGAGTAATGATAAGGAAGTTGCTCTAAACCTATCGCAAATATGTTGATGCATAATGATGGCAAGTAAAGGTTTTATGGTAAAAATGAAAAATCCAAAACTGACATAAAGGGTGATATAACCAACAACTGAATGGCTCAATGCCATCAATATCAATAGTGAAGAGGAGACAGAAAATAGCAAAAAGAGGATTGAATCGAGTTTATTTTCCGATTTGTTCAACTTTTTTTTCACTATGTTAGCTGCCACTGCCGCAAAAATAAAAAATAACGCTGATACCAAGCCAAAAATTAATATGTTTGTGTCAACTTTTAGCATTGTTTTCAGCACGGGTTGCCAATAAGTTTGTGTACTTGTCAGTAATATTCCAAATACCAGCTGCAATAACAGTACGATCTTCAAAATTGGGTGACTCCAGCATGTGACAAGCGTTTCTCTTATTCTACCAGTATCTGAATTAACAGCTTCAACCGGTGGAGTCTCACTTTCTCCTTCATGGTAAAAATAAGGCGTGCTTAATAAAATAAAGGCATGAAGCGTCAAAGCCATTATCAAGGTTGGCAAATAGGGATTATCGACGTTCAGGCTATTGCCAAAAAATTGCACCAACCCAGCACCTGTTAATGCTCCTATTGCCATACCAACCAATGACCAGGCGTGAGTTGAACTTAGTTGATGGCCTATTTCACTTTGCCGTTGCTGACGCTTAAGCGATTCTACATACCAGGCCTCTAATACCCCAGACCCCAAAGCCCGGCCAATACCACCAATAAAAGACGCCAGAATAATCGCAACAATGGCATCAAACCAAATGAGTAGTGCAAAATTAAGGCAGTCGAGCAGTTTTGCCCAATAAAACACTTTAAGCCTGCCAAATTTGTCCGCCCAGGCTCCAGAGGGTAATTCAAAGCAAGTGATGGCAAGAAAGTATACACCAAAGAATAAACCGACCTGATACAAGTTCATGCCTTTGTGCAGACAAAACAATACCATCACCGGCCCAAAAAGGCCGATGGTGCCGATATTTACGGCTTGGTGTAATTTATAACGCAAATCCAGTTTCATCATCACTCACTTTCGTACACTAACATTGATGATGATTGTATCCAGCTTAAGGTTATGGTAAAAATATATAAAAAATATATTATTTATTGAGATTTTATATAATGATAAACAAACTCTTGCCGTTACTTAAATATTTCCATGCCCTGGCCGAAACAGGCAGTTTTACGAAAGCAGCCGAGCAGTTGTGTATTTCTCAATCTACCGTTAGCATCCAGATTCGGAAACTGGAACACACTCTGGGCGTAAAGCTGCTCGATAGAAAAAGTAAACATCAATTTGCGCTCACCAAAGAAGGGGAAGCTCTGGCCAAAGAAGCCTCATATAGCTTCGACCGTCTGGCAGCACTGTTGGACGGAATACAAAGTGGCTCATCAACCAGCGGAGAAATCACCCTATCGAGTTCTACCTCTATCGGCACCAAATTATTGTTACCCGCCATAGCCAAGTTAAAGCGCAGTTATCCCCAACTGACCATTCATCTTCAAGAAACGGCTGACAAGAAGCTATTCTTTGAGGATAAAATTGATATTGCCACTAATTATGGTGCGCCAGGTTGGGGGTTTTATAGCATTTATCTCAAAACAATCGGCAAACGAATGGTCGCCAGCTCGTATTATACTGAGCAATTCGGGATTCCTACTGATCTGCAACAAATATCCCATCACCAGCTAGTTATGCAGGCCAAGGGAAAAAATGAGTGGCATACTCTATTATCAAAATCAAACCTAGATGTTGCTTTACTTAACACACAGTTGGTTTCTAGCAACTTGGCTAAACTTGAAGCCGTCAAATTGGGCTTGGGGATAGGGATCATACCAGATTATTTGCTTGATGACAGTGAAGACAATTTAGTGAACATCTCTGGGATTGACCTGACACCAGTCGCAGAAGAGCTTTATTTGATTTGCGAAAAACGGCGTCAGTATGAAAGCAAGATTAAGTGGTTGATGACTGAGCTTGCACAAGCATTGAAAGTGTAGGGTCTTATGCCACACCATTGACTATAAATATTATATTAAGACGAGAGCAAGTTAGATATTCATTTTCAGTGTCCGATATTGATCGCTCTTTATACCTTGGTGCTGACGCTAGATCACGAACAAGTACTTGGAAATTCCAGGGGGCTGTTCCTCACAAAGGAGATTTTCAAAAATCAGTTCACAAATGATTTTATTGAATCCGTTAATTCCCAAGAATTACCGTCTATATACCTTATTCCTATCTCACATAATTTCATTTTATCCTTGATAGTTCCATTATTATCTGCAGAAACTAAATTTGTATCTTTTTCCCTTCCCCATAGAAACATTCAATTGATGTCCGCTATATGATCCTCAAATTGACGTTTGATATATTAACTAAACTTATTCTGCAATGCGCACTTTGAAGTCGTATTCTGCGTTGTAACTATTAGCCCGTTACGACTTCGGGGAAATGCGTTGGGCAAGTTGATAAGGGACTCTATTTTTACCACATTGCGGTCTAAATTTTCAGGTCAATTAACTTCAACATTATGTTAACTATTTTCAGATATAGTGGACATAAGCATTTTCCCTTAATAAGTATTGAGATTTGGAATGAACGTAACCCAATCATATACGTCAGCTAACACACCACTTTATACACTTGATCAAAAAGGAATTTACATTGGCAGTAACAACCCTGTGAAAACAATTGATTGTTGTACTAATATTAAAGGATTGCTTACGAACGATTAAAATTTTCAAATAACGGATCTTCTCTGTGAATTCGTACCTTGGCACAACCAGAATTCAATTCCTATGCGTTGCAGTGCTGCTGTTGATGCTATTTTCTGATTTTTGTCAGGGCCAACAAGTCAATCCCATTGGTTTAAGGGCAGATACCAGTCGCGAAAGTATGGATGGAAGTAGAAA
>Ga0209395_1007300_pt1 | contig 11667 bp, 8 predicted proteins | sample GOMGulsemesocosm_3_FD_184635 | JGI IMG/M metagenome (GOLD analysis project Ga0209395, IMG submission 184635) | Methane-oxidizing microbial communities from mesocosms in the Gulf of Mexico - GOM9D Gulf of Mexico (SPAdes) (version 2) | ecosystem: Environmental > Aquatic > Marine > Cold seeps... | reverse complement strand
GAATGTATTTTGTTTAAGTTTTCTTGATACTTTATCTGCTATACCAGGGACATCTGATTCCATCCATCGTTTCTAGCATCTTAATGGTACTGTGCCCCATTACGGACATCTTATAAGCTGTTTCATACTTAATATAATAGCCAGTTAGCAGCACAATGTCGCATGGCTGATTATAAATCTATTCGCTATAACTAGGGGGAAATATCGAAAACTTACACCACCCGACACAACGAAAATGCATATCACCAGTTTACAGTTCATTAAAACTGAGTTGAATGAAAGAAAGCATTATAGATCTGTCGTTATTACACATCATGCCCCTTCAGAAAAATCGATATATGAAGAGTATCAAGCGAGTGAACTTTCTCCAGGAGACGCGTCAAACATTGAGCAAGACATCATAAATATGAAACACAGCCCCATACTATGGGGCATGGTCATTCACGTAATAGTAATGATTACTTTATTGGAGGTACAAGAGTGCTTTCTAACCAGAGAGGTTACTCACCATCTCATTTAAATGAGGACTTCATCCTTGATATTTAATTATTGGAAGCAACATTTATGCAATATGCATCCTATATTGGATGAACTCTATCGAAACTAATGTGAAAATGTGGATCTTCACAAATTACCAGAATATTAAATGTCAATTTCCGAACATGAGAGGACAAAAATCAAAACCCTCCCTCGGTTTGTCGCATATTTCGAATTAGAAAGTATGATCAATTTATCCATATTTAAGTCAATAGCCATTGTTTTGGTGCACCATTTTTTTTGTATTACTTATTTCAAATGATAAAACATCCCACTTTCGGAATAACGTCCAAAATCTGTTCATTCCAATAATGGGACGTTTTTGATTTGAAACTCTCCCTATTTATTCTACTTATTAAAATAATCGAGTAAAAACAATGAAGTACATATTTGGCTTGGTTCATGCACTTTCACAATAGAGTTAATTATTTGAACGGAATGTTTATGGATATTGTTAGAACTACTAAGAAGTCAATTTTTGCTAAATATCGTTGGCTTTTTGTTGCAGTGATTACACTGTTTGTTTTTTATTTATTTAATCAAGCTGTGGTAGGTAGCGATTTCACCTCTGAACGTTCTAAATTATTGTTTGCCACGGTTGAGCGTGGCGAATTTACCATTAAGGTTCGCGGTCCTGGGATATTAACACCAAAAGAATTTCGCTGGATTGCTTCAGATGTTGAAGGTCGAGCGGAACGTGTATTAGTGAAGCCGGGTGCTCATGTTAAAGCCGGTGATTTATTGATTGAACTAACGAATCCACAACTTGAACGAAAATTAGAAGAAACCCGGTGGGAACTTGAAGCTCAAGAAGCAGAAACACAAGCATCATTGGTTGATTTGGACTCGAAATTACTTGATCAAAAAGCTAAAGTTTTTAATGCCAAACTAGAGTTTGAAACCATAGCAATGCGTTTAAGAGCAGAAACAGAATTATTTGATAATGGCGCTCAAGCCGTTTCAAAACTTGATTATGAAAAAACTAAACTACAAAACACACAAACACAAGAACGCTGGATTATAGAAAAACAACGTGAAATAAAAATGAAAGAAAGTGTTATCGCTAATCAAAATGCACTTAATGCGCGCTTAAATAAAATGCGTAAAACCCTGCAAAGCATGCAAGAGCAAGTAGCTAATTTACAAGTAAAAGCAAGTATCGATAGCGTAGTGCAAGATGTTGCAATTGAAGCAGGACAACAAGTCGTTATGGGCAGTAACTTAGCCAAACTTGCACAGCAAAATGAGTTGATTGCTGAATTGAAAATACCAGAATTAGCGATACGTGACGTAGCATTAGGACAGTCAGTAATGGTTGATACTCGCAACAATAAAATTGCAGGTACGGTTATTCGTATTGCTCCTTCAGTGGATAATGGTGCGGTACAAGTTGATATAGCCTTAACAGCTCCTCTTCCTAGTGATGCTCGCCCTGATTTAAGTATTGATGGCGAAATTCTTGTTGCGAAACTTAATGATACTTTATTTGTGCGTAGACCCTCTTTTGCACAAAGTAATCGCAGTGTAAAAATCTTTAAATTAAATGTTACAGGTGATAGTGCTGACAGAGTTTCCGTTGAATTTGGCCGTGGTTCAGTACAAAAGATTCAAGTGAAAAGCGGGTTGTCCGCTGGTGATCAAATCATTATTTCTCAAAATGAAGAAATTCAACGCTTTAATAAAATATCAATTAATTAATTGACTTTATGTATAACGAAAAATTCAGAAAATTACGAAAGGAATTTAAAAATGACTGAACAAGTATTAATAGAACTTAATAATGTAAAAAAAGTGTTTTATACCGATGAAGTAGAAACTCATGCCTTATCAGATATTAATTTAACCATTAATGCTGGGGAATATGTTTCTATATCAGGCCCTTCTGGGTGTGGTAAATCTACGTTGTTGTCGGTTCTAGGTTTATTAGATGTAGCATCGCATGGTGAATATATTCTTAATGGTCATCAAGTTATTGATTTAAAGAATGCAGCCCGAGCACGTATTCGTAATAAAGAAGTGGGTTTTATTTTTCAGTCATTCAATTTAATCAGTGACCTTACTGTTGAAGAAAATGTGGCGCTGCCGCTAACTTATCGAGATGACTTTACTAGCCAACAAATTAAAGAAGCAGTAAAAACGGCTTTAGAAAAAGTGGATATGAATCATCGTGGTAATCACTTTCCATCGCAATTATCAGGTGGGCAACAACAGCGAGTTGCTGTAGCACGAGCGATTGCAGGAAATCCTTCAATTATACTTGCTGATGAACCTACGGGTAATTTAGACAGTAAAAATGCAGAAGCTGTAATGGCTTTACTTGATAGCTTGCATCAAGATGGTGCAACCATTTGTATGGTGACACATGATCCGCGATCTGCAAAAAGAGCCGAACGTTTAATCGAAATACTTGATGGTAAAATAACAGCTGACAATGTTATTAATCGCGGCATTCAAGCAGCCTAAGGAGAAAAATATGAAATGGTTATTTGATATTAAATATGCTTATAGGATGTTGGTAAAAAATCCAGGATTTACTTCCCTTACTGTTTCGGTAATGGCTGCGGGTCTAGGCATTTGTGTTTTCATGCTTGCATTTATTTCATCAATTTTGACTCGACCATTGCCTTTTGAACAAGGCGAACAGATGCACATGATTGAGCTTGAGTATGATGGTGTTCATTATAACGGTGGCTCAATAATGCATCCTGATTATCTAACCATCAAGGAACAGACTAATAGCTATAGTGAGATTGGCGCTTATTATACCGCTACGGCTAATTTAAGTAATGGCGATCGCGCACAACGATACTCCTCTGTGGTTACCGAAGCGAATATGTTCTCCTTCACAAGAACTTCTCCTATTATGGGGCGTGATTTTACCGAACAAGATTCTACGTCTGGAGCCGAACCTGTTAGCGTCATTGGTTATGATGTTTGGCAAAATTACTTCAATGGTGATCGATCTATAGTAGGTCAGAGCGTAAAAATAAATGGTATTGATACGCTAATTATTGGCGTGATGCCCAAAGGTTATTTATTCCCGATGTCGGCGCAGTTGTGGCAACCATTGACAGATGATACAACACGGGTGAAACGTAGTGAATCTGCACATATGGCTATTTATGTTAAGAAAAAGCCAGAAGTTAGTCTTGAACAAGCTAACCAAGAAATTAAAGAAATCATGAGTAAAATTGCTCAACAATACCCAGAAACAAATAGTAAAAGTAGTGCTTATGTGACCACTTTTCAAAAGTGGATGATGGGAGATGGCACAGAAATGATTACTGGCTTGATGCTAACCGCTGTTGGCTTTGTTTTAGTGTTAGCTTGTGTCAATGTTGGTAATCTACTTTTTGCACGAGCTAATGAGCGAGCGAAAGAAACGGCTATCCGCGTAGCCCTTGGAGCTCCAAGATCACGTCTTATTATGCAAATGATGTGGGAAAGTGTTTTTATTTGTGGCTTGGGCGGCATATTTGGACTATTTTTAGCAGCATGGAGCCTGGAACTTTTAGAAGTTATTTTACCAAACATGCTACCTATATCGGTACCGTTTTGGTGGATAATGTCATTAAATAGCGAATTGATATTCCAATCTATTATTATTATTTTAGTTACTGCATTTATTACCGGGATATTGCCTGCATGGAAAATGTCGAGTGGTGATTTTAATTCTGTTCTTAGAGATGGTACTCGTGGTGCTATCGGTAAAAAATCAGGTCGTATAAATAGATTCTTAGTCATCGTTGAAGTGGCCCTATCCTGTATTTTACTTAGCTTATCTGGTGTTTTATTTGTTGTTTTACAAGAAGTGAATAATTCAAATTTTGGTGCAAATGTAGAAAACAAATTAACAGCTCGAGTAGGATTACCTAATGTAACTTATCAAGATGAAAGTAAACGTACCCAATATTTTCAACGTTTAATTGCAAAACTAGCGACTATTCCAGGGGTGAATAGTGCAGGAGCCATTTCAGGTCTACCCGGCAGTGGCAATGGTTATCTAGCATTTCAGCCTGAAGGTTACGAAATGGTAGAAAATCAATATCCACGTACAGGATTGGGCGTAACTTATATTGGCAGTATGCAGGCAATGGATATGAAACTACTTGAAGGACGCTATTTTGATAGCAGAGATCGAGTTGACTCGCTGCCTGTTGCTGTGATTACTGAATCAATGGCGAAAAAATACTGGCCAACAGGTTCAGCATTAGGCAAGCGCTTCAAATATGTCGAAAGTGAGGACGAGCCTTGGTTAACTGTAGTCGGTGTTATTAATCATGTTATACATGGTCAGCCATTTTCAAATATTAAATATAGAACGTCAGCTTATTTACCTTACACCCAGCAATCACGTCGCTTTATGAGTGTTTTTGTTGATACACAGGGAAATCCTGAGCAATATCGTGAAGCGTTAATTACCGCTGTCGCAAGTATTGACCCAGAAGTGCCCGCTTACAGTATTTCTACATTAACAGAACGCTTGAAACGAAGTACTGGCGGTATGAGTTTTGTGAGAAATGTATTTGCGGTCTTTGCTGTAAGTGCATTATTACTGGCATCAAGTGGTATTTATGGTGTAATAGCTAATAGTACCAGCAGACGAACACAAGAAATTGGCATTCGTCGTGCTATTGGTGCAAGTGATGAAAAAGTAATGTCGATGTTAATGAAACAAGGCTGGAGTCAGTTGATTATTGGTTTGGCCTTGGGGTTACCTATTGGTTATTTGGCTAGCCAAGGAGTCGTACAGATGCTTGGCCCAGATACCAATGGGTACTACATCGTTTTTGCCATTATTCCTGTTGTTATAAGTTTAGTTGTAACGATTGCAACATTTGTTCCTGCAAAACGAGCGATTAGTATGGAACCATGCAGTGCATTGCGATATGAATAGACTTTCAAAGATCTAAGGCAAACCATTGATTTACAAAGGATGATAAATCAATGGTTTATTTATTTTTAATAATTCAGGTAATAAGCGTAGGAAGTACATTGAGTCAAAATAAGCCAAAACACATTTTAATCGCAGATGATGACCACAATATTTTAGCAGCACTTAAACTATTATTGTCATGTGCTGAATATGAGGTCACTCTAGCTTCTCACCCTGAACAAGTGGTTAAACTGTTTACTCAAGAAAGCTTTGATTGTGTCTTGCTTGATTTGAATTTTAATCTTGATACAACATCTGGCGAAGAAGGGTTGTTATTAATTGAACAACTTAACAAAATAGATGAAATTGTCCCTATTATTGTGATGACTGGTTGGGCAACTGTTGAGCTGGCTGTTAGTACAATGCAAAAAGGGGCTGTTGATTTCATTCAAAAGCCTTGGGAAAATGAACGTGTTTTAGCCATAGTAGAAACTCAAATTCGATTGGCGAAACAATGTCATAAAGCGATGAAGTTGAACCAAGAAAATCAGCTGTTAAAGTCAGAGAATGGCTATTTTGATGCTTTAATCGCTGAATCAGAAGGCATGAAGCAAGTACTTTCTATGGCAAATCAAGTTGCTTTAAGTGACATTAATGTCCTAATTACTGGCGATAATGGCACAGGTAAAAGTTTATTAGCAGAACATATTCATGCCAAATCCAAACGCAATAGCCATTCTTTAATAAATGTTAATATGGGGGCTATCAGTGAGAGCCTATTTGAAAGCGAAATGTTTGGTCATGTTAAAGGTGCTTTTACTGATGCACATGATAATAGAATTGGCCGATTTGAACTAGCAGACGAAGGCAGTTTGTTTTTAGATGAGATTGGCAATATTCCTATTTCTCAACAAGCAAAATTATTACGCGTACTTGAATCTCAGCAATTCGAAAAAGTAGGTGCAAGTAAAACGCAGCAAGTGGATACTCGTGTGATTGCTGCAACAAATGCCGATATAGAGGCATTGATCAAAGCAGGGAAATTCAGACAAGATCTGTTTTATCGTTTAAATACGGTGGTACTTAAGTTACCAGCATTGCGAGAGCGTAAAGATGACATTATGCCAATGGCTAGGCATTTTCTTACTATCTTTGCTGAAAAATATCACAAACAAAGCCTTTTCTTTTCTGCAAAAGCTATTAAGGCCTTAATTGCATATCAATGGCCGGGTAATATCAGAGAACTCAATCATATGACCGAACGAGCGGTTGTTTTATCTACCGATGATGAAATTTGCCTCCCCCAACTGGCATTAACACAAACTTCAAATAGTTCACAGGCTAAGCAGCACAGTGTAGAGGATTACTCTGACGATCTTGAACGGACACTTGACGATATTGATCGTGAAGTTATTCAACGACGATTACAACGTCATGGTGGTAACATGATAGATGTCGCCAATTCTTTAGGTTTAAGTCGTAGTGCATTTTACCGTAGAATTGACAAATACAACTTGTAAAAAGAGCGAAAATTGAGCAATAAAAAACGTATAAAATTTGAACATCAGTTGTTAAAATACCTACTCGTTGCTACTTTAGTACCGGCGTCATTGTTGTTCTATACCCTTTGGCACTATCAGGCATCAACGAATTTAATGGTATTAATCTTCCTCGTTTTATTTTGTTTGATTGGTTATTGTGCATCTACCTTGTTTGAAAAAATCACTTATCAGTTTCGTACGTTATCAAACTTACTTGAAGGTATGGCTCATGGTGATTATTCACTTCGAGGTAGACGTTATGGTGTTGATGACTCGCTAGGACAGCTGGTTGGACAAATAAATGATTTAGCTGAAACCTTACTAGAGCAAAGTTTTAAAGCTCACGAGAGTCAACATCTAGTCCGAAAAATAATCCAAAATATTGATGTCGCCATTATTGCAGTTGATGAAAATGAACATATTGCTTTACTTAATCCTGCGGCGGAAAAACTTCTTAACGTCGAGTTATCACAAGTACTACACCAACCATTTGATCATATTGCTCAGCGGTTATTAAGCACTAATACAGAACAAGTGGTTGAGTTAAGTTTTGCTAAAGGTAAGAGAAAGTTCAAAGTGATACGTGATCAGTATCGTGAAAATGGGCAACAACATGAACTGTTTTTTGTAACGGATGTCAATGTTTTATTAAGAACTCACGAGTTGCAGGCATGGCAGAACTTGGTCCGCGTATTAAGTCATGAAATTAATAATTCGTTGGCACCTATTGCTTCCTTAGCAAATACTTTACAAACGATTTCAAACAAACAAGAATTGGATGAAAATTTTTCACAAAATTTATCTGAAAGTTTAGATATTATTGCTGAACGTGCAGAGAGTCTTAAAACATTTATCAATAGTTATCGTCAATTAACGCATTTACCTGAGCCTAAGAGAATCGAAATAAACTTACAGGCTCTGTTTGATAAAATTATTCCATTATTCAATCAAAGAGAAATAATTGTAGATTGCCAACGTCAGTTATTAGTTTATGTTGATCCTGTACAGTTTGAACAGGTACTTATTAATTTACTAAAAAATGCCGATGAGGCTATGGTAGACAGGTCAAAGAGTATTTTGATTACAGTTGAAGCAGAAGTTGATTTAATATTAATTAAAATCACTGATCATGGTATAGGTCTTAAAAACACGGATAATCTATTTACACCATTCTATACCACTAAAAAGCAGGGGAGTGGTATAGGTTTGGTATTATGCAGACAAATTATAGAAGCACACTTAGGTGATTTATCGCTAGAGAATAGTAGTGTTCATCAAGGTTGTATTGTTAGAATTAAATTACCGATAGAAACACAGGTGAATAATAAGTAAGGCGTTATTACGTATTTTTATAGAGACAATCAAGCTTGTTTATAAGGCTAATATGCGCAGTGTTAAATTAAAACTAAAAGCTCAAGTTGGTAAGTTTTTTGCTAATTCTAACGTTTATTAACAGCGGGAAATCATGGCGAAATTTTTCAGTGACTTCATGCTAAAAATAAGAGTCAAGTAAATGGTCCTGATTGCTATCCTTAGTTAAGTGTGCGGCTTAACTTGATCAGAACAGAGTGAATTGGTAATAATATTTTTTTCAATTAATTAAAAAATTAATGTCGTTTTACAAAAAATAGATTTGCTATCTTATTTACGTAGTATAAATAGTGCTCTAATATTATTTACATATATAGTTTTAAAGGTCTTTATTAATGAAGTATAAGCTTGTTTTTTTTGTTCTGTTATTTACCAGTTTTATATCCATAAATATAAATGCTGAAGAAAATGACACGCTTAATCAAATCATCCATCAATTTAAAATTGATGCTAGTGAATTAAATGCTTTGTTAGTTATAGAAAATAAATTAGTACAACAAAAACGCATACTTCAGTTTCAAATTACAACGGCAGAGTCAATTCTTGCTCAGTTAGTGATTAAACAAAATAGGCTAGAAAATAAATTAGATGATAATCCTAGTGAATTAGATATAGAGTTCTTAAAATTGGATGAGGCTGTGATTACTGCTGATTTAACCCATACTCGATTTGAATTAAATAAATATGGAAATAACCACAAAAATATTAGTGAAGAACTTGCTCTAATAACAGCACACCTTATCCAATTAAAAGAACATCAAATTAATAAGAGAAAAGATATAAAATTATTAATTACAGATAAAAACACTTCATTTGAAAGTGTCAATCGAAGTATTATTTACCCATGTGAGACAGTTACAATAATAGAGCAATGTAAAACTGAAGCTAAGAACATATTACTCCGGGAAATATCAGAACAGTTTGCAGGCCTAGAGCTCCAATCTATAACGGAAATAGATAATTATTTATTAGTTAAAGACGAAGTTAATACTGAATCAAAAGTTATATTCAATAGCGTTGACATTATTGAACAAGAGATGATTATGGTAACTGGAGAAAACCATCTTAAGTTAACACTTTCTGCAGAATTAAAAAAAGAACTGACTGCCCAAGATATTTCTCTATTACATCTAAAAGTTGATACCGCAATGGATAAATATTTGCAAGAGGGTAGCCAATCTATGAAAAAAAAGAATCACCAATAGTTTTTTAAGGCCGAGCATTAAAAATACATTTTTAGTTGATTTGACAGTTAACATGATAATTTAGGAGCAAGGCAAGGTATGAATTTAATAACAGCTCATTTCTGTGAACGGGCCGTTATTTACTCTACTTGATATATTACTCTTGGACGATCTTTTAGGACCTCAATGCAGAAATAGCATCTATAAAGGGTTTAAAATGAGCATCTTTAGAATTAACGAAATGATGTGTTTTATCAGGCAAAATAAAGCCTCCGGCCATGTGACTATGACCACCACCAAACCCCATTTTGTCATTATTCAGACTATTTCTTAATAACTTCCCCACATCTACGTGAGGGCATTCAGAACGAAGCGACAATTGAATACCTTTCTTATAATTCATCGCAACAACTACCACGTCATATTCGTTTACGCTTAAAAGGAAATCAGCAAGTACACCTAACAAATTTTTCGCACAAGGTTTAGCCAATAACACTGTTGCAATACCAGCACCGCTTTTAATGTCATCAAAAAGGTGTTGAAAACTAATTAGTTCACTTTCTATTAAAGAATTTCTGCAAATTCTATTTACTAACTCTAGGTCCGCAATTTCGTTAAAAGCTAAAAAAGCCGTTAAATCGGCATTACAGAAACCCCTAGTTAAATTAGCTGTATCAATATTTAAACCAACCAATAAAGCAGAAGCTACACTACTTGGTATTTCAATATTTAATAATTGGAAGTACTCGTAGATAATTGTCGCTGTAGCACCGTATGCTGGACGAATATCACAGAACCATAGGTCACTTGGAGCAATAACATCATGGTGATCAATAACTGCTATTTCTTGACCGAGTATATCGGTAACATTTTTTTCACCAATACAACCATCGACAGTGATGACTTTATCGTCAGATTTCAAGCCTGCTTGATTACAATGAAATATTGGAATGTTTACAAATTTAATCATATTTGACAATGATATACGGTCAATATCTCCATTATAGACTATCAATGTATTCATCCCAAAAAACTGGAAAATGATAGATAAGCCATAAGCCGCCGAAACAGCATCATGATCAGGAAAGTCATGTGCTTGAATTACTACTCTATCGAATGATTTAAGCTGTCCTATAAAGTATTCTAATCTGTCCTTATCCATAAAAACCTCTGTAAAAATAAATTATATTATAAAGTGATTAAATTGAATCAATTGCCATATAAATCTTCTTGCGTTTAGTGACTCTTTTAAGATAATTTTTAGTTTCATCGTAAGGTAAGTTGGCAATTAAATGATCATAAACCTCTTTAGGAGACAATGAGTTAATTATCTTGGCTGCTTTACTAATATTACGAGAACCATCATTATTGAATGTTTTGGCTACATTGCCACTGCCTGTGTTATATGCTGCAATCATGCAATACATCCGACTTTCGGGGTTAGTGATTTTTCGAAGGTATCGAGAGTTTAATATATGCATGTAAGCTACTCCTGTCTCAATATTTTTATCCGATTGAAATAAGTATGATTCAGTCATAGGTGTGTCTTTTTTATAGAGAAACCTATTTACATCGATCCCTGCAGAGCGGGGGACTATTTGCATTAATCCAAAAGCAGGCACATGAGATTGTGCTCTTGGATTAAAGTAACTTTCTGTATGCATAATAGCGAGTAATAAACTCGGTGAAAGCTCCCAGCGGTCACTTTGTACCTTAACATTACCAATGTAAGGTTTAGCTTTTGTTAAATCTTTTTTATTACCTAATGGCATAGTATAAGTCGTGATTTTTTTACTTTTTAATACATCCCGCTTTGCACTTTTATTCAACTTAGCTGTTTGTACTTGTAAACTTGCAATTCTTATTTGTTTTTCTTTTTCTATCTGTACTTTTTCCTTTTGAATATTACTTTTTGTTTCTTTTGCTACTTTTTCAGTCTCTGGGGTGTCTACGTTTACTAGGTCATACATTTTTTCTACTTGGGATAGTTGTGCTTGTGATTGCTCCTCAATTAACATAATTTCTTTGGCGATTAATGCTTTTTTATTTTTGATTAATGCTGTTTGTTTATGTTCTATTTTGGCCTTTTTAACTAACGACTCAGCAGAAGTTTTAGTTAGGGGCTGACCCACTATTTGAGATAAAGAGGCGTTACTCA
>Ga0209395_1007294_pt1 | contig 11672 bp, 7 predicted proteins | sample GOMGulsemesocosm_3_FD_184635 | JGI IMG/M metagenome (GOLD analysis project Ga0209395, IMG submission 184635) | Methane-oxidizing microbial communities from mesocosms in the Gulf of Mexico - GOM9D Gulf of Mexico (SPAdes) (version 2) | ecosystem: Environmental > Aquatic > Marine > Cold seeps... | reverse complement strand
GTTACTAAAGAATCAACCTAAGCCGGTTGAGCACAGCATACTCAAGGCCTGGGATCCGGTTACGCAAAAAGAAGTATGGCGTTCCGAGCCACAGACTTGGTGGAGTGGTGGTGTATTATCGACTGCGGGTGGTTTAGTACTGCAGGGTTCGGTTGATGGTTACTTTACTGTTTACGATGCTAAAACCGGCTCGGTATTGAAAAAAATTAATACCGGTGTGGCTACATTGGCACCGCCGATGACTTACCGAGTTGATGGCGTGCAGTATATCGCTGTGCTGGCGGGCTTAGGTGGTTCAGAAAGTGCTTACTACCCCAAGCGCTCAGCGGCAAGAAAGTACGAAAATCCGGAGTCGTTATTTGTATTTAAATTGGACGGCGGCGAAGTAAAGCTGCCACCATTGCGAACTAAGCCCGAGCTGCAACCGCTGCCCGCCAAGGTGGATACTACTAACATGGATATGGCCAGAGCGGCAGAGCAATTTTTCCATCACTGTGCTCGCTGCCACTCATTCCGTGGTAGCAAGGGTTCTTACCCGAACCTATGGAATATGAGTGAATCTAGCCACGCAGCTTTTGACCAGATTGTCGGTGATGGTGTGTTTAAGTTCTCCGGTATGGCACCGTTTTCCGATGTCTTGACCCAGCCTGAACAGGACGCAATTCATGCCTTCATTATCAACGACGCCCATAAAGCCCGGGCTTCAACTGATGATGAAGACAAGCGTGTATTTATGGAGAACTTCTAAGATAGGCGCGGGGCTACGGCCTCGCATATTTGGTAAATATTTAGAATATATAATTTAGGGAACATACCATGAGTAACGTCAAAAATTGCTTTCGACTATGGACCGTGTTGTTTGCGGCTATGGCTGGCGGTATTGAAGCTGCCCAAGCAGGGCAAGATTTAGCCTTTGAAAAAAGCTGCGCCGCTATCGGCAAAAGCTCCTATGAACGAGCTGCTGATAGTCCGGCGGTAATTATCAGCGCAAAATATACCCGCGACTCGGCGCAAGCCATGAAGCACCAATTTATGTTTGGCAAACGCAGTATTGTACAGGGTATGCCGGTTGGCGAAAACATAAAGTCTTTACCCAGTCATTGTCGAGTAGAGGGCTACTTTGCCCCGGCGGTAAGGTTCACTCTATTGCTACCCGACCCTAAACAATGGAACAGCCGGGTAATGTATGCCGCCTGTGATGCATTTTGCGGCGCGGTTGAAGAAGATATGCCGGTACCTGGTTTGATTAAAGGTTTTGCTACTATTGCCACCGATGGTGGCCATATAAATAAGCGGCCCTTTGACGGTACCTGGGGCTACAATAATCGCCAAGGTGAAATCGACTTTGGTTACCAGGCTTCACACCTGGCGGCGCAACTGGTTAAACAAATATCCTTAGATTATTACGGCCGTAAACATTCCTACGCCTATATTACTGGTTTTTCGAAGGGCGGTTTGGCAGGTCTAAAATCGGCTCTGACCCATCCAGAAGATTTTGATGGTATTTTATCCCGTGCGCCGGTAGTCCGTTATCAGGAAATTAATGCCGTCCGCATGCCGTGGTTGTACAAGTCTAACTCGCGTGCCGATGGCAGCCCAATATTGTTAGCGGCCGATGCTATGGTGATTCACCGTGGTGTGATTAAGCAGTGTGATGGCATCGATGGTCTGGTCGACGGTATTATCGACGATCCAAGAAACTGTAGCTTCGAGCCTTCAACATTGCTGTGTGCAGCGAATCAGACCAAGGAGTGCTTGAGTGCCGAGCAGATTACAGCGGCCGAAAAATTTTATTCCTTACCTAAAAATGACAAGGGTCAGGTAGCTTATCCTTATGCATTAGAATATGGCTCGGAATATGATTGGCAGGGTTTTCATGCGCCTAGAACGGTTGACTCGCCAAGCTTTGCAAAAACCATTGCCTCTACCTTCTTGAGGTATATGGCGTTTGAAAAAGATCCCGGCCCCTATTTTGATTGGATGGCCTTTGACCCGGTCGCCGATGCCAATAAATTAGAGCCGATGAAATCAGTATGGGATGCAACCGACCCTGATTTACGCAACTTTAACGAGGCCGGTGGTAAAATGTTGGTTATCCATGGCTGGGGTGACGGTGCCGTGAGTGCGCGCATGACTATCGATTGGTACGAAGGTGTACGTAAATTTATGGGAAAGTCGGTAGACTCCTTTGTAAAACTTTATGTCGTGCCAGGCAGCAAACACGGAGGCAGCCCAGGCGATGGTCCCAATGTTAATGAGTCGCTTGAGGCTTTGGTTAACTGGGTGGAAAAGTCTGAGCAGCCAGGTAAGCTGGTGTTTAGGTTGGAGGATGACAATGGGAAGGTATCACGCACCCGTGCCAATTTTCCCTATCCATTGGCCAGCCGCTACAAAGGTAAAGGTGATATAAACGATGAAGCAAGTTTTGAAGCCTATTTGCCAAACAAAAAATAAGTAATTATTCGCGCTCAAACCATCGAGGGTCGCTGTAACCGTGCCCTCGATTTATCCTATCCCCTTAGTGGGCCGCTGTTGAACCACCGATTTCTCGCTTTAGGTGAGCCTATCAACCTTAGCCCCTAACAGCCGTTAATTCTAAACTAACGGCCGCTTAAGTATTTATTCCCTGAATTACCGTGATAAAATAATGTGTATTACCATTGTTAGCGACTATGGCTATAATGCGGCCACAAATTTACCGAGAAAATAGTATGGACAAGTATTTAAGTGCAAAGGAAACGGATGAGCTGGATGTTTTGGGCTTTGATTTACACAATGCACCGGGCCATCTATTACGTCGCTGCCACCAGCATTCTCGAGAGATATTTAATCAACACATGGGTGACAAGGGTCTATCCCGCCAATTGTTATCAGTACTTATATCTATTTACCAGAACCCGGCTGAAACCTATACCGTATTGTCGACTATCAGTGGTTTTGATCGCAATACCTTGGCAGAAATGATTGATCGTTTGGTGCAGCAAAAGCTGGCAACACGCAAGCGATCTGAAAAAGACGCCCGGGCTTATTCAGTAGAGCTAACAGATAAGGGCAAAAAATTGGTTCGATCGGTGATGCAAAAAGCCAAGTTGGTGCAGGAACAGTTACTGGAGCCCTTGCCTGAGGCTTTACGTCCGGTATTTATGCAGTGCATGAGAATCATGCTTGATTTGGAAAAGGCTTAACAGGGCAACATTAAGCCGCTACTACGCAGTGTAAGAAAGACCTCCACCCTGCATTTATAACAACATGCTAGATAACCCTGGAAATACACTCAGCAGCAGAAGAATAAGCACGGTAATTAGTACAAACGGTAACACCCCTCTGCTAATTTTTTCAACACTTTCACCGGATGTTGATGAGGCGACAAATAAGCCGGCGCCTACCGGTGGGGTTAATAAGCCCAGCGCTAAGTTCAAGCAGACGACTAAGCCAAAGTGATAAGGGTTGATGCCAAAGTGATTCATGGCGATGGGCAGTAGAATAGGCACGACAATAATTAGCGCGGCAATGGCGTCAATGAACATACCGATAAACAGCAGTAGTACATTCAGTAGCAGTAAAAACTCCAGCGGCGAATCTGCCACCTGACTAATCCATTGCGCGACTGCTAATGGGATTTGTTGGTAGCTGAGAACAAAGCCCATGACCTGGGCTGAGCCGATTAAAGTTAATATAAGCCCTGAGCTAATGGCAGCCCGTTTAAACGCCTGAGGTATATGCTGCCAGTCGAAGTCGCGGTAAATAAATTTACCTACAATGATCGTCACAATTGCCGCTAGCGCTGCGGCCTCTGTCGGCGTAGCTAGCCCACCCAAAATACTGAAGACTATCACCAGCGGAATAAGCAGGGCCGGCAAGCCTTGCCTTAGCATGCCGAGTTTGCTGCCGGCTTTTGTGGTTTGCTCTTGTCCTTGCTGTAGTTCTGGTAGTTCTGAAGGTTGCTTGTTGGGCGCGGAAATATTGTCCAAAGGCAGGGGGAAATTATCGTGTCTAGCGCGCCAGGCAATATAGGTAAAGAACCCCAGTAACATCATTGCGCCGGGCACCAATCCGGTAATAAATAGGTCACCGATGGAGATTTGCGCCAGTACGCCATAAACCACAAACATCATAGAGGGCGGAAGAATCGGCGCTAATAACCCGCCTGCAGCCGATAGCGAAACTGCAAAATCTTTGCGGTAGCCATTGCGTTGCATTTCCGGCGTCATGACTTGGGTCATCAATGATATTTGGGCCACTGCAGACCCTAAGATCGAGGCCATAAAGCCGTTGGAAATTAAATTCACATAGGCCAGTCCGCCACGCACCGGACCTATTAGGGCGGCCGCCATTCTGACTAAGCGGCTGGCCATACCACTGGCGCTCATTAACTCGCCGACTAAAATAAACAGCGGTAGCGCTAACAGGCCGTAGTTCTCTAGGCCGGCAAAAAACTGCTGTTGGAACGATAAAAATAGAACCTGATCACCTTGGTAGACAATCAGCAGTATGGCAATCATCGCCAGTAAAAAGGCTATCGGTACGCCTATCATTAACAGTGAAATCAGGGATATTACGATAGGCATTAGTGCTCAACTCCTGCTGTGTTGGCCGGGTCGAATAGCTGACTTAAAAACCTGGCCAGGCTGTGGAAAGTAAGAGAGAAGCTAAACCAAGGCATAATTAGCCAAAGCCAGAATTTCTTGATGCCCAGCGTGGCGGTAGGTTCGGTATAAATAAAATTTAATTCGGTGCTAGTGAATCTATCGATATCGCCGCCGTGTTGGAGCAGCAACAACGGCTCAAACCAAGTCCAGCTCAACCACAGCAGGCACAGACCGAATATAACCATTATTAACAGCGAGGCCAATTTGCATAGCTGCTGCAGCTGTGGCGCTAGCTTGTTGGTGACTAGGCTGACGCTGATATGTGCATCGGCTTGGATGGCCGAGCTGGCCGCTAAAAACCCCATCCAAATCATGGCATAAATGGCGGCTTCATCGATCCAGTAAATTGGAACTTTTATCAGCCGCACCAGTACATTGGCGCTTATCAGAAGAAACACCAGTGCGCAAAATATGCCGGCAAGCAGTCGCTCGCTATTGGCAATTAGTTGACTGGTTTTGGCAAGGCGGTGCATTAGAGTTTTCCTGAGTGATTTTTTATTATTTAACCGGCAAGGCACTAGGGCTATTAGGGCTGGGCATGGCCGGTTCGAGTTGCTTGGCCTGTTCGATGAGTTTGGCGGTATTGGGTGAAAGGCTGTTCCACTTTATATTCCAGCGTTGGCTGGGCTCGGTAAAAAAGTCTTGCCCGGCGCTGCTTACGGAAAACCCTTCGCTGTGGCTTAGCTGTTTGAGCTGCTGCAAAAAATCCTGCTCAGCTTGGCTGTAATCATCAAGTAGTGCGGACAGTAACGGCCGCAGGGTTTGCTGTACATCTTGCTGCTGTTGATGGCTCATTTTCGCCCAGGTTTTTGCCGATACCACCGCGACCATGGGAAACATCATATGGTCGCTGTGAATTAAGCTATCGGCGTGCTTGTAGAGTTTTAACCTTAGCGTGTTTTCAAAATCTATATGCATGGCATCAATTTGGCCATTGGCAAAAGCGTCGTATAAGGCTGACAAGGGAATTGGCGTAGGCGAGGTGTTGGCGTATAGCCAAAAGTCAGTTAAGGGCCTATCGGGCACGACTCTAACTTTCAGCCCGCGCAGATCAGCCAGTGTAGTAGCGTTATCTTTCAGCAGTATTTGGCGCATACCGGCCATGCCAAACCCGAGGCCCACCAAACCCAGTGATTGGGTGTCTTGCAAGATATCTAAAGCGGCTTCGCTGCGTAGAATATCGGCGGCATGGCGAGGGTTTTTGGCCAGGTAGGGCGTGTAAAAGGCTGAAAACGACGGCAGTCGGTTGGCCAGTTCCGAAGTGGTGAAAAAGCCGAAATCTATAGCGCCAGTTTGCAATAGCTGCAACATCTGCGCCTCATTACCCAGTTGCCCGGAGGGGAAAATGCTGAGTTGTATATTGCTATCGGGCGATGCCTGTAGTTGGTCGGCAAAAGCCTGGGCAGTCTGGGTCCAGCGGTGTGGTGGCGGGGTAATTAAGCCCAGGCGCCATTGTTGCTGAGCTTGGGCCAAGCTTGGCAGCAAACACAGCGCGGTGATTATTAGTTTTTGCAACATAACTATTCTCCAGCAATGGCGGCAAAGTACTGTTTAAAATAGACCAAGTCAATTATTTTCGAAATTTTAACTGGACCCTTTCATGCCACAGGGTTTTATTGACTGAAGTAGCGCCCAACTCCCATATACTACGGTATATTCTAGTGGAAAAGCACCAGAGTTGATGTTTTTGAATGTGGCCCACTATTTTTTCTAAAAAAATTTCGAAATATCTTGAAAAATTGATTTCGAGGGTTCAGTATGTGAATTATGCCGTACACATCATATATGCCGTTTTTGTGAGCGGTGACTGTGTTGAATAGGTATTGGCTGGCCGATTTGTTAGCGGTAGAGGCAAGCACAGTAAAATAGTCTTCCCTGTTACCGTGGCCTTAGTCACTAAACTGGGTGGGGAGTAGAGCGTAGCGGGCGTCATTAGGCGCTGCAAAATAATAATAGTAAAAAGGATAGTGTTGTGAATCATATATCTAAAACCCTGTATCGGAGAAATCGCTTGAGTCGCGCCATTCAATTGGTAGGCTTGAGTTCTATTGGCTTGCTAGCCAGCAGCATGGTGACAGCGCAGGCTGCCGACCAGCCTGTGCCAGCGTTGGAGGAAATCACTGTAACCGGTACCTATATTCGCGGTGCTGAGGTTATTGGCAGCGTTGCCGATGTGGTTGATGGCTCCGAAATCATGGCCAGCGGTAAAAATACCCTTGGTGATTACCTGCGCGATATACCGGCCAACTTTGCCGGTGGTGTAGGTTTGTCTGATGAAGTTCAAAGTGATCAAGATGCCGGCGCTGCCAATGCCAACTTGTCCGGTGGCCAAGGAGTTAACTTGCGAGGCTTAGGTGCTTTGTCGACCTTGGTATTAGTTAATGGCCGCCGGGTTGCTGCCTCGGGGCAGTTTGGTGACTTTGTTGATATTTCTAATATTCCAGCAGCAGCGGTCGAGCGAGTAGAAATTTTAAAAGATGGTGCCTCGGCGTTATACGGTTCTGATGCTGTTGGTGGTGTGGTTAACTTTGTTCTAAAACGCAAACTTGATGCTCCTATTACGTCAATCAATGTTGGTGGCACAACTCAAGGTGGTGGACAAGAGATCCAGTTGAGTCATTTGTTTGGTTTAGATTGGGACCAGGGCAATGCCGTATTTGGAGTGGAATATTATAACCGCGACAATGTTGCCGTTAGCGACCGTGATGCCTATAAAAATGGCAGCGATTACTCCTCCCAGGGTGGTGTTAATTGGCAGCGTTATTCCGCGCATTATTCTGCCGCTGCCAATATATTTCGTGGCAACCAAGGTGGCAGTGTTGCCTCCCCCGTAGGTGCCAGTGTGCCTAATGGCGCCAATGCTAATTTATCCATGTCGGATTTAGTACTCAGTAGCGACGGCACCGGTAATACTACCAATGTTTATGATGCCATGGATCTTTTGCCCGAGACTGAAAGGCTGAGCTTGTTTGCCAGCTTTGATCATGACATTAATGAAGGCTTGTCGTTATATGGCGATATCCGCTATACCGAACGCACTTCAGATTACAAACTGGGATACGGTTATGCGGTTGAATCTAGCCTGCCGACCAGCAGCCCTTATTACATCAGCGGTATTGATCCTAGCTTGACCAATACCGATGGCAGCATACCTTTTGGTTTAGTCGTTGATGACCGAGCCGAAACTCGCGAAAGTAGTGTAGATAGCTTAGGCCTTCAGTTGGGTCTAGTCGCGGACCTAGGCGGCGACTGGCAGTTAGATTTATCAGCGTCCTATAGCTTAGAAGAGCAGCGTCGTTATCGTGAGCAGTTGGGCGATGTGAATGTATCCGGCACCATCAACAAATTTAACTGTGCTCTTGAAGGTCCGGCAACGACTAATGCTGAATGTGCGGCCTTGGGCCTGGAAGCGTTTAATCCGTTTTCTACCGAGCCTGTAAGTGAAGCCCAGCTGGATCAGATTTTTGGTTATGAAGATCTAAAGTTTAAATCTGAAGTTGTACAGCTTACCGCGAAAGCGGATGGTTCGTTGATGGCCTTACCGGCTGGTGACTTAAAGTTGGCGGTGGGAATTGATTATCGCGAAGAAATCATTAGCGGCGATCTTGCCTGGAATACAGGGTCAGTAGTACCGCGTACCGGCCCCTATACCGAAACAATTCGTGAAGCCCAGTCAGCTTTTTTTGAATTTGCTGTACCCGTGAGCGACAGTGTCGATATATCCTTAGCGGGTCGCTATGAGTCGTTTTCAGGAACTGGCGATTATGAAACCTTTAACCCGAAATTGGGTTTGAATTGGGCGATTACTGATGGCCTGATGTTTAAAGCCTCTTGGGGTACTTCATTCCATGCGCCGGCAATGCGTTTTGAAAATGATGATCCGCAGCCGCTGCCCGGTGGTAACTCTGCCTTCTTGTTGCCCACTTTCTATCAAGGCCCTTGTGATTCGAATATTGTCGACTTTAACGGCGTTATTGGTACTCCAGGTGCGGCGGGTCAAAATTGTAGCTTTTCTATCCTGGTTAATACCGGCGGTGCGGGTGAGGGTGTATTAAGCCCGGAAGAAGCCGAAACCTGGTCGATGGGTTTGGATTGGGAGTCGGAGTCTATTGAAGGTCTGCGCGCTAGCATAAGCTACTTCAATATTTCTGTTGATGATCGTATTCAGCGTATTCAAGGTGGCACCTTCCCTAGTATCGTTAGTGAAATATTTGCGACCGGTACCTCGCCATTTATTAACGCCATTAATATTCGCCCCACGGAAGCCGAAGCTCAAGCGGTATTGGATAGTGCCAAATACCTAGGTACCTTTGGACCGCCAATTGCGAACAGCGCGGCTGATATTCAAATGATCGTTAACGCGACGCAGATAAATATCGCTACGCTAGAAACCTCGGGTTTTGACTACTCCTTGGCTTATGACTTTGATATCGCCGGCGGTCAAGCCAGTGTGTTTGTTAACGGCACCTGGTTGCGCAGCTACGATACCGAGTCGGCACCCGGAGCAGGCGTAACCGACCAGCTGGGTCAGTACAGCTCTTTCGGTGCGCCGGTTGAACTGCGCAGTATCCAGGGTATTTCCTATAAGTCTGGCAATGTCAGTGGCTCGCTAAAAGTTAATTACACCGCCGGTTATGACTGTGCTGTAGGTAGTTGTATTGTTGCCGACAGCAGCGGTGCGCCAGTGCCCAACACTCGTAAGGTTGGTATTGATTCCTGGGTGACTGTTGATCTGGGTATTGATTGGGACTTGAGCGATTTTGGCGGCATGGGTGAAGGCGTAGTTGCACACCTAAGCGTTAACAATCTGTTTGATGAAGATGCCCCGTTTATCGACGGCGGATCCAGCCCAGTGGATAACGTACCAACAGCTTATGATCCGAATAACCATACTGTTATCGGTCGTACCATTGGTTTGACGCTGACCAAGCGCTGGTAAGCACAAAGTAGTCTTTTCCACCTAAGACTGGCGCTCTAGGGCGCCAGTCCTTTCTTCCCGCATAAAGCAGTTACCCATCTTGGAAATATAACTATGAAAAATAGTGTAATACGACAAAAGTCGAGCCGAATTTCACGGCCCATCTTGTTTGTATTATTAATAAGCTTATTGGCATTGCAGGCGTTTCAGTCCCAGGCCAATGAAGAGCAAACCTGCGCTCGATTATTTAAAGGCGTTGATCTATCAAAGTTAGATGATGGCAATGCCGCCACTAGTATTATCAGTGCCAAATTTATTCGTGGCAAAATACTGAATAAAAAAGAAAGCCATTTGGCCCATGAATACAGTCGTATACTCGGCACACCGACTAAATACGGACTAAAAAAATTACCCGATCATTGTTTGGTTGAAGGTTATGTAACGCCAACCATACGTTTTCAAATTCGCCTACCCGCCCAGCAGGACTGGAATGGCCGCTATTTACTCAATGCCTGTCAGGGCTTTTGTGGTGAAGTGAACCCGGGCCCACCGATGGCCGGTGTCGCTCGGCGTTATGCCACAATGTCACACGATGGCGGCCATACCGCCTTTGGTTTTGACGGTGCCTGGGGCCGCAATAATTTACCCGGCCGGATAGACTTTGGCCACCGCGCTAATCATGTCGTGGCTATTGCTGCTAAGGCGATTATTAATTACTACTATGGCAAGCCGCCTAAGTATTCGATTATTGCTGGTTGCTCCAAAGGTGGCCAAGCCGGTGTTATGGCCGCGCAGCGTTACCCTAATGACTTCGATGGTGTAATCGCACGCGGGCCAACAATTAATTACACCAAGGTGAATCTGGTCAGCTGCATGGACCACGCCCGCGCAGTATTGGACGATAACGATAAACCATTGATGGATGCCACCTATGCGGACTTCATTTATAAGGCGGTGGTGAAACACTGTGATGCTATCGACGGGGTTAAAGACGGCTTAATTAGCGATCCACGCAAATGCGACTTCAACCCGCAAACATTGGCCTGTGATGATAATCCGGATGCTAAAAAATGTTTGAACCCAGCGCAAGTAACGGCGGTTAAGCGATTGTATTCGCCGATAAAAGATGCCCAAGGGAAAACTATTTACGGGCCAATGACCTATGGTTCTGAGCCCGAGTGGAAGGACTGGTTAATGCCTTCTATCCCCGGTGTTATGCCTTGGCATTATTACGCCGCCACCGAATTTCTTAAATATCTAGCCTATCCTACGGCGCCGACGATTGATTATAACTGGCGTGACTTTAACTACAGTGCGGAAAAATCTCGCCTAGCAGAGATGGGGACGGTGTACAACGCGGACAATCCAGACCTACGTGAATTCCGCGACGCCGGCGGTAAGATGATGATTATCCATGGTTATGCGGATGCGGCAATCTCGCCTTACCCCACCATCGATTGGTATGAGGACGTGGTTAAGTTTATGGGTGGTTACGAAAAAACTGCGGACTTTAATCGCCTATTTTTATTACCCGGTTTACACCACTGTGGCAGCAATGGCCCCGGGCCTTCCAGCTATGATGCCTTAGCGGCACTGGAGGAATGGATGGAGCATGGCAAGGCTCCGGATATGCTACTCACCCGCAAGGAAGAAAAGGGCAAGGTGCTTTACGACCGTCCGGTTTATCCCTACCCCATTGAAGTTAAATACCGTGGTCAGGGTGATACCCGCAAGGCGAAGAATTTTAAGCCCTATGATCCGCGAGCTAAAGGCTGGAACGAATAACCAAAATATAGCCAGGCCAACGGGTCAGGCAGTTAAAGGTGAAAAATTATGGACGACGATAAGTCCAAACAAGCAGGCATCAATAGGCGCAAGTTTTTAGGCGGCGTGGGCATTGCAGCTGCCGCCGGAGCTATAACGGCTTGCAGCGCTGGGGGCGTAAGCAAAAGTCCAAGCCCGGCAACAAAAATATTTTCTGGCGGGCAACAGGGCCAGCGTAAGCTCATTAAAGGCGGTTTTTTATATACGGCTGACCACAGCAACCGAGTTATCCCCGATGCTTGGGTTTATATTGTTGGCGACAAGGTCGCCGCTATCGGTGC
>Ga0209395_1007289_pt1 | contig 11676 bp, 10 predicted proteins | sample GOMGulsemesocosm_3_FD_184635 | JGI IMG/M metagenome (GOLD analysis project Ga0209395, IMG submission 184635) | Methane-oxidizing microbial communities from mesocosms in the Gulf of Mexico - GOM9D Gulf of Mexico (SPAdes) (version 2) | ecosystem: Environmental > Aquatic > Marine > Cold seeps... | reverse complement strand
TTGAGTCTGGTGAATGGGAAGCAAACAACAATCCATTGCAAAATGCTCCTCATACATTAGCGGATATTACTGATACTTGGGATCGTGGTTACACTGTTCAAGAAGCAGTATTCCCAGTACCAGCAGCGGCAGCGAACAAATTCTGGCCAACGGTTAACCGTATTGATGACGTATACGGCGATCGTAACTTGGTTTGTAGTTGCCCTCCGATTTCTACTTATCAAGACTAGTAACTAGTTGTCATCCATTAATTAAACTTGTGAAAGTTTAATTAAATTTGAAAAATTAATTAAGTCTGTGAAACATATAAAGACGAACCTGTAATGGTTCGTCTTTTTTTATAATTGTTTTTCGGTATCACAAGTCGTCTTCTTTATATGCAGGCACGATACTATGATCCAGTTATCGGTCGTTTTTATTCGAATGATCCTATCGGATTTCGTGATATTCATAGCTTCAACCGTTATGCATAGCCGTGCGGCAGTCATAGGTTCTCCCCTCGTTATAAGTGCACAAGCTTTAGTCATTTTCGATCAATAGCTGACCTAAATAAGTCCTCAAAATTAGGTGGGTTTATGTCCTCTTAGATACGTTAGCTGACCTTGATGAAAATTCTATTTTAATACTTAATTTGTTCTGTAGGCATAAAAAACAAGATCCAAAGTGGGTCAGCTTTCTGATCATACAGCGGACATAAATTTATTCGTTCTATCTCACTATGGGTCACTTAGCGCCATAGATTTTTTACTCTAAATTGTTGCTGTTAATTATCCACATGCTCAAGTAAAAACATGAATACACATAAGATCGTGGCCAACATCAATCGACCACTACATTGTAAGCAACATTTAAAAAGATCACAGAGCTAGTTGGTTAACTACTGATTGTGAGCCAACTAGCCTTTTCGATTGAATGAATACTTAACTGATTAAGCCAAAATACCGTGGTAAAAATTCGCTAATAGCCGGAATATAAGTGACTAACATAAGAACAAAAAACATAGCGATGTATAGTGGCATCATGGGTTTTATTATTTTTTCAATAGAGGTTTTTCCCACGGAGCAACTAACAAATAATACCGCCCCTACCGGTGGAGAGCATAAACCTATGGATAAGTTCAGTACTAACATAATGCCAAAGTGAATAGGCGACATGCCAATACTTTCTGCAACGGGTAATAGAATAGGGGTGAAAATAAGTACCGCTGGTGTCATATCCATAAAGGCACCCACTATGATTAAAAGTAAATTAATAATAAGCAGAATAATTAATGGATTCTCACTAATTGTGAGCAGCAAATCGCTAAGCATTTGCGGAATATTCTCATAAGATAAAATCCATGACATAGCTGAAGATGTCGCGATTAAAAACATGACAATGGCGGTAATGCCACCGGCTTTTAGAAGAATGTCAGGCAGTTCTTTTAAGTTGATCTCTCGGTAGATCACGACCGCTAGAAATAAGGAATACAGCACAGCTATTGCCCCAGCTTCCGTCGCCGTGAATACGCCGCCAATGATACCGCCAATAACAATGAATAATAAAAATAAGCTTGGCAGTGCTGCAGCAACTTTGCTTAGTACCATACGTAATGGCAAAATGCTTTCTCTTGGGTAGCCATTTCTGATTGAGTAGATAGAACAAACCAGCATTAAAAAGAAGGCAACTAGTAATCCTGGTAAATAACCAGCTACGAACAAGGCTGAAATTGATACGCCGCCGCTGGCAATGGCATAAATAATTAAAATATTGCTCGGCGGAATGATCATGCCTGTAGTGGCCGCTGTTGCAGTTACTGCGGTAGCGAAGTTTTTATCATAGCCCTTCTTTTCCATTTCGGGGATCATAAAGCTGCCGATAGCGCTGGTAGCAGCAACGGCGGAGCCTGAAATCCCGCCAAATAAGGTACATGACAAAACATTAACCAGCGCTAGGCCACCAGGAAGCATACCAATCAGCGCCATGGCACATTCTATCAATCGCTTGGCGACACCGCCGCGCCCCATAATTAACCCCGATAAAATGAAAAAGGGGATAGCCAATAGGGCAAAACTGTTTACCCCCCCAATCATACGCTGCGCTATTGTCGTTACCGCAGGTATAAAATCGATGCTAAATAACATGGTCACTAAGGTGGCGATACCTATGCTAAATGAAATAGGCACATTGACCGCTAATAACAAAAAGAACATCACGATTAAAATTAATGCACTAATTTCCATTACTTGGTCTCCTCGTTGACTTTCAAGGGTGAATCTTTTGCTGAACTAATGGTCGAAAATTCACTAAGGCATGCAATCGTCGCGTAAAGACAAAGCAGTAGACCAGATAAGGGTAATACACAATAGATATAACCCATAGGTACATCTAAGGCTGGAGAAGGTTGTATCGGCTCAAAGGCTAATGTGACTAAACGAATACCGCCAATAACCAGTACTAAAGCAGAGAATAAAAACACCATCACATGAGAAAATATTGCCGCTATTTTTTGTTGCTTAATAGCTAGCTTATTAGTAATTATATCTAAACCTAAATGCGCTTTGGTTCTATAACAGTACACAGCGCCTATCAAACTAATCCAGATCAATAAAAATCGGGCAGCTTCTTCTGATACTGAGCTAGGAGCATGCAATAAATAGCGAGACAATACTTGCCAAGTAACTATCAAAACAATCGCTAGCATTAATAACATCAGCAACTTCTCGATCAAATAATCTAACTTAGCGACAAATTTATTCATTATTAAGACCTTCCTGCTTAATTCGAGTTAACAATGCACCAACAGGGCTGTCTTTGTATGTGGCATGAAATGGTTTGACCGCATCGAAAAAAGGTGTTTTATCTGGAGTGATAACTTCTACGCCTGCAGCTTTGACCGCGGCTAAGGCTTCTTCTTCTGAAGCTAGCCAAAGAGACTTTTGATACTCAACTGCATCTTGCATCGCTTTGGTTAACCATTGTTGTTGTTGTGAGGTTAAACTATTAAATATATGTTTACTGGCAATGATCACATCGGGAACCGAAGTATGTTCATTAAGAGAATAATAGGGACAAATTTCATAATGGTGAGAAAGATAATAGCTTGGCGGATTATTTTCAGCGCCATCGACAACACCTTGCTGCAGCGCGGCATATAGCTCCCCCCAAGCGATAGGGGTGGCGGCCCCGCCAAAAGCTTCAATCATTTTTACCGCAGTTTGACTGCTCATCACTCTGATTTTTTTACCGACAATATCTTTCGGTGAACTCACCATATCATTACAGGTATAAAAACTACGACTACCAGCATCAAAATAGCCTAAGCCGGTTAAATGGGCTTTATTAGACGCAGATAAAATATCTTGACCAACAGCACCTTGCAGTACTTGCCAGCGATGCTCTCTACTGCGAAAAATATAGGGCAGGCTAAATACCTTCATTTCAGGTACAAAGCCTTCCATTGCAGCGGCAGAAACTTTGGTAATGGCTAAACTGCCAATTTGTAACAGCTCCACCATTTCTCGCTCAGAGCCAAGTTGGCCATTAGCATATAACTTAAGTGACATAGTGCCATTAGAGTATTGCTGTAAACGCTCTGACATATAAGCCAGCGACTTGTGCACGGCGTGCTGCGTATCTAAGGTATGCCCGACCCTTAAAGCAAGATTCGTTTCTGAATTACCGCAACTTACCAGGGTTAAGGCCGATAAGATCACTAGGATAGATTTAATCACGTTAAACACCAGTTGATAAAAAATTTCATTAAGTTGATAGGTTAACCTAAGTCAAGCCAAGTGAATGGCTTGACTTTACTTCAGTATAATATGACTACCTTAATTCATTCGGCATGTATTTATCCATGTCGTCATAATCTAGGTTTTCACCCGCCATTCCCCAAATAAAACTATAATTTTGGGTGCCACTGCCTGAGTGAATTGACCAAGGTGGAGAAATCACCGCCTGTTCATTATGAACCCATAAATGTCTTGTTTCTTTAGGCTCCCCCATGAAATGACAAACCGCTTGTTCCTCAGGTACTTCAAAGTAGAAATAGACTTCATTTCGACGATCATGTTGATGTGCTGGCATAGTATTCCAAACGCTGCCTGGTTTTAAACAAGTGATGCCCATTTGAAGTTGACAAGTTTCAACCACAGAATTGATCATTGTTTGATTGATGTCACGTTCGTTCGACGTCTCTAAGCTTCCCAAATGCAATACATTTGCTTGTGTTACGGCTACTTTTTTGTTTGGGTATTGCTTATGTGCGGGTGCCGAATTTAAGTAAAAATGAGCAGGTTTATTGCTATCGACACTTTCAAAAGAGACTTCTTGAGTGCCACGGCCCAAATATAAAGTATCTTTGTAGGTTAATTCATAACAAATACCGTCGGCAAAAACTACGCCGTCACCACCAACATTGACAATGCCTATTTCTCGACCATGAAGAAAATGGTTAGCTTTTAAAGAGTCTAAGGTTTCTAGTTTTAACGGTTTAGTTACGGGGACTGCGCCACCCACCATAAAACGCTCATAGTGAGTGTAAATCCAACTTACTTTATCTTTTTGCATTAAGTTTGGCGCAAGGAAAGTATCACGTAATTGTTGAGTATCCATTGATTTTACTTCAACGGGGCCAACGGCATATCTATTTTCAAAAAGAGTCTCAGTCATTAATGTTTACCTTAAAAAATTTCATTGATTTATTTAACATTATCTAGCTAACCAGCCGCCATCTACGGCCAAAACATGACCGTTAACATAATCACTCGCCGCTGTTGCCAAGAAAGTTACCGCACCCACTAATTGAGATGGCTCTCCCCATTGTCCAGCAGGAATACGTTTTTCAATATCTTGATTTCTTTCAGGGTTATCCTGTAATGCTTGGGTGTTGTCGGTGCGAAAATATCCCGGAGCTATGGCATTTACTTGCACATTGTTTATCGCCCATTCATTTGCCAGCGCTTTAGTTAAACCCACCACACCATGTTTACTCGCGGTATAAGCAGGTACAGTAATGCCACCTTGAAAAGACAACATAGAAGCAATATTAATAATTTTTCCTTGTTTGTTCTCTACCATCTTTTTACCCACTAATTGGCATAATAAAAAGGCAGCATTTAAATTAACATCGATCACTTTATTCCATTCATCAAGTGGAAAATCAACCGCAGGATGGCGAGCAATGGTGCCGCCATTATTTACTAACACATCAATGTTGGGCACTAGGTTATAGGCTTGTTCAACCAGATTTCTTATCGCTTCAGGTTTAGATAAGTCAGCAGCAAGGGTATAGGCTTTTTGCCCCGCTTCTCGAACTAAGGCCGCAGTTTCATCAACGCCACCTTCTCTTGAACTACTGCAGATAACATCGGCACCTGCCTGAGCAAGTCCTATGGCAATAGCTTGACCTAGACCTCTACTTGCACCCGTTACGAGTACCGTTGTTCCGGTTAAAGAAAAAATATTTTGATTAGCGTTTTTTTGCACGCTTACCTCCATTAAAAATGAGAAATATAAAAGACAATTATTTTCGAGTTAAGCATTAGTACCATTATGTTGAATAAAGTAGCAATGGTGATTTGCTTCAAATTCCATATTAGAAATTGTCAGGTAAATTTACTCGATATTCGTTGAAAATATGACAGAAAAGTAGCGAGAGAGGTGTTTTTAATCTTTTGGGGAAATGATATTCATTAATGAAATAAAGCCACCTTGTTAGGCCCAAATATTTGTAATCGGCCGGATGATATTCATATTTGAACTTAAAAATAAAGTGCCATTGTCGGCGCGGGTATCTCATGATATTTTGCCCGGAATATTTTTAAAGTGTTCACAAGCTTTGAATGAGTTTGCCTAATTTATCAATTACCTTGTACATCACTAGGTGAACCCTTTTGAAATTTGGCACAAAATTCGTAAATGGGAGTTAAGCATGACAAATTTAGTTGTTATGGGCGAGTGTATGGTTGAGTTTTCCCCCTTGGCTAAAGGGGAGTACAAGCAATCATTTGCCGGAGATGTCTATAATACCGCAGTCTATTTAAAGCGCCTACTTGCTAATGCTAGCAATGTTTCCTTTTTAACCGCAGTGAGTAAGGATTGCTTAAGTCAGCAAATGTTGCAGGCTCTTCAACAAGAAAATATTAACGGTGAGTTTGTTGAGCAATTACAGCATCAACAAATTGGCGCATATCTAATCGAAACGTCAGCAGAAGGTGAACGCAGTTTTGTTTATTGGCGAGATTCTTCTGCGGCGAAGTCAACCTTGTCATTTTTGAGTGAAGCGTCTAAGAAAAAGTTAATTTCACAAACGGATACTTTTTACTTCTCCGGTATTTCTCTTGCCATTCTAAATCCTCTTGATCGGCAATTATTTTGGCAGCTACTAGAGCAATTAAAAAGTGCCGATGTACACATTGTATTTGATTCGAATTACCGCGCAAAACTTTGGCAAAACAGTGACGAGGCTAAAAGCCAATTTAAACAGGCTTTTCGTTATAGCGATGTTATTTTTGCCGGCGTTGAAGATTTTGAACTTCTCTATGGTTTTGGCGCTTTTGACGCTATCGAACAATACCTATCGCCTTTTGAAATAGATGAAATTATCATAAAAAATGGTGCTAATAACATGATGTGTATAGCCAAAGGTGAATCGTGCATTATTGCCGTTGCGGCGGTTAAAAATGTGGTTGATACCACCTCTGCGGGAGATTCCTTTAATGCGGGATATTTAGCGGCCAAGCAAATGGGGTACTCCTTACCTGCTGCAGTTGAATATGCAGCAAAGATTGCCGCAATAGTTATTCAACATCATGGCGCTATTGTTCCCAGCGATAAGTTTGAGCAGCTTGCCAAGCAAATAAATATACCCTCAATGTAGAACGTGTATGAGTCCAAAGCCTTAACACGGGCATTTTAAAATAAAAGAATGGTGCATTGTCTTTTAGATGCAGACAGCAATTCTTTGCCATTCAATAAATAAATTTAGCTGTAAAAGGAAATAAGCATGAGTAACCGATCGTCTTTAAAAAGCTGGCAATCTTTAGAAAATCACGCCCGTGAAATGAAGCAACAGCATATGAATGAGCTATTTAGTCTTGATGAACACCGTTTTGATAAGTTCTCAATTCAGTTGCCCTCAATGTTATTAGACTATTCAAAAAATGTCATCACTGGCAAGACCATGAAGCAGTTAATTGCCTTAGCTGAAGAATGTGATGTTAGTGGCTGGCGTGAAAAAATGTTCTCAGGTCAGCGCATTAATAGCACCGAAGATAGAGCGGTGCTGCATACTGCTTTACGTAACCGAAAACAGACACCACTTTATCTTGAAGGTGAAAATATTACCGACAGTGTTGAAAGTGCTTTAAGTAAAATGAAGGCTTTTACCGAAGAAGTTAGACAAGGGCAATGGCAAGGTTATTCAGGCAAGAGAATTACCGATGTGGTCAGTATCGGGGTTGGCGGTTCAAACCTTGGTCCTCAAATGGTCACTGAGGCACTAATGCAATACAGTGATGATAGTCTTAATGTGCATTATGTTTCGAATGTTGATGGTACCCAAATCGCCAATGTGTTGCGCCCGCTAAACCCTGAGAAAGTCTTATTTATTGTCTCCAGCAAAACCTTTACCACAACAGAAACCATGACCAATGCCAGAACAGCACTTAAATGGTTAGTCTCTTCATCATTTGATGAGAGGGCTGTCGCTAAACATTTTATCGCGGTTACCGCCAATAAAAAAAATGCGGTTAGTTTTGGTATCGATGAAGAAAATATTTTTGACATGTGGGAATGGATCGGCGGTCGATTTTCTTTATGGTCAGCGATAGGGTTACCTATTGCGCTTGATTTAGGCTTTGAACAATTCATTGAATTACTCGACGGTGCTCATGAACTAGATCAGCACTTTTGCCAAGCGCCCTTAGCAGAGAACGCGCCCGTCATTTTAGCTTTGCTCAGTGTCTGGAATTGCACCTTTTTAGGAGCACAGTCACAAGCCATTCTACCCTATGATCAGTCGCTTCATATGTTATCTGCCTATATGCAACAGGCTGAAATGGAAAGTAATGGTAAATCAGTTACGTGGGATGGCAAAGAAGTAAACTATCCAACAGTGCCTTCAATTTGGGGGGAGCTGGGTATAAATGGTCAACACGCGTTTTATCAATACTTACATCAAAGTAATAATATTGTGCCAGCAGATTTTATTGGTTCAGTAGAGAGTGTCACCCCAGTACAAGGACATCATCAAACGCTGATGGCGAATTTTTTCGCTCAAACACAGGCACTCATGACTGGCGTTGATGAACAACAAGTTAGGGCTGATTTACACGCTAAAGGCCGTGTTGATGACTATATTGATAAAGTTGCCCCGCATAAAGTGCACAAAGGTAATCGACCCACTAATACCATTTTAATGAAACGTATTTCTCCTCGAACACTAGGTAGTTTGATTGCTTTATATGAACATAAAATTTTTGTGCAAGGCATTATTTTGCAGATTTGTTCATTCGATCAGTGGGGAGTTGAATTAGGTAAAGGTCTTGCTAATAAAATTGAGCAACAATTAGATGAACAATATATCAGTACTCGCCATGATAGCTCGACTAATGGGCTAATTAACTTTTACCAAAGTATCATTTCAGCAGAATAATATTCTGCTGTATTTTTGTACATAAATTTTTGAGAACTTCACATGAAAATAGCTATTTATGACAATGCCGAGCAAGTGGCTGAACAAGCGGCAAATATTATTTGTCGAACAATTAACAGTAAAGCCAATACGGTACTGGGGCTAGCAACTGGCCGAACACCCCTTAAAACTTATCAACAATTGATTAAAAGTCATAAACAAGGCTCAGTCGATTTTTCACAAGTAGCAAGTTTTAATTTAGACGAATACCTCGGAGTAAAACCAGATAGTCACAATAGCTATCGGTTTTTTATGAATGAAAATTTATTTAGACATATCAATATAAAATTAGAAAATACCGCGGTACCTTGCTCAGATTCGGACAAGGTTAATCAAACATGCCATCAGTATGAGCAGCAAATTAAGCAGTGTGGCGGCATTGATTTACAATTGCTTGGCCTCGGTTCTAATGGGCATATTGGTTTTAACGAACCATCGTCTAGTTTTGCCTCCCGTACCCGAGTGGTGGCATTGGCAAGCTCAACGTTATCGGATAACAGTGATTTATTAACTACTCAAGAGCAAGCAATTGATAAAGCAATTTCGATGGGTATTGCCACCATTTTGGAAAGTAAAGAAATTGTCATTATCGCCTTAGGAAAAGCGAAAGCACAAGCGGTCGCGTTAGCCATTGAAGGGGCTTTGTCGGCAAGTTGTCCGGCATCTTGTTTGCAAATGCATGGTAATGTTACTTGGTTATTAGACCAAGAAGCCTCATCGCTACTTACTCAAAAGCGCTATTATCAGCTAAGCCAACAACTCTTAGCTTGATGGGTGATATCAAAAGCAAGGGTAATAAAAATACCTGCTATTTAATACTAAAATTCCACTATTGAAATTTTGTTTTGATGATTAATGATAGAGTTGATTTATCTAACAATGTCCTGTTGTTTTAGAGTCTAGCTCTAACAGGAAAAATAAATTATAAGTAATTATGAAGTCTAATTTAGAGTTTTCTCAAAAACAGTTTACATCAGCTTGCGCTATCGGCATTGATTTAGGTGGCACCTGTATTAAATATGCATTAATTTCACCGCAAGGCGATATATTGTTTAATGATGAAGATCCTACTGATGCCATGGCTTCAAGAGATAATGTGTTGCAAAGAATTATTACTGCTATTGATAAAACATTGACAGTTGCTAGCCAATTAAAATGCCAAGTGAGCTGTGTTGGTTTAGGCACGCCAGGTACGGTAGATGTTGAAGCTGGTCAGGTAAAAAGTGGCGCTAATAATATTTCTGGCTGGAATGGCTTTCCCTTGCGAGACTACCTTGCTAAGCATATTAAGCTACCCGTATTTATTGATAATGATGCTAATCTCATCGCTGTAGGTGAGTCTGTTTATGGTGTTGCTCGTGGAAAACTGAGTTCACTGGTAGTAACCCTAGGTACAGGTATTGGCGGTGCCATTTTAATGGAAGGCAAACTGCTGCGCGGGACTAATAATGCTTCGGCCGAGTTTGGTTGTATGGCATTACCTTTTCATAACGCTCAGCAAGAGCTAGATGTAGTTAGTTGGGAGTCTTTAGCATCGGCAAAGGCGCTAGTAGCTCGATTTCAACAATTATCAGAACTAGACAGTGTTTTTTATCAACAAGAAGTTAATGGCCGCTTTTTATTTGCCGAGTTCCATAACGGCAATAAATATGCGGCTAAAGCCATTGACGAAAATGCTCGCTGGTTAGGGGTAGGTATTGCCAGCTTAATCAATATTTTTAATCCGGCGCAAGTGGTCATCGGTGGTGGTATTTCTGAAGCGGGTGAGTTTTATATTGAAAAGATTCGTCAGCAAGTATTGAAAGTCGCGGAAGTTGACTGTAGTGCAAATGTAGAAATTGTTGCCGCTGCCTTGGGGAATAAAGCCGGGGTTTTAGGGGCTGCTTATATGGCAATGAGTTTGACCGCTTGATTGTGCGCTAAGCTTTAATGAAAAACTGTAAGTTAGTTAATGTTTATGAATGAATATTACTAAGCAAGTTCCACTATTAAAATTATGAGAGGGTTGTTATGAATCGTGTTTTTATTGTCAGTTTAATTTTACTGGTGTTTTTTGTTATTTCATTTTTGACTAATATATTAGGGCCTATTATTCCTGATATTATCCAAAGTTTTGAATTAAGTTTAGGCTTGGCTGGCTTTCTACCTTTTGCTTTTTTTCTTGCCTACGGTGTTATGTCCATTCCTTCGGGCATTTTAGTTGAACGTTATCAAGAAAAACGTGTGATGATGGCTGCTTTTGTTATTTCATCCATAGGTGCATTTCAGTTTGCTATGATGCCTACCTTTATTGTCGCTATGCTGTCACTGTTTATGATTGGTGTTGGTATGGCAATGTTACAAGTGGCAATTAACCCCTTATTGAGAGAAGCGGGAGGTAAAGAAAACTTTGCCTTTAACTCAGTGTTAGGGCAGTTATGTTTCGGTGCCGCCTCTTTTTTAAGTCCGCAAGTGTATTCATACTTGGTCGTTTCCTTATCCCAACAGCAAGTAGAGTCTTCCTGGTTAGCTAGTTTACAAAGTGTTGTGCCTCAAGACATGGCTTGGGTATCTCTGTACTGGGTTTTTGCGATTGTATCATTGCTGATGGTGATCATTATTAGTTTGTTCAGCTTACCAAAAGTTGAACCAAGTGAAGATGAGCAAGTGGGGCAACTGGCCATTTATCGTCAATTATTCTCCAACCGTACCGTGTTAATGTATTTCTTTGCCATCGCCTGTTATGTCGGTACAGAGCAAGGTGTGGCTAATTGGATGTCACAATACCTGAGTAGTTATCATGGCATAGACCCTCAATTGGAAGGCGCTGATGTGGTTTCTTATTTTTGGGGCTTGCTTACAGTTGGTTGTCTACTTGGACTATTACTGTTAAAAGTATTAGATAGCAAAGTGGTGTTAATGACATTTACCGGCCTGTCTATGTTGACCTTGTTAATTGCCTTGTTTGGCGATCTAGATACGGCATTAATCGCCTTTCCTTTAGTTGGCTTCTTCCTATC
>Ga0209395_1007285_pt1 | contig 11678 bp, 9 predicted proteins | sample GOMGulsemesocosm_3_FD_184635 | JGI IMG/M metagenome (GOLD analysis project Ga0209395, IMG submission 184635) | Methane-oxidizing microbial communities from mesocosms in the Gulf of Mexico - GOM9D Gulf of Mexico (SPAdes) (version 2) | ecosystem: Environmental > Aquatic > Marine > Cold seeps... | reverse complement strand
AATATGTATGGCAACTAACTCAGAAGCATCAATCAAGCGTTGTTGTAAAACTTTTATTATATCTTCATTAAAACCAGCATTACCTAATGCGACTGAAATATTTCGTAGCCAGCGTTCATGGCCTATACGCCTTATTGGACTACCTTCTGTATTTTTTAAGAAAGTTGTTTCATCCCATAGATAGAGTTCGATTAGATCTTTATCTTTGAGCTGTGTTCTTGGGTGAAAATCTTTTTCATCTGTAATTTGAGCGTATCGATTCCAAGGGCAAATTAATTGGCAATCATCACAACCGTAAATTCTATTACCTAGTAAAGATCTAAACTCTTCAGGGATCGCACCTTTTAATTCTATTGTTAAATAAGAAATACAGCGCTTAGCATCCACGACATAAGGTTCTACGATAGCATTGGTTGGACATAGTTTTATACAGGCAACACAAGTGCCACATTGTTCTGCTACAGGCTTATCTACGGGTAGGGGAATATCTACAAATAATTCACCTAAGAAAAACCAAGAGCCTGCTTCTTTATTAATAATTAAGCTATGTTTTCCTGTCCAGCCAAGTCCTGCTTTATCTGCTAATTGTCTTTCTAGCACTGGAGCCGAATCAACAAATGGGCGAAATGAGAGTTCACCTAGCTCTAAATCTTTTAATTCTTGCTCTATTCTTTGGCCCAATTTTTTGAGTCTATTGCGCATTAATTTATGATAATCACGCCCTAATGCATACCGACTGATATAAGCCTTATCTGTTTGTTTTAAATTTTGAGCGAAACTGGCATCTGGCGGGAGGTAATTCATACGTACTGTGATCACACGCTTTGTACCTGGCACCAATTCATCGGGGCGCGCGCGCATCATGCCATGGGTTGCCATGTACTCCATTTCACCGTGATAGTTATTATCTAACCAGCGTTGTAATTGCGCTTCGTGCTCAGTTAAATCTATATCAGCAATGCCTACCTGAGCAAAGCCTAAATCTTTGCCCCATTGCTTAATTTTGTCAGAAAGTAAAGAATAGTCAGTATTACTAGAGTTCATGATGATCAAATATGGCCGTTTTATACACCGCTAATTTACCACATATCGCCTATAGCGCGCAGCAAGTTCAAGCAAATGAATCTATCATAGCCAAAAATATGGGCATTGAGATGTATCAATTGATGCAAAAAGCGGGTGAAAGCGTTTTTTCATTAGTTTGGGACCGTTATAGCTTTGCTAATAATATTTTAATTTTAGCTGGTAAAGGTAATAACGGTGGTGATGGTTATGTTGTTGCCAAGTTAGCCATTGAAAACGATATTTCAGTGAAAGTTTTCAGTATTTGCGAAGCTAATGAACTCAAAGGAGATGCATTTAAGGCTTATCAAGATTTTATTGATGCTGGTGGACAAGTGGATGAAAAACTCGATTTATCAGATTGTGATTTAGTTGTTGATGCTTTACTAGGTACCGGTTTTAGTGGTGAATTATCAGATGTAATTAAAAATGTCAGCATGCAAGTCAATCAAGCTGGTAAACCAGTAATTAGTATAGATGTACCCTCCGGTGTTAATGCAACAACAGGTGCAATATCCAAAAATGCTATTAATGCCGATAGAACAGTCACTTTTATAGGGCTCAAGCAAGGGTTATTGACTGGAAAAGCAAAAGACTATGTTGGTGAGTTATATTTTGCGGGTTTGGGTATTGAAGAGCAGTTTGCAAAAGCTGTGCAGTCTTCAATAAGTTATTTATCTAAAGAAACAATTTTAAATAAAAAAATAAGCCGTAAACAATCTGCATATAAAAATCAGCAAGGCCATGTTTTATTAATTGGCGGCGATAAAGGCATGGCCGGAGCAATTCGTTTAGCGGGTGAGGCATGCTTAAGAAGTGGTGCAGGCTTGGTGAGTATTGCCACTCATATTGATAATGTCAGTAGTGTATTGCAGGGGCGTTATGAGTTAATGGTGCATGGTGTACAAGATGAAGCCCACTTGAACGTTCTTATCAAAAAGGCATCTGTGATTGTGATTGGGCCAGGAATGGGGCAGTCAAGTTGGAGCGAAATGCTTTTTGATACCGCTTTTTGCCATCAAGATAAAGTTAAAGTAATAGATGCTGATGCACTTAATTTTTTAGCTAAAAAAGAGCTACAGCTGAAAAATTGTATTTTAACACCTCACGCAGGGGAAGCCGCAAGACTATTGCAATGCACTAACCTTGAAATAGAATCAAATCGTTTTACAGCAGCAAATAACATAGTTAAAAAATATCAAGCAACAACAGTACTTAAAGGTCCAGGATCTTTAATTTGTCAGGATGAAAGAATAAATATCAATAGGTCAGGCTCATCATCTATGGCAAGTGCTGGGATGGGAGATGTTTTATCTGGTATAATCGGCGGGCTTATTGCGCAAAAAATAAAAAATATTAATGTACAAAGCGCAGAGCAAAACAAACAAATCATATTTGATATGACATGTTTATCAGTATTTATACATGGAAAAGCGGCACAATATGCCGAAAAAGATGGCATCAATGGTTTGTTAGCAAGTGATTTATTTCCATATATTAGACATTTAGTTGGTTAACAAAGGTATAAAATGAGCAAGGTATTTAGCTGTTTATTAGAAGATGAACAAGCAACAGTCGCTATGGGCGGTGTTTTAGCAAAAAGTATTACACTTGGTGCTGTCATATATTTACATGGTGATTTAGGCGCAGGTAAAACAACTTTTACGCGAGGAGTTGTTCAAGGTTTCGGCCATACAGGTAAAGTTAAAAGTCCAACCTATACTTTGGTTGAACCATATGAACTAGAAAACCAAAGCATTTATCATTTTGACCTATATCGCTTATCCGATCCTGAAGAGCTTGAGTTTATGGGGATCCGTGATTATTTTAATGATAAATCAATCTGCATGATCGAATGGCCTGAAAAAGGCGCTGAATTTTTAGCTACCGCAGATTTAGAACTTACGCTTGAGTATGTTGCACAAAAACGTAAAGTTAGTATTATGAGTAAAACACCAAAAGGCGAAGAAATAGTCGATAGGCTATCAAATAAAGATAATGCATAGTCTTAAAAATATAATAATAAAGCTATTTATCAGTTTCATTTTTTTCAGCGTATTTGCTGTTACAAATGCTTATGCGCAAAATAAAATAACCAGTGTGCGAATTTGGCCATCTCCAGAAAGTACTCGCGTTGTTTTTGATTTAAAAGATAAGCCAGATTACAGCTATTTTGTGTTAAAAAAACCACTTCGTTTAGTGGTCGATTTAAAAAATACCAGCCAAAAAGTATCATTACCTACAGTAACTAAAGAGCACCAACTTATTAAAAAGGTGCGTTTTAGTAAACCAAAGAAAAAAGGTTGGACAAGACTGGTTTTTGAAATTTTAGAGCCTGTAAAACCTGTTATTTTTTCACTTGCACCTACAGGGCCTAAAAAAGATAGGTTAGTAGTTGATTTGTTTGCTATCAATAAAAAACCTCAAAAATCGATAGTGGCCAAAAATAGAGATATGAGTGGTAATCGTGATGTTGTGATAGCCATAGATGCGGGTCATGGCGGTGAAGATCCTGGTTCTATCGGACCTTCAGGCATGTATGAAAAAAAAATTACCTTACAAATATCAAAAAGACTCGCTAAGCTGATTAATAATGAAAAAGGTATGCGCGCTGTTATGCCGCGAACCGGTGACTATCACGTAAAATTGAATACCCGTACGGTACGTGCAAGAAAGCATAAAGCTGATTTTTTTATTTCAATTCATGCCGATGCTTTTACCACTCCGCAACCTAGAGGGGCTTCAGTTTGGGTATTGTCTTTACGACGGGCAAACTCAGAAATAGGTAAGTTGATAGAGGATAGTGAAAAACATTCAGATTTGCTTGGTGGTGCGGCAAGTGTGCTTAAAGATACCCAAAATGAAAAATATTTAGTGCAAGCTGTATTGGATATGAAAATGGATCATTCCATGAAAACGGGGTCGGAAATTGCGTTATCAGTTGTAAATGAACTGAAAAAAGTCACTAAAATGCATAAAACCAAACCACAATATGCAAGTTTAGCTGTACTTAAATCACCTGATATACCTTCGATATTGGTTGAAACAGGCTTTATATCTAATCCAGCAGAAGAAAAACTGCTAAAAAGTACTTCACATCAGAATAAGTTAGCGAAAGCAGTTTTTAAATCTGTAAAAGCACATTTTAGAAATAATCCGCCAGAGGATTCATATTTTGCTAAAATAAAGCCGTCTACACCAGAGTCTCATCAGGTAAAGTCTGGTGATTCTTTAAGTGTATTAGCGCAGCGTTATGGCGTAACAGTTTATAAGCTAAAGCAAGTTAATAGACTGAAATCAAATACCTTATTTATTGGCCAAAATTTAACAATCCCCCGCAGTTAACAAGTGAAATAACATGAGTATAGAAATCTTACCGGCTCGTTTAGCTAACCAAATCGCAGCTGGTGAGGTAGTTGAACGCCCGGCATCAGTGGTTAAAGAGTTAGTAGAAAATAGCTTAGATGCTGGCGCGACACGCATTCAAATTGATATCGACCGTGGCGGGCATAAACTGATCCGTATTCGTGATAATGGTTCAGGCATTGCTAAAGATGAGTTAGCACTTGCATTATCTCGCCATGCAACAAGTAAGTTAAAAACTTTAGATGACTTAGAGTGTATTAATTCTTTAGGTTTTCGCGGTGAAGCTTTGGCATCTATTAGTTCAGTCTCTCGATTAACACTTAGCTCAAAACCAAAAGAACAAAATGAAGCGTGGCAAGCCTATGCTGAAGGTCGTGATATGGCTGTTAAAGTCCAGCCAACAGCACACCCAGATGGTACAACAATTGAAGTTGTTGATTTGTTTTTTAATACGCCCGCAAGACGAAAATTTTTAAGAACAGAAAAAACTGAATTTAATCATATTGATGAGTTAATAAAACGCATTGCACTAAGTCGCTTTGATGTGGGTATTACATTAAAGCATAACGGTAAGGTAGTGCGCCAATATCGTGCACAATCAACAACAGAGCAAAGAGTTAAACGTGTTGCTCAAGTGGCAGGGCGTAACTTCTTAGAACATGCTTTATATTTAGAGTCAGGTGAAGATAAACTAAAAATGTATGGTTGGGCATTGCCAACGGGTTTAAATAAAGATCCGCAATATACCTATGTAAATGGTCGTATGATGCGAGATAAATTAATCTTACATGCTATCCGACAAGCTTTTGAAGAAATACAACCTGATTTTGATGTGCCTGCTTTTGTACTGTATTTAGAAATTGATCCGCTTCAGGTTGATGTTAATGTGCATCCTGCTAAGCACGAAGTGCGTTTTCATCAAGCGCGTTTAATCCATGATTTTATTTTGCAGGCGGTTAAGCAATTAGCAAAACAAACTTCTTTAATAGCAGCGCCCGCTATATCAAATAATATAGATGAAGATGATGCGCCATTTTCTTTATCTGATTATTTGCCAGCTGAATCCAACGAAACTAGCAATTATCCATCTGGTGGAGGGTCACAGCAATCGCGTGCCCCACAAGCGCCTAGAGATAATGTGAGTTATCAGCAACAACAAAAAGTAAATGCATTTTACCAAGGTATTGGTGAGCAAGCAGCTCAGCACTTTGATAATGTGAATGAGCTATCAACCTCAGAACATGAAGACTTTCAAGAAAATCAAGTGGCTGTAAAGCAAAAAGAAATCATCGCGCTTAATTCAGGTGCTTGTATTATTAAACAGGAACAAGATATTTACTTAGGTCATTTAAAGTTGGTATTAGCTGATTTTTGGTTAACAGAAATTGAGAAATCAGGAGAGTTAACGGGCCGCCCTTTATTATTACCTGTGCGAATAAATGTATCTGAAGATGATTTGGCTATTATTAAAGGTAATTTATCTTGGTTAAATATTTTAGGTTATGACCTTCAGCTTTCAGCAAGTTTTATTATGATCAAAAAGTTACCTGCTTGTATTTATTCAGGAGACGTTAACTTAGTTGTTGATAAATTGATTGAAGTATCTAAAATGAATTGTTCCGATATTGGTTCTTGGTTGGATTGGCAATCAAACTGGATCAGTAAAAACTACTTTTCAATTGATGTTAATGATGGTTTGATTGATTTTATTCAAAGAAAACCAGAATTAATGCGCTTAATTACACAAAATGCGGTTAAAATAGATTTAACCGAATATTTAAGTCAATTATAGCGGAATATAAGCAATTGAGTTTACCAGTTATCTTTTTGATGGGCCCGACAGCAGCGGGTAAAACAGATTTAGCGATACAGCTATGTCAAACATTGAACACTGAAGTGATCAGTGTTGATTCTGCTTTAGTATATCGAGATATGAATATTGGCACAGCTAAACCGAGTGCAGATGAACTCGCACAAGCTCCGCATCATTTAATTGATATGTTAGATCCATCTGAGGTTTACTCAACGGCAAACTTTTGTACTGATGCGTTAAATAAAATTGAAGCGCTACATGCACAAGGTAAGATCCCACTACTTGTTGGTGGCACTATGATGTATTTTAAAAGTTTGTTAGAAGGAATTTCGCCTCTACCAGAAGCTGATGTTGAAATTCGTAAACAACTTGAAATTGAAGCAAATGAAAAAGGCTGGCCTGTACTACATGAAGAGTTAACGCGTGTAGACCCTGTAGCTGCAAAAAGAATTAGTGAGAATGACTCTCAACGCATAAATCGTGCGTTAGAAGTATATAGAATTACAGGAAAACCTATGTCTGAACTGCAAAATGTAAAGACAGGGGCATTACCTTATAAAGTATTGCAGTTTGCAATAGCACCTGAAGATCGCAGTGTTTTACATCAGAGAATAGAACAAAGATTTAAAATAATGCTGGATCAGGGGTTTGAAAAAGAAGTTAAGGCCTTATATAACAGAGAGGACCTTAATGTGAAATTACCTTCTATCCGATGTGTTGGTTATCGCCAAATGTGGGATTATTTAGAAGGTGACATTGATTACGACGAAATGGTTTTTCGTGGCATAGTTGCCACTAGGCAATTAGCAAAAAGACAATTAACTTGGTTAAGAGGCTGGGAAAATGTAACTTGGCTTGAGTCAGGTGCAGAAGAAAACTTGCATCGTGTGATATCTTCGCTAAGCTAGTAACATTAACAAAAAAATTATGAAATCTTATACTTAAAGATTTTTTATTACTTAATAAGAACACCTAAAGCTAAGGAAAATAATAATGGCAAAGGGGCAATCATTGCAAGACCCATTTTTGAATGCATTACGTCGTGAGCGCATTCCAGTATCAATTTATTTAGTTAATGGCATTAAATTACAAGGTAAGGTTCAATCTTTTGACCAATTTGTAATTCTTTTAGAAAATACAGTAAACCAAATGGTTTACAAACATGCTATTTCTACAGTTGTTCCAGCAAGAGCAATTAACTTCCAAGCTACTCCAACTGGTTCTGAAACACCTGAGAACACAGAGGAAGGCGATACATTTTAATTAGGAGTTTAATGTTTGTTTGACCGTTATGAAGCCGGTGAGCAGGCAGTCTTAGTTCATATAGAATTTCCAAAAGAGCATGATTGTGAAGATCTGAACGAATTGGAAATGTTAGTTTCTTCTGCAGGTGTTAATTCTTTGGCGGTAGTGCAAGGCTCCCGTCAAAAACCGCATGCCAAGTTTTTTGTTGGTACTGGTAAAGCAGAAGAGATCGCTGAGGTTGTTCAAATGCATCAAGCCGATGTGGTTATATTTAATCATGTATTAACCCCATCTCAAGAAAGAAATCTCGAAGTTGTTTGTCAATGTAGAGTATTAGATCGTACTACCTTAATTTTAGATATTTTTGCTCAACGCGCACGAACTCATGAAGGTAAGTTACAAGTAGAGCTTGCACAATTACGTCATATTTCTACTCGTCTGATCCGAGGCTGGACTCACCTAGAAAGACAAAAAGGGGGGATTGGTTTACGTGGACCAGGTGAAACGCAGCTAGAAACAGATAGGCGTTTGATCCGTGGTAAAATTAAAAATATTCAAAAGCGTCTAGAAAAAGTAGCCAAGCAACGAGATCAAGGTCGTAGAGCAAGAAGTCGTAACGAAATACCGACTTTATCTTTAGTGGGTTATACCAATGCAGGTAAATCATCGTTATTTAATCAGATGACTGATGCAGATGTTTATGCTGCGGATCAGTTATTTGCAACATTAGACCCGACTTTACGTAAAATTGAGATCGCAGATGTTGGCAGCACTATTTTAGCCGATACAGTAGGTTTTATTCGTCATTTACCGCATGATTTAGTTTCAGCTTTTAAAGCGACTTTAACCGAAACAAGAGAAGCAGACTTACAGCTTCATGTAATTGATGTTGCGGATGAAAGACGACAAGAAAATATTGAACAAGTAAATGCTGTTTTAAAAGAAATTGAAGCAGATGAAGTACCTCAATTATTAATTTATAACAAAATTGATTTGGTTGAAGAATTATCACCCCGTATAGATCGTGATGATGAAGGTAACCCTATTCGAGTATGGTTATCAGCGCAAACTGGTGCTGGTTGTAAGTTATTGCTTGAGGCAATTAGTGAGCTATTATCAGATCAAGTATTGGCTTGTACCCTTGAATTATCAGGGAGGTACGGTGCTTTAAGAGGTGCTTTGTATCGTTTGAATTGCATTACAGACGAGCAGTTTGATGATTTAGGCAATTGGTTACTTGATATCAGATTACCTATGATTGATTGGAATCGATTAAAAAAAGAGTATGGTAGCGAAATTGATGAATTAATCAAAGTAGAGCAGCTAAGCTGATTTATTATGAAAATGCTCAGAAATTTGTTAACTTATTCAAAGGTGTAAAATAGCGTTGTATAATTTTTAGATTTTTAAAACGCAACTAGACCAATTCTATTAAGATAGTAATTATATATTTATTGGAATTGGTATGAACCTAACTTATTTATTTTATATAACATTGGAGTAGTGCTATGGCCTGGAATGAGCCGGGTAACAATGGTAATAAAAACAACGACCCTTGGAAAAACAAAGGCGGACGCGATCAAGGTCCACCTGATTTAGATGAGGTATTTCGTAAATATAGCGACAAACTAGGTGGTATGTTTGGCGGTAATGGTGGTGGCAATAATAAAGGCGGTAGCAAATTTAGTGGAATGGCTATTGGTTTTGTTTTGGTGATTGCACTTGTTGTTTGGGCTTTAAGTGGTATTTATACTATTAAAGAGGCTGAGCGCGGTATTATTTTACGATTTGGCCAATTCCATTCAATCGCAGATCCTGGTTTACGTTGGAAAATGACTTTTATTGATAAAGTTATTCCAGTTGAAATTGAAGCTGTTCGTTCATTATCTGCTTCAGGTTTTATGTTAACTGAAGACGAAAATGTTGTTAGTGTTGAATTTGTTGTGCAATATCGTGTAACAGATCCTCGCGCTTACCTTTTCAGTGTGACGGACGCCGATCATAGCTTACAGCAAGCTTTAGATAGTGCACTTCGTTATGTTGTTGGTCATTCAAGTATGGATGATGTCTTGACGAAAGGTCGTGAACAAGTTCGTCAAAAAACATGGGATGAGCTAACAAAGATCATTGAACCGTATAACTTAGGTTTGATATTAACCGATGTTAACTTTAAAGATGCGCGTCCACCTGGTGAAGTAAAAGATGCATTTGATGATGCAATTGCCGCACAGGAAGATGAAGTACGTTTTTTACGTGAAGCAGAAGCTTATGAGCGTGAAATAGAACCTCAAGCTCGTGGTCAAGTAACACGTATGACTCAAGAAGCAGAAGGTTATAAAGAACGTATAACACTTGAAGCTGAAGGTGAAGTTGCACGTTTTAATAAGTTACTACCAGAATATCAAATGGCTAAAGATGTAACACGTCAACGCCTATATCTTGAAGCGATGGAAGGTGTATTAAGCAGCACTTCTAAGGTTTTAGTTGATGTTAAAGGTGGTAATAACATGATGTATTTACCGCTTGATAAAATCATGCAAAATAGCCAAGGTGGCACAATTACCTTACCTAAAGTAAGTGATCTGCAAAATTTAAGACAAAAAATGGGTAACTCACGTGGTAATGATAGCCAAGTGAATAGCTCATCAGATCGATTTGCAACTGATAGATTTGGAAATGGGAGATAAGAATGAAACATTTTGGTTTAGCTATTTTAGTCGCAGCACTATTTTTATCTTTTTCTTCTATTTTTGTTGTATTTGAAGGACAAAAAGCGATAGTACTTCAGTTCGCTAAAGTGAAAAAAGACTCAGACGATAATGCGATAGTATATTCACCGGGTCTTCACCTTAAAATGCCTTTTATTACACAAGTTCGTAAACTAGATGCACGAATTCAAACGTTAGATGGCGCACCAGATCGCTTCGTAACGAGCGAGAAAAAAGATTTAATCGTTGATTCATTTGTGAAATGGCGTATTAAAGATTTTAGTGCTTATTATTTGCGTGCTCGTGGTGATAAACAATACGCTGAAACATTACTGAAACAAAAAGTAAATAATGGTTTAAGAACTAACTTTGGTTCAAGAACAATTAAAGAAATTGTATCAGGAAAGCGTAGTGAGTTAATGCGTGATGCACTTACTCAAGTATCTGAAAGTGCTAGTGAGTTAGGTATTGAAGTGCTTGATGTTCGTGTTAAGCAAATTAACTTACCTACTGAAGTGAGTAACTCTATTTTCCAACGTATGCGTGCTGAACGTACTGCGGTTGCAAAAGAGCATAGATCACAAGGTAGAGAGCAATCTGAAACGATTAGAGCTGGTGTTGACCGTCGTGTTACTGTAATGCTTGCAGAAGCAGAGCGTAACGCTAGAATCGTTCGTGGTGAAGGTGATGCCGCTGCAGCTAAGATTTATGCAACGTCATACTCTAAAGATGCAAGCTTTTATACTTTCTTACGTAGTTTAGATGCCTATAAAGCAACTTTTAGTAGCAAGAGTGATGTGATGGTGCTTTCACCTGATAGTGACTTCTTTAAGTTTATGAAAGGCATTGAAGGTAAATAATTTAAATTAAGTAATTTACTTTTATAGTCAAATAAAAAAACCTCACTTAATAGTGAGGTTTTTTTTTGCTTAAAATAAAAGCATTAAATTAGCTGTTTGCTTTTTTCGGCTCCAAGCTAGTTAACCATTGAGTAAACTCTGCATCGTATTGTGTGCCCCATTCTTTCACTAAAGCTTGATATCGGGTATAAAAACCTTTGCGTGTCAGTGTTAGCATTGTATCAATTTGATCTCTATGATTCTCCATCATAAAACGCACTGCTAAATAACCCCAATCATAAACGCGCTCACTACCACCATTAGTTTCATAGCTGGTATTAAAAAGTTCACTCAGTTTATAAGATTTCTTAATGCCATTTTCAATTGCGCGTGAATTGTTATCACCTTGGGCTATATACTCAGCAATACCTTCACTCCACCATACTAAATGAGGTAATAAAGGTGCAGGTTTAGGGCAGTACTCTGGTGCTGAATGTGAGTCATGTAATGATGAACAAAAATCGCCATACATATTAAAGCGGCCATCTAAATAATGAATATATTCATGGCGCAAATTCCAAATCTGTCCTTTCTTTTGATAAGCAACAAATTCAGCATGATTGCCCTCAACATGAGGTAGGCCTT
>Ga0209395_1007282_pt1 | contig 11679 bp, 10 predicted proteins | sample GOMGulsemesocosm_3_FD_184635 | JGI IMG/M metagenome (GOLD analysis project Ga0209395, IMG submission 184635) | Methane-oxidizing microbial communities from mesocosms in the Gulf of Mexico - GOM9D Gulf of Mexico (SPAdes) (version 2) | ecosystem: Environmental > Aquatic > Marine > Cold seeps... | reverse complement strand
TGTCTACATAGATTAGGCCACCGAATAGCGCTAGGTGAACAGTAATAAACATTCCCCACTGCAGATCAATTCTGTTACCGACTAACATTAAAATCTCAACGACTTCTGCTGGCGTCATAGATTGTTTTCCCAGATTTATTGTCGCCACGTCGCGCTATGGCGGGGTCTCATTAACAGTTACGCATCGCAAGATTAATCGGTATTGTCTAAATTACATATTCACAAACTAGCGGGTCGATTTATTCGCACGTAGACGATAGTGCTTGTTACCTATTCATTGCATGGCTCGTGGTGGCGACAATCGTTACAATCAGCGGGCCTAGTAACGCAATATACCTTAGATAATATAGTAATGATAAAGAAATGCCGGGGCGGCACAAAAAGAAAGTCCCGTTGCGTGTATACAGTCACAGTGGCCTGGTAATCACACGGTTGGGCTTAGTTTAGATTATTACGCACCATGCAAATTGTTACCGAGAATGGTTTTGGTAACAAGCACCGGCAACAACCTGGGGTGACATTGGCTGTAATTGATCCTCTAGGCCCATAGAGTTGCGGAAGGAATTCAGCAGCCGTTGCAATCATTCATATATTGACTATAGTCAACTGAGTCGGCCGATGTTTAATGTCGGGATCGACAGATTTGGAGTAATAATAACTTAGCTGAAATTGCTACGAGGACAGATGTTATGACTAAAAGCTTGACCAGATTCTCTCTTATTTCCGCTGTGGGGGCAGGCTTGCTGGCCCTATCCAGTGCAGCGATTGCGACCACAAATACGTCCAAACCAAACATTCTTGCAATATGGGGAGATGACATTGGCCCGTTTAATATCAGTGCCTATAATCGTGGTGTGATGGGGTATAAAACACCCAATATTGATCGTATTGCAAATGGCGGCATCCTTTTCACAGACTCCTACGGCGACCAAAGTTGTACCGCAGGTCGTGCTGGTTTTATTACAGGTCAACACCCGATCCGAACAGGTCTGACTAAAGTGGGCTTACCTGGTGCCAAAGAGGGGCTCAATAAGAAAGATCCGAGCATTGCTGAATTATTGAAAGCGAGAGGTTATACAACCGGGCAATTTGGTAAAAATCATTTAGGCGATCAAGATGAGCATTTACCATCAAATCATGGTTTTGATGAGTTTTTTGGTAATTTATATCATTTAAATGCTGAAGATGAGCCGGAACATCCTGACTACCCAAAAGACCCAACTTTCAAAAAGCGTTTTGGACCTCGTGGTGTTATTCATTCATTTGCTGACGGCAAAGTGGAAGATACCGGGCCACTAACCAAAAAGCGCATGGAAACCATTGATGAAGAAGTATTAGCAAAAACACTAAAATTCATCGATAAAGCCCATGCGGCTAAAAAACCATTTTTCGTTTGGTTTAATACTACGCGTATGCATATATGGACGCGATTAAAACCTGAATCTCAAGGTGTAACGGGACAAGGTGTTTATGCTGACGGTATGGTTGAACATGATGGCCATGTTGGACAATTACTGGATAAACTTGATGGCTTAGGTATTTCTGACAATACCATTGTCATGTATACCACTGACAATGGCGCTGAATTATTAGCATGGCCTGATGGTGGTTACACGCCATTTAGGGGAGAAAAGAATTCTAACTGGGAAGGCGCTTACCGAGTACCTATGATGGTGAGATGGCCGGGTAAAATTAAGCCGAATCAGATTTCAAATGAAATCATTTCTTTGCAAGATTGGATGCCTACAATGTTGGCTGCCGCTGGTGACAACAATATCATAGCGAAACTAAAGAAAGGTATGAATATTGATGGCACTAAGTTCAAGGTTCATCTTGACGGATTTAATTTTCTTCCTCACTTCCTCGATACTAACAAACCTGGTCCTCGCACTGAGTTCATCTATTCCTCTGACACAGGCGAAATTGTAGCCATACGCGATGGTGACTATAAAATGGTGTTCAGAGAACAGACTTGTCATGGATTGGAAACTTGGATATGCCCATGGGAAGAGTTGCGTGCACCAAGAATGTATAACTTAAGAATGGACCCCTACGAACGTATGGACCATGAAGCGAGCAATTACGGTCAATGGTATATGGAACACATGTTCTTGATGGCGCCATCGATGTTTAAGGTCGCCAAGTTTAAACAAACTTTTAAGGATTTCCCTCAACGTCAAAAACCGGGTAGTTTTGTTCCCTAAATCAATTTCCTGACAGAATGTGTAGTAGTGGTCGTCTGCGTGTGCGTTGATGGCCGCTGTTATGACAAGAACTCTCTAAAAGAAAAGTGCGGTAACCCGCACTTTTTTACTTCAATTAATTCCTATAGTAAATTTACATTTAAGAATATGACTTTGAAACTATTACCGGTAGATTTCATCTACAAGTATTTTGCAACCGCGTCTGTCCTTATTTTCGGTTTGACATTTTTTACCGAACTTATGGCTAGTGATGGCAATCAATATTCCATACCCGATGAAATGCAAAAAACGCTGATCGAAGAAATGATTTGGGTTGAAGGTGGCAGTTTTGAAATGGGTTCTGATGCCAAAGAGGCCAGGTCGCGCGAACGACCCAAACACAATGTTACGTTAGATGGCTTTTACATTGGCCAAACTGAAGTAAGCCAAGCACTATTTGAACAAGTGATGGGTTGGAATTACAGCTACTTCCCCTGTGATACCTGTCCTGTTAATAACATTAGCTGGTTTAACATGCTGCTTTTTATTGAACGCTTAAACGAAGCAACGGATAAAATCTTTCGCCTACCGACAGAGGCTGAGTGGGCCTATGCGGCTAAAGGCGGCAAACATTCCAAAGGTTATCGATACAGCGGATCGAACAATATTGACGAAGTAGCCTGGTATGCAGGTAATGCAAATCGAAAAAGCCATCCCGTGGCGGAAAAAAAGCCCAACGAATTGGGTTTGTATGATATGACCGGCAACCTGTGGGAGTTTTGCCAGGATGACATGAGTCGCGTGGCGTATTCACACACAGCTGCAAAAAACCCCCTGTATTCGCGAACGGATAATGCAAAACAAAAAGCGATGAAAGTCATTCGAGGCAGCGGCTACGAGTTTGCGGCAAACGAGTCTGAGGTCTTTAAACGCGACGGAGCGACAAATAATGTACGCATGCCTGATATTGGTTTTAGACTTGCGATGAGTAAAAATTAAATTGCTTGCTGTTAGTATTGGCGCGATCAGTGCCATAGCGTCGTCATGGCAATATTTGGGAGGGGCACAATTGGCAATTTGTAAAGCACGTCAGTTAAGTGACCACTTACAGCATTAAGACCCTATGTGTGATATGGGAATGCGCCACAAGGCGTTTTAAGCGAACCAGTGCCTGGCCGTATCGTAAACAGTTTCGGTTGAGGTGCCGTCCAAGTACTAGGGGAGTTGCGCCGTTCACACTACAAATTAACACCAAATAAAAATAGTAACGACAAGTCGGCAACGGTAAAGGAAGAGTTATGAGTCAGTGCTACGAAGAAATACAAACCCTTAAAAAGCAAATACAAGCTTCCGTGATCGGACAGGAGCATGTCGTAGACTCCTTGCTTTTGTCCCTGCTAACTAATGGTAATGTGTTGTTGGAAGGTTTACCCGGCACAGCCAAAACACGGTCGATAAAAACATTGGCGAAATCCTTAGAAGTCAGTTTGGGGCGCGTACAATTTACCCCGGACTTATTACCCTCCGATGTAACCGGCACTGAAATCTATCAGGAAGTCGATGGAAAACCAGTATTAACCTTTCAGCCGGGGCCGGTGTTTAACAATTTACTATTAGCCGATGAAATCAACCGTTCACCGGCAAAAGTACAGGCCGCTTTACTCGAAGCTATGGAAGAACGACAAATAACCGTTGCAGGAAAAACGCACAAGCTACCTAAACTGTTTATGGTACTTGCCACTCAAAACCCCATCGAGCAGGAAGGCACCTATCCATTGCCAGAAGCGCAAATGGATCGCTTTATGATGAAGATAGTGATCGACTACCCGGATGACGATGCCGAGGCGAAGATTGTAAAATTGGTCCGAGGCGAAGAAGTGGTTGCCGCCCAAGAGACGGTTACGATTGATCCCGAGCACATTTTCACAGCACGGGAAGAAATTCATAATATTCATATGGAGGACGCTGTCCTGGATTATATGGTGGCCATTGTTATGGCGACCCGAAATCCGGGCCGCTACCCTGATTCCTCGTTGCCGTTGTGGATCAGCGTAGGTTCCAGTCCACGCGCCAGTATAGCGCTGGATAAATGCGCGCGGGCGCATGCCTGGATAAAAAACAAAACCTATGTTGACCCAGAGGATGTACGAAGCATCGCCCACGCGGTTTTACGTCATCGCTTGATACTTAGCTACGACGCCATGGCCGATGGCATCACCGCCGATCAAGTCATCGACGAAATTTTGCGTACCGTTGCGGCTGCTTAATCATGAAAGCTGGGAGCGTTAAACCGGACGATGACGCAAATGTCTATGCGAGCATTGATCAACTGCGCAGGTTGCGGTATCAAGCGCGCGGCTTTAACTTTACCCCTAACCAACCCGTCAACAGTTTGCTATCGGGTAAACATGTTTCCAAATTACGCGGACGCGGGCTAAATTTTGAAGAGCTACGCCACTACCATCCCGGTGATGATATTCGCTGCATGGATTGGAAAGTCACGCGCCGTACCGGCAAACCACATATCAAGGTCTATACCGAGGAGCGTGAGCGCAATGTTTATCTTGCCGTAGATCAGCGATCCTCCATGTTTTTTGGCAGTTCGGGGAAAATGAAATCAGTCATTGCTGCGGAAATCGCTGCGCTGGTAGCGTGGCGCATAACCGATATGGGTGATCGCGTCGGAGCATTGGTGTTTAATGATGAGACAATCAAGGTATTGCCGGCTAAAAGAGGGCGCCAGCATGTGGTCACTCTACTCAGTGAAATCGTAAAGCAAAACCACCGACTGAAAAGTGGCAATTCCGACAAAGACCCTACCCGTTCTCTTAATAATTTACTGGTGAAACTCAACACTGTATGTGGCCACAACGCGCTAATCATTCATATCGGCGATGGTGCTGGCTGGAATGAAAATAGCACAGATCTCGTTAAGAGACTTAGCCAACACAATGAAATTATCGCCTTCGATGTGTTTGATCCCTTAGAGCGTGATTTACCAGTCATGTCGCAAATGGTGGTCAGCGATGGTCAATATCAAATACAAGTCGCTGCCGGTGAGCGTGCTTTGCAAGAGAAATATCAGCGGGAATTGGAGGACCAACTCAAACAATACGCTAATATTGCGCGAAAATACCGAATCCCGTTAATCCCAATTGACACCATTAATACCGTTGACAAGCAAGTGCGGCAAGCCTTTGGGCAGGTGAAGCCTTGAGTGAGTTCGCGGCCCCTTGGGGGAACTATTTAGTAGCAGACCTGCTGCCAACCGCAGTGCCACAACTGGTGAGTGTTTTACCACAAACCTTGGGCTGGCAAGTTCTTGCGTTTATAATTTTGTTTTACGTGATTGTAAAGTCCTACCGCGCCTGGCGCGTTTATCAACAAAACGCCTATAGGCGCGAGGCACTCGCCTGGTTACGTAATTTACCTCCGTATCGAAATTTGCAAGAACAGCTTATTTACCGGCAGCTGCCGACGCTACTACGTAAAACAGCATTGGAGGGTTTTGACCGCAGTGTAGTTAGCCCCTTATCCAATGAACACTGGGAACGTTGGCTGGATCAGCAATGCGACAAAACGTCCTTTGAGAGCCAGCTGTCAAAGCAATTGCAAACTCTAGCTTACGCGCCAGAGCCACAGATTGACACACAGCAAATGCAAAGCCTGTTAAACCAGACCAGCTTATGGATTCAGTTTCACCGGAGGCTCGATGATTGAGTTCGTCTACCCCTGGTGTTTCGTATTGTTAGCTTTGCCATTGTTGGTGCGTTGGCTCGCGCCCGCCTACAAAGAGAAAAAGCATTCAGTACAAGTCCCTTACTTTCAACGTCTGGTTGACGTCAGTGGCGAAACTCCTCAGAGCGGCGCAGTGATCTTAAACCGTAAAGCCCTACAAGCACTGCTAAATATTTTTGCGTGGATTTGTATCGTAACCGCGATGGCAAAACCGGAAATAATTGGCCCACCGATTGTGCAGGAAAAGTCTGCACGGGATTTAATGATCGCGGTAGATCTTTCGGGTTCTATGGAAGTGAAAGATTTCATGACTGCCGACAATAAAGTAGTCGACCGTTTAACCGCTGTTAAACTGGTATTGTCTGATTTTGTGCAGGGCAGGGAACACGACCGGCTTGGCCTCATACTTTTTGGCGATGCCCCCTACTTACAAGCTCCGTTCACCGACGACTTAAGTACGTGGCTAACCTTGTTGAACGAAGCTGAAATTGGCATGGCGGGCCAGAGTACTGCCTTTGGTGACGCGATTGGTCTCTCCATCAGTGTATTCAATAGTGAAAATACTGAAAACAGGGTATTGATAGTTTTAACCGATGGTAACGACACGGGCTCAAAAGTGCCTCCAGTTGAAGCCGCGAAAGTGGCGGCGGCCTCTGATATCAAAATCTATACGATAGCTATTGGTGATCCGGAAACGCTCGGGAAAGAAAAGGTCGACCTAAAGGTGCTCAATGAAATAGCAAAAATAACCGGCGGCGAAAATTTTCAAGCGCTAAATCGTGAAGAATTGGCAGCCGTTTATCAAGCGATTCATAAATTGGAACCGCAGGAGTTTGAGTCGCAATCCTTTCGCCCGCGAATAAGCGCCCATTATTATCCGGTGATGTTATTGATCGTCGTGTATATCTTTGTACTGTCGATTGTTAGCCTTCGGTTTAGGCTTGCGACGAGCGCTCAATTGAAGAAAGAGTTGAGGGCGCAGCAAGATGCTTAATATTTTGTACGAACTCGAAGCCCTGCAACACTTTCACTTTCTAAGGCCCGCGTGGTTATTGATCATAATCCCCGTGCTTTTAATTGTTAGATCCTTCGGCAAAAGGCAGGATAATCTGGCCTTTTGGCGCCCACTGATGTCAAAAGAAATTCTCGACCAATTAACCGTCGCCGGCAATCACGATAATTGGCTGTCTCCTAAACACGCCATGGCGCTTATCGCTTTAATAGCTAGCATCGTATTAGCCGGACCCACATGGCGACAACAAGCTTCACCCTTCACAGAGGATAAGTCGGCATTGATTATTGCTCTCGACGTGTCGGAAACAATGAATCAGGGCGATGTACAGCCATCGCGATTGTTGCGAGCAAAACAAAAAATCATCGAACTCCTCGCGCTTCGAGGTGATGCCAACACGGCGTTGATCGCTTATTCTGGTTCGGCCCATACGGTGATGCCGATTACCAACGACAGTGACATGATTCGGCATTTTCTCGATTCGCTAGATAACACATTAATGCCCAAGTCGGGAAAATTACCGCAAACAGTATTACCGATTGCCAATCACTTATTGTCAGCCACTCAGGTGCCGGGCACCTTGCTGATGGTTGGCGATGGCGCCAGTGCGGTAACAGTGAATCAATTTGCTGCTTTTTTTCAGACGCAACCGCATCAGTTAGTGATGTGGGCCTTTGGCGACACACAATTGCTAGAGCATTCACAAGCGCAGTCGTCGATTATTCCCATCCAGTTATCACAACTACAAGCGTTAACCGATGCCAGCGCTGGCCGTTTGGTTTTAATGACTCATGACAAACAAGATATTGCCCAGGTAAATCGCTATATCGAAAATAATCTGGTCATTGTAGATGACGCAAGTAGGCCATGGTTTGATGCCGGTTACCCCCTGGTATTTGTCATCGCTCTGCTGTTGCTATTGTGGTTTCGCCGAGGCTGGAGCTTGCAATGGTGATCGACTCTAATAACAACATTAAGATTAAACAGGGTTTTGCGACTGTTCATAATTTTTATCAACAGCATAGGTCTTTACTCGTACTGACCCCGTTTGTTCTAGCGATTGTGTTTGCCTATGTCAAACCTCAACAAGCAGCCGATTTATGGTTAACCAGAGATCAACAGGGACGAATGTTGTTTAGCCAAGGCCATTATGAAACTGCCGCCAGGCAATTCAACGATACTCGTTGGAAGGCCTACAGCTTATATGCATCGGAACAGTTCGATCAATCTGCCACCGTTTACGGCCAACTGGAACAAACGCTCGACGTATTGGCGCGTGCGAATGCATTGGCGCATGCAAGGCGTTATGTGAAAGCCCGCGATATCTATAAAGGGTTGTTAAAACGCGAACCCGATAATAGGACGGCACAGCACAATATTAAAATCGTACAAATAATTATTGATGACGTTAACCGTATGTCCGAAAGCCAGCAGGCAGAGGATGGCGATGCGCCACAGGAACTGGGAGATAACGCTCAAACCGGCGAGGGCGCGGAAAAACAAGGAGGGCGCAAACAGACTGTTAAACAGTATGACGCGCAGCAACTGCTATTAGATCCAAGCCTGAATGCCATGTGGCTTCGGCAGGTACAAAAAAATCCAGCACTTTTTTTGTCGAATAAATTTCATATGCAACAGCAGAAAAATGAGGCGGGCGCGCAACAAACAACGACCGAAAGTGGGGCGGCGATTAATGAATAGACGATTCAAGGAATTGTCACGCGCTCTTTTGTTTTGGGTGTTGGCGACGGCGTTGTTGTTGGCACTACCGGTAAACGCAGCTTCGGTGCACTCACTGATCAAGGAAAACAGACTTAGCGTTGAGATACGCCTAATTTCTTCCTTGCCCATTATCGCCAAGCAGCCAGTTTTGTTTCACGTTGAGGTGGCTACCGAGCAATGGTTTTCTAAAGGCACCTACCTGGAATACCCAAGCGTACCCGATGCCGTCATGTTACCCGCAAGCGGACTCGCGATAAACGGTACAAAAAAAATAGCCGGTATTACGTGGTCAAGCCAAATTCATGAAATCACCCTTTATCCCACAAAGTCAGGCGGCTATCAGTTACCGCCTGTGGAAACGCACGTGTCCGTGCATACGGAAAATGATGGTGTCGTTCAAGGCAGTGTTTATACAGAGTCGTTAGATTTTACTGTGTCTATTCCGGAAGTGCTAAAACAATACGACGATTATATCGTTTCACCGGATGTGCAGATTGACTTTAACGAGGATCAAGCTGAAAAGGAAAGTTACGCGGTGGGTGAAGCGGTTCGTCAAACCATTACCCTCACTGCGATCGATGTACCCGGTATGATGCTGCCAACCTTAACGACCCCTGATATCGAAGGCTTGAGTATTTACCACAAGCCCGCCCAGTTAAACGATAAGTCCTCTCGCGGTGAGCTAACCGGTATTCGCATCGAGTCCTTTACGTATATATTCGAACAAGCAGGTGAGTATCAAATACCCGAACAAATTTTCTATTGGTGGAATATGGAGGCGCAAGAACTGACTGAGTTGGTGATTCCGGCCAGAAAATGGACGGTTTCTGGGGTGGCGTCAGGCAATATTCAAGCGGCGAGCAAACGGTTCCTTTTGTTACCAACAGTTCGACAGCTAGGTATTTTCATCCTAACTATTTTGACCAGTGTGACTATTTTCCTTTGCTATCACTTTCGATTCGAACTGCTCGCGCGCTACGCGCAGCTCACAAAATTATATTATCGAACTCAGCGCAAAGAGTTCTTAAACGCGATTGAACAAAAACAATATGCACTCGCCTGTGACATTCTTTACCAGCTCGTCAATCACTCAAGAGAGTCTATTTGCTCTTTGCAATCTTTCTTTGCGGGCGAACCTAACAAATTGTTAGTCTTAGAACGCCTGTTCGATTCGGCCTATGGGGATACGGAAAATGCCCGTGGTCTCGGGAAGACTGAAGCCACTTTACTGCTACATAATATGGAAGACAATGGAATAGTTTCAAATAGTGATGAGTTATCTGAACGATTACAGTTAAATCCTAACAGCTAATACGGGATCTGAAAAAATGGAAAAGGGAGGTAAGAAATGAAATTATTCACAGGGGTATTCGTATTCCTGATTGTTGCGGGAATCACAAGTAACGCCCATACACGGGATGTCGATGCGGACCAACCCAAATTGGTATTGCAAATCACCGTCGACCAATTTCGCGGTGACTTGCCCACGCGTTATTTAGATCGCTTAGGTAAGGGAGGACTTCGCTATCTGTTAGACAAAGGCACTTACTACAACAATGCACACTACGAACACGCCAACACAGAAACCGCCGTTGGCCACGCAACACTGTTTACCGGTGCACACCCGTCACGTCATGGTTTGGTCGGTAACAATTGGGTTGAACCAACAACAGGTGAAGTTGTTTACAACACAGAAGATGAACGCCACCATATAATTGGCAAAGATCCCAAGCCTCACAATGGCGTTTCGCCTAGAAATTTAAGTGCCAGCACCATTGGTGATGAATTGGTTATCTCGAATGCCGGTCAGTCACGGGTGTTTAGTGTATCCGTAAAGGATAGAGGGGCAATCATTCCCGGTGGCCACGCGGGCAAAGCGTTTTGGTACTCGAAAAGTTCCGGAAAGTTTGTCACGAGTACTTATTATTACGACAAATATCCGAAATGGGTTGAGCAGTGGAATGCCGCGAAACCGGCGGACGAATATCGCGGAAGGTCATGGGAGTTATTGCGTGACCGTTCCAGCTATGTCGCGAAAGACATGGATGACCGCAGTTATGAAGCCAGTCTCAAACCACTGGGAAGAACATTCCCCCATGCCTACGGTGACAATAAATACCTTTACTTAATGTTGTCACTAACGCCCGCCGGAGATGAGTTAACACTCAACTTTACCAAGAGCTTGATCGAAAATGAAAAATTGGGCCAGGACGATAATGTAGATTTTTTAGCGGTTAGTTTTTCCTCTACTGATTATATTGGCCACATGTTTGGTCCATCCAGTCTAGAGAGTGAAGATAATGTTTTGAGGCTCGATCAGAACCTCGCGAAACTGTTTAAGTTTATTGACAAAAAAGTTGGTCTGAAAAATACCCTTATCGTATTGTCGGCGGATCACGGTGCACCGGAAGCACCCGAATACGTGTCGAGCCTGGGTATGGATGCGGGGCGAATTGATTTTAGCTACTTTCGGGAGCAGGGGCCTCTCAATCAGGCGTTGAAGAAAAAGTATGGCAGAGAAGACTTGATCGCAACTCACAGCCACCCCTACTTGTATCTGAATTTGCAGGCAATTGAAGAGGCAAAACTTGATGTGGAGAAAGTAGAGCGTTTTATCGCGGATGAGGTGATGAAAATACCGGGCATCGCCTACGCCCAAACTCGCGGTGATATTTTGCGAGGGCGGATATCGAATTCTCCGTTGCAGCAACAAATTAGGAATAACTTTCACCCCTCACGCTCTGGCAATATACACATGGTGCAAGAGCAGTATTGGTTTTTGCATTCAACGGATGAGGCGCAAAAAATGGGGCTAGACGGTATTGCGGCCATTCATGGTTCACCCTGGGCCTACGATACCTACGTGCCGATTATGTTCGCAGGCAAGGGAATCCCCTCGCAAACCGTATCACGAAGGGTGTCTCCCGCAGACATAGCTCCAACTCTGGCAGCCTATTTGAATGTTAAGTTTCCATCGGGTTCTAGCGGTAATCCATTGAAAGAAGTGTTAGGCGAGAAATAGTG
>Ga0209395_1007281_pt1 | contig 11680 bp, 9 predicted proteins | sample GOMGulsemesocosm_3_FD_184635 | JGI IMG/M metagenome (GOLD analysis project Ga0209395, IMG submission 184635) | Methane-oxidizing microbial communities from mesocosms in the Gulf of Mexico - GOM9D Gulf of Mexico (SPAdes) (version 2) | ecosystem: Environmental > Aquatic > Marine > Cold seeps... | reverse complement strand
CTGGTGGGCGCTTATATGGTGTTGAACATGATACAGTCGCTTTTAATTTTGATATAACCATCCCCGACCGACAGTGGAATCTCGAAATATCTCTTAATGAATCTTTACTTAAAGATGTCCAATCACCTCAAATCGTTTATTGGATTTTACTGTCAGGTAGCCTTATTAGTCTGTTACTGGCTTTTAGTGTCTATGGGCTGCAAATAGCTATTTCACGTGCGAAATATATCGCTGTGCTTAGTGAGCAGTTAAAAAACCAAAATATGCAATTAGAGCTAACTGTAGAAGAAAGAACCCAATCTTTGGAAGATACCAATGTACAATTAAACTCCCATGTCGATGAGCTTGAATTTCAGCGACTAGAGCTTTCTCAAGCCAAAAGTCACGCTGAAGAACGCGCAAAAGCATTGGCACGTTCAAACAAGGATTTAGATGAATTTGCTTATGTGGCATCTCATGATCTAAAAGCACCACTGCGAGGTGTCGATCAACTTGCAAGCTGGATAGCTGAAGATATTGAAGATGGAAATTTTGAAGAAGTCCCTGAAAATTTAAAATTGATGCGCAGTAGAGTGCAGCGTTTAGAGTTCTTACTAAATGATCTACTTGCCTATTCTCGTGCGAATAAACAAGAAGGGGTAATCTCAAAAGTCCATTGTAATTCATTAATAGAAGAAACTTTTACTCTACTTTGTCCGCCGCCTGAATTCAAATTAACGATCATAGGAGAATTGCCAGAGTTCTCAACTGTCAGCCCTCCTTTTGAACAGGTTATTCGTAATCTGATGAGTAATGCAATAAAACATCATGGGGAGAAAAATGGCCATCTAAAGATCCGATATGAAGAACAAGAGTCATTTTATAAGTTCTATTTCGAAGATGATGGTGTAGGCATTGATGAGAATTATTACGCTGATATTTTTAAAATGTTCAAAACCCTTAAACCTCGAGATGAAACAGAAGGAAGCGGTATGGGACTTGCTCTACTTAAAAAGATTATTGAATACTACGGCGGAGAAATTAATTTAACGTCAACGCTTGGCACAGGTAGCATATTTTACTTTACTTGGCCTAAAAAGATCATGCATAGCAATAATAATACGTAAGGATAACTATGGAAAACTACGGAGAAGTGAGCATATTGTTGGTAGAAGACGACGATATAGATGCAAAAGCCGTGCAAAGAGGCCTAAAGAAACTAAAATTAGCAAACCCTGTTGTTAGAGTTAAAAACGGACTAGAAGCACTGGTAACATTACGCAATAAAAACGCGATTCAAAGGCCCAACATTATTTTACTCGACCTTAATATGCCGATCATGGGTGGCATTGAGTTTTTAAAAGAGATTCGTCAAGATCCTCAGTTATGCGACTCTGTAATATTTGTTCTAACGACTTCAAATTCCGATGAAGATCGCGTTGCGGCTTATAAAGAAAATGTGGCTGGTTATATTGTAAAGTCAGATGTAAAAGACGGTTTCGATAAAGTAATAAACATGCTTGATCATTATTGGCGTGTCGTTTTATTGCCAACCGGTCCCAAATAGAACATTGAGGTTTTAGTGAATATATTATTAGTTGACGACGATGTCGTCGATCGTAAATTGATCAAAAGAGCGCTAAGAAACGATATTAGTGTGACCAACATTCATGAAGTATCCTCGGCTGTAGAAGGGTTAGAGATCGCTCAAAGCGGTTCTTTTGATGTTTTATTACTTGATTATATGATGCCTGAAATAGACGGTATTGAAATGGTCATAACATTAAGGGCCCGAGCTGACTTAGGAAAAACGGCCATAGTAATGATGAGTTCATCAGAAGATGATGACGTGGCATTATCGTGTTTACACGCCGGCGCACAAGATTTCATTACAAAAAGTGAAATAACATCATCAAAATTAAAACGTTCAATTTTACAAGCAAAAAAGCGTTTTGAAATGGAAAAAAAACTCCACGATAGTTTTTGCCAAGTCCGTGAATTAGCAGAGAAAGATTCACTGACTGGTCTATCTAATCGCTATCATTTTGAAGACGCTTTAAAAATATCCTTAGATAATAATATTAGAACTAAGCAAATTATTTCACTGTTGTTTTTAGATCTTGACCATTTTAAAAACATCAATGACACCTATGGTCATGACATGGGTGACTTAGTTCTAAAGGAGGTTGTTACTCGTATTAATCACTGTTTACGTGGCAATGAATTATTTGCACGTATTGGTGGTGATGAATTCGCTATTTTGCTAACTGGATTAAAAAGCGAAGGCGACCCTACGTTTGTGGCTACACGTATCATCAAGGCATTATCTCAACCTCTGATCATTAACGGCCATGAACTGCAATGTGGAGTTAGTATAGGTATTGCTTTATGTCCCAATAATGCCACAACAACAGATGCATTAATGAAATATGCTGATATTGCTATGTATCGCGCAAAAAAAGAAGGTCGTAATCAGTTTTGTTATTTTAAAGCTGATATGAAAATGCAATTTTCTCGTCACTATCAAATTGAAACGGCCCTTAAAAAAACACTAGAAGATCAAAGTTTTCAACTTCATTATCAGCCAGTAGTTAGCTCTATAAGTAAAAAATTAGAAGGAGCGGAGGCTCTTATTCGTTGGCCAAACAGTCCTTTTCAGTGTTTTCCTGACGAATTCATTTCTATTGCTGAACAATCACGAATTATTGACAAAATCGGAGAGTGGGTTTTAGACACGGCAATTAAACAGTTATCCATTTGGCATAAGATATCTGGTAATACATTAACGATGGCTGTAAATATTTCAGCTATCCAATTTAGTGATGATAAGTTAATTCCCTACATTCAACAAAAATTAGAACAGTACCAAGTTCCTGCTGATCGGCTCATTTTAGAAATAACTGAAACTGCATTATTTGTTCAAAGTGATGATAATAGTAAACATATTAAACAGCTAAGCGATCTTGGTTGTAAACTCGCTTTAGATGATTTTGGTACGGGATTTTCATCATTATCACACCTTATTAACTTTCCTATCGATATAGTCAAATTAGATAAATCATTACTACCTTCATCAAAGGCTGATACAAGACACCTAACGATTGTTAAAGGCATTGCAGCCATGATTAATACCATAGGTTTAGAGATTGTGGCAGAGGGCGTCGAAACACAATTTCAGCAAGAACTGTGTCAAGAATTGGATATCGATACTATGCAAGGCTATTTGTTTGATAAAGCATTGAGTGCAGCAGACTTTGAGAGTAAGTGGTTAAGTAAATTATAAGAGAATTTTAAAGGTAAACCATTAAAAGTGAGTGTTATAAATTAATGGCACTCAAACTATCAATGTAAGCGCTCATCAATCGGCATATCCTTCCCTTCATTAACGTTTCTTTAGGATTAATTTCTGTACAGAAAAAGAATCTAATAAAATAAGTGCAAAATCTATACTTTTCGTATTTAATAGACATCCAGACGTCTTTAATAAGAGTAAAAGAATGAAACAGGATACAACACTAATTGCTAGCGGCCGCCACAAAGATTGGACACAAGGTGGCGTGAATCCCGTTGTTCAGCGAGCTTCTACGATGGTATTTGATACTGTTGAACAAATGAAGCACGCTACAAAAAATCGTGCGGGTGATACCCTGTTTTATGGGCGCCGAGGTACAACAACTTCATTCGCTCTTGCCCAAGCAATGACCGAACTTGAAGGCGGAGCAGGATGTGCATTGTATCCCTGTGGTACAGCGGCAATTACCAGCGCCCTACTCTCTTTTTTAAAACATGGCGATCACCTACTCATGGTTGATAATACCTATGAACCCACTCGCGCGTTTTGCGATAATATCTTAAAGAATATGGGCATAAGCACAACATATTATGACCCGATGATAGGTGAAGGGATCGTTGAGTTAATCCAAGAAAATACGCGAGTTTTGTTCCTCGAATCTCCAGGTTCTAATACCATGGAAATTCAAGATGTGCCGACGTTATCACGTATCGCACATCAAACAGATATCACCGTTATTCTCGATAATACATGGGCAAGTGGGCTGTTATTTAAGCCGTTTGATTTTGGTGTCGATATATCTGTGCAAGCTGCAACAAAATACATTGTAGGTCATTCTGATGCCATGTTAGGAACAGCGGTAGCGAACGAGAAACATTGGCCACAATTGCGTGAAAACAGCTACTTATTGGGGCAATGTGCATCACCCGATGATTGCTATATGGCGCTGCGAGGGTTACGTACCTTGAGTGTTAGAATGAAGCAGCATCAAACGAGTGCTCTGACCGTCGCCACTTGGCTAAAGCAACACCCCATGGTTACCAAAGTATTGCATCCAAGTTTTGATGAATGCCCAGGTTCTGAATTCTTTAAACGGGATTTTACGGGATCAAACGGTTTATTCTCCTTTATTGTTAATACCAAAGATGAAAAAAAGATAACCGCGATGCTCGATGGTATGCACCACTTTAAAATGGGTTTCAGCTGGGGAGGCTTTGAAAGCCTGATTTTACCCGTCAATGGCTTAAATCATTTACGAACCGCCAATCCTTGGCAAGAACAGGGGCGCGTGATTCGACTGCACATTGGACTCGAAGATGTCGAGGATTTATTAAGCGATCTTACGCAAGGTTTGGCCAAGCTCGCATAATCAAAAATCACTTACATTGATTTCTATTAAAGTGCCTAGTAAGTCATTACACTAGGCTTTTTTCTTGCTGTTGTTTCCAATGCCTAATTCACGTCATACTTCACCGTCAGTCCAACCGATGATTATTCTGGTGCTATTGGTTATATTTAGCCCGATTGCCATTGATATTTATTTACCAGCTCTGCCTTTAATTGCGACTGACTTTTCAATAAATGACGCTTTAGCACAGGACACTATTACCTGGTTTATTTTCAGTTTAGGCTTAGGACAACTATTTGCGGGACCGTTAGCAGATCGTTATGGTCGGCGTCCCATAGCACTTATAGGCATAATAATTTATACATTATGTGCTGGCGGTGCTTATATCGCTAAGAATATTGACCTATTACTTGTAGCTCGTTTATGTCAAGGCTTGGGCGCCTGTGCGACATCGGTTGCGGCCTTTGCCTGTGTAAGAGACAGCTTTGGCCCTGAAAAAAGTGGCCGCATGATTAGTTACTTAAACGGTGCTATCTGTTTTATTCCGGCTTTGGCACCTATATTAGGGAGCTGGTTGACGAGTGAGTTTGGATGGCGCAGCAATTTTAGCTTTATGTTTGTTTTCGGCGTAATAGGTTTTTTCGTGATTTATTTCAACATGAAAGAAACGCGGCCAAGTAATACTCAAACCTCAGGTAATTTAATTAGCTGGTCACGCTATAAAAGCGTGTTACTCCATCCTACATTTCTATTTCATGCCACTATGTGTTTGCTCGCAATGGCGGTCATTTTAGCTTATGTAACATCCGCTCCGGTGTATTTAATGCAGCAACTTAATCTAACCATGGGCCAGTTTACGGCTTGGTTTGGTGTAAATGCCGTCTTTAATATTGCGGCCAGTTTGCTTGCGCCTAAACTGATGGATAAAGTCGGTTCGTATAACGCACTAATCATAGGATTAATGGCGTTAATAATTGCAGGGATTTCGATGCTGCTATTGCAATCATTTGTTACGCCTTGGGCTTTCATGGTACCCATTATCGGTTCATCGGTAGGATTTGCTTTAGTGCTTGGTGCCAGCGCAGGCAAAGCCTTAGCCCCCTTTGGTGATCGCGCTGGCACAGCGGCGGCATTGTTAGGGCTGTTACAAATGAGCGGCGCTGGATTACTTGTGGCCATCATGCAGCGCAGTTCACTCAATGACGTTCATTTGCTGAGTGTTCACATGCTGTTATTACTACCTGCGTTGGTATTATTACTCAGCAAGTTAGGTAAAAAATGGCACTTTGTTAATTAATAGGAAGGTTCAAGGCGCAGGGTTTGCCACGCGCGGCACGCTTGGCGAAATTGTTCACTATCGCCACCTGCGCGATCAGGATGCCATTTTAGCGCAAGTTTACGCCAGCGCTTTCTAATCTCTCGTGTGTTAGCGTCCTTGGTTAATCCAAAGACTTGCAAAGCATAATCTCGTCCTACAACGGGGGATTCATCACCCACATAATCATTATATTTATGCCAAAAAGATTCAAGCATCTCTTTAATGAGATCGCCACTGGCATCATAATTTCCCCAATCGAGATAATAATCTCGCAGGGACGCATCATGTTGTAGCTCAAGTTCGAGTTGAAATGGTACATTCATTGTTAAAAAAATATCCATCGACTGCACTTGTAGCCATTGCTTAGGTAGCAACATAATTTGCAGCTGATATAACGCATTCATGGTTAAAAAATTACGTTTAAATAAATCTTTACTTTCGTCATCATCTAATTGTTCCAGCAGTCCTTTTTCACGCAATTTAGTAACAAGGTAATGGACCTTCCAATGTTGTGGTTGCTCCTTTAATAAACTTAGCAACGGCCATGTTAATGGGTTATCGTGGCTGTTAGCTTTAGACAATAATTGGGCAATTGGTGAGAGCTGGGCAATATCCATATCGAAGGTAATCCTATCAACAAATCTGATTATAAAACCATCATATCCTAACCATTTAGCCACCATAAAACAATTCATTACAAAGCCTTTGTTGGCAAAGTCTTTGTAACAGGTTAATTTATAGAGTCATAAATAAGCATCAGGTGCATTATGTTTAACTCTCTTAAGCAACTTTTTTCACACATTAACCAACAATCTAATGAGCCTATTATTGGATTAGATTTGGCCATGGCCGTTTTACTCTATGAAGTAGCTGCTGCCGATTGTCATATCGATGAAAGAGAAGAAATGGCCATGCAAGCTTTATTAGCTGACAGTTTTACGTTAAACACAAATGATGCGTTGGCATTAATGAATCAAGCAAAACAACATCAGCATAACGCTGTTTCATTGCAACAATTCACCCATATTTTACGCGACAATCTCGATCGCCCACAGCGTATTAATTTCATTAATGCCCTATGGCAAGTGGCTAATAGCGATAATGAAATAGATGTCAATGAAGCCCATATCGTGCGAAAAATAAATGATTTACTGCATTTAAATCATAGTGATTTCATCAAAGCCAAACTCAATGTCATCGAGTCTTAATCTTCTCGAAATTACTATGTGGCACGGGTATACTCCATGCCAATCTTACTTTGATGTTATATTATGAGCCTTACCCAATCTCAACACGGTTTTTTACTTACTCAACAGTCCGTTGATATTGGCGGTGTACCGCACATTCATTGTTGGTTAGCCACACCACAAGGGCCGGTAAAACTCACTATTGAACGACAAAAGCCAGTATTTTTTATCGCCAGTGAGCAAGTTCAGTTAGCACAACAAGTGCTACGTGACGAAAACATACCAGTGCAAGCCAAGCCCTTAGATTTTAAGACGTTTGATTTAAAGCCTGTTACGGCGCTTTACTTTAACAATATTAGTCATTCACGCAGTGCTAATTACTTATTAAAACACGCCTTAATAATGACTTTTGAAAGTGATATTAGGCTCGAACAGCGTTTTTTAATGGAGCGATTTATTTGTGGCAGCATGGAGTTTACAGGTCACTCCATTGAGCACCAAGATTATGTCGAATACAGACAAGTAAAAATACGCCCTAGTAGCTATATTCCCAATTTAAACGTCATCTCCTTAGATATCGAATGCTCTCAAAAAGGTGTGCTCTATTCTATTGGCCTCCAAAGCGCGACTTATCAGAAAGTCATCATGGTTGGCACGCCCCAAGTAAGCCATGATTATATACATTGGGTTGATGATGAAGCCGAACTACTTGAGCAACTTGAAATAGAAATAATGGCGCAAGATCCTGACATTATTATTGGTTGGAATGTCATTAACTTTGATTTTAGGCTGCTGATTAAACGTGCCCAATACCATGGTAAAAAATTACGATTAGGTCGCGGACAAGGTTTTGCCCAATGGCGAGATTCTAACGTGGACAATAATGGTTATGTGAGTATCAGTGGACGTGTTGTCGTTGACGGCATTGACTCGCTTAAATCAGCCACTTACCAATTTGCGAGCTTTAGTCTCGACTTTGTGGCAAACGCCTTATTAAATCGCGGTAAGTTGGTTGATAATGTCCACGATAGGATGGCTGAAATCAATCATAATTTTCAACATGACAAACCCTCTTTAGCGGCTTATAACTTAGAAGATTGCGCCCTCGTTAACGATATTTTCAAGCATACTAAACTACTCGATTATTTAATTTTCCGCAGTCAATTAACCGGTTTATTACTCGACCGTGTGGGGGGCTCTGTCGCCGCGTTCACAAACCTTTATTTGCCCAAACTTCATCGTGGTGGTTATATTGCCCCTAACCTTCCACCAGATGGCGGCCTTGCTAGCCCCGGTGGTTATGTCATGGACTCTAAACCCGGGCTTTATGACAACGTATTAGTGCTGGATTTTAAGAGCCTCTATCCGTCTATTATTCGTACTTTTAAAGTCGATCCTATGGGGCTAATCGAAGGGCTAAACTCACCAGATAATGCCATTGATGGCTTTAAAGAAGCTAAATTCTCTCGCGACAAACACTTTTTGCCGAAAATAATTACCGATTTATGGCAACAGCGCGATCAAGCCAAACGTGATAATGATTCTGCGAGATCACAAGCGATTAAAATCATAATGAGTTCATTTTATGGGGTGTTAGGCTCAGGTGGTTGTCGCTTTTATGACACCCGTTTGGCCAGTTCTATTACCATGCGCGGCCATCAGATTATTCAACAAACAGCCCAATGGATTGAAGAGAAACATCAAGTAATTTATGGGGATACCGACTCTGTGTTTGTACTCATTGGCAATGAAGTAACAACGCAGCAAGCCAATGATATTGGACGTGAGCTCGCCGAGGATATTAATCAGCGATGGCAAAAAAAGGTGCGTGACGAGTTCAATCTAGACTGTTTTATGGAATTAGAATTTGAAACCTTATATAGCCGTTTTGTGATGCCCACTATTCGCGGATCAGAGTTAGGCAGTAAAAAGCGCTATGCGGGCTTGTTACACACAGATACTGGGAATGAATTAGTTTTTAAGGGATTAGAGAGTGTGCGCAGTGACTGGACCGTGCTTGCACGAGATGTGCAGCGGACTGTGTATCAACTAGTATTCGATGGTAAAGACGCTGGGCCCTATATTCTTAATGTTATTGAAGACGTTAAACAAGGATTACTCGATGATAAGCTTGTTTATAGCAAACGTTTACGTCGCAAGCTTTCTCATTATGTTAAAAACGTGCCGCCTCAAGTTAAAGCAGCGCGATTAGCCGATGATAAAAATAAAGCCCTTGGGCGTTCGTTGCAATATCAAAATAAAGGCACCATTAACTACTTCATTACCTTAAATGGACCCGAGCCTGTGGACTATTTGTCCAGCACCATTGATTATCAACACTATATTGATAAACAAATTGCGCCCATCGTTGATGGTATTTTACCGTTTGTTGGCTCAAGTTACGCCCAACTTACAGATGTTCAATTAGGGCTATTTTAGCTAAATGCCTTAGCTAGTGGTGACCCACAAAATTAAGGCATCTTCTTTACTCGTCGAAACAAGCACGTGTCCCATCATGGCATCGTAATACACACTGTCGCCAACTGTTAGTTTTGTCGGTTCATAAAACTCAGTATAAAGTTCTACCTCACCTTCTAAAACTAACAAGAACTCTTCACCTTGATGTCTTACCCAATCGCCATAATCATTAAATGTGCGTGCATGTACACGCGAACGATAAGGCATCATTTTCTTTTTACTAAGTTGAGTCGCTAGTAATTCATGTTCATAAGTGGGCGTTAAATGAGGAACACCTGCGCCGGCTTTAGTGATGTCTCGACGCCCTGTAGCTTGCGCTTTTTCAGGCTTAATAAACAGTTGAGGAATATCAATTTTTAAACCCGTGGCCAATTTTTGCATCACTGCAAATGTTGGTGATATTTGCTCATTTTCAATTTTTGATAAGGTTGATCTTGCAAGTCCGGTGAGTTTCCCCGCTTCTTCCAAGGTCAAATTATTTTGCTTACGAATGGCTTTGACTTGTTTACCCAATTGCATTGTTTCTACAGGACGTTCGTTTTGTTCACTGTCAGCTACGGTCATTGAAGGGTATATATCGGTTGTCATTAAATCGTTACCAAGCAAGGTTTGAAAAGAGCCTTAATTGTTACATAAAAAGGGCATTCTCGAAACACCCAACAAGGTTTACTTATGTACAATTTGTCAACAAATTACAAACAAAGGTTTCCAATAGGAAACTTTTACTCTATAGTGAGAAAAAATCAAATAAAGAGAGAATTATGAAAAGTAATTATAGCTCGTACGAACTAGAACATTATTTTGCCTCTGGTTTAGCTGCAACCGATGGTGCTGTGCAAATGGCCATTGATTCAGAAACGCAACGTCAAGAACGACAAATTGAACTAATCGCCTCTGAAAACATTGTTTCAAAAGCGGTAATGCAAGCCCAAGGTAGTGCATTAACAAACAAGTATGCGGAAGGTTATCCGGGTCGTCGTTATTACGGCGGTTGTGAATACGTTGATATCGTTGAACAATTAGCTATCGACCGTGCAAAACAAATTTTCGACTGTGAATTTGTGAATGTACAACCACATTCCGGCGCTCAGGCTAACGGTGCTGTTATGCAAGCACTATTAACACCTGGTGATACCATTTTAGGTATGTCACTAGACGCTGGTGGTCATCTAACACATGGCGCTCGTCCAGCTCAGTCTGGTAAGTGGTTTAATGCCATTCAATATGGCGTGCGTCAAGATGACTTGGCCATCGACTACGATCAAGTACTTGAGTTAGCTAAAGAACATCAACCAAAATTAATCATTGCTGGCGGCTCTGCTATTCCTCGCCAAATTGATTTTAAGCGTTTTCGTGAAATTGCCGATGAAGTTGGCGCGCTACTCATGGTTGATATGGCTCACATCGCAGGATTAATTGCGACAAACCATCATCAAAGCCCACTGCCTTATGCTGATGTTGTTACAACAACGACCCACAAAACATTACGTGGTCCACGTGGCGGCATGATCTTAACCAACAATGGCGACATTGCTAAAAAGATTAACTCAGCGGTTTTCCCAGGCCTTCAAGGTGGCCCATTAATGCACGTTATTGCTGGTAAAGCAGTGGCATTAGGTGAAGCTCTTGAACCTGAATTTCATGCCTACATTGGTCAAGTAATTACCAACGCTAAAGCATTAGCTAGCACACTTATATCGCGCGGTTGTGACATTGTCACTGGCGGCACTGATACTCACCTTATGTTAGTTGATCTGCGTCCTAAAGGACTAAAAGGCAACGCAGCTGAGCAGAGTTTAGAACGTGCGGGCATGACATGTAATAAAAACGGTATTCCGTTTGATCCTGAAAAACCAATGGTGACTTCAGGTATTCGTTTAGGCACACCAGCGGGCACAAGTCGCGGATTTAGCGAAGAAGACTTTATTCAAATTGGACATTGGATTGGCGATGTTCTTGATGGTTTAGCATCAAACCCTGAAGATAATAGTGAAGCTGAACAACGTGCTCTCGCGTCAGTTGAAGCGCTTTGCGAAAAATATCCTCTCTATCGTTAATGATACCAATCACGTAAATTT
>Ga0209395_1007274_pt1 | contig 11689 bp, 12 predicted proteins | sample GOMGulsemesocosm_3_FD_184635 | JGI IMG/M metagenome (GOLD analysis project Ga0209395, IMG submission 184635) | Methane-oxidizing microbial communities from mesocosms in the Gulf of Mexico - GOM9D Gulf of Mexico (SPAdes) (version 2) | ecosystem: Environmental > Aquatic > Marine > Cold seeps... | reverse complement strand
ATCTGACGAAAACTTTCTTGCTCAATTTCCAGTGGTCGAACTTCGTAATTATAATCCATATAATACTGCTACTATTCTTGTTAATTAGTTAAAAATTGCTGACATACAAACGCATGACACTCATCTCGATTGCTAAACTCAACATCTGCAGGCGGTAAGCTTGGCCGTGTTTGCATAAACACCGGAATCCCTAATAGCCGTGCTGCAGTTAACTTAGCGATAGTCGAATCACCACCGCTGTTTTTAGTTATCAGCGCATTAATACCGTGCTGCTTGAATAAGCTGACTTCATCATCAACAGCGAAAGGGCCAATCGCCTTTAACCACTGCATTGCAGGTAATAATGCAGTTTTGGGTTTAACTGCCGTGCGCACCAATTGCGGCAATGTAGCCAGAGACGAATCGGATAACAAGTCTAGTAATTGCGGATCTAGTTGCCCGACAGTGAAAAAAGGGCATAGCTGACTAGTCTGTTCTAATTCAAGTGAGGCTTGTGCTTGCAACAAGGTTAACAACTGTGGCCAGCTAGTGAATGATTGCCAGTTGTCATCGCAACCTTGCTGCCATTGCCGACGATGAAAACGCCAATAAGGTAACCCACAATCTTTTGCAACTTGCGCTGCAGTACTACTCATGAGCTGTGCATAAGGATGGGTCACATCTAAAATCGCGGTAATGTTTTGCTCATTAATATACTGCTGTAATCCGCCAAACTGGCTAAAACCACCACTGACGATTTCACATCCGACATTTGGCACTCTAACTAATCCCGCGACGCTGTAAATCAAAGGAATACGGCAGGCATGTAATTCAGTTGCCAGCTTTCGGCCATCGGCAGTGCCACCGAGTAATAATAATTTCATTTTGACTTATTTATGATCAGCAAAGCCAATCAAATCTCCCTGTCGGTTAATAACCCATATTTCTAATTCAGTATGGGCCGGTATTTTACTGCTAACTTGCATGAATGCAGCGTGACATACAGCGGTCGCCAAATCAATTTTATGCGCATAACAATGGTTTAAAGCCTCAATCGAGGTATTTGAATTTACCATCATTGCCATTAATTCGGCGCTTGCACCTTGCTGCTGGGCGAGATCCGCTAAAAAAGGTAAATCAATAGCAGACACCTTACTGTGCAGATTCCATTTACCCATGGCTAATTTACTTATTTTACCAAAACCACCACAAATACTCAGTTTGCTCACAGGTACTTTTTTAAGGTGTTTTAATACGGCACCAACAAAGTCCCCCATCTCAATTAAGGCGATGTCAGGTAATTGATAATACGCTTTAATTGCATCTTCACTGCGATTGCCTGTGGATGCTGCGATATGAGTATAACCATTGGTCGTAGCGACATCCAGACCTTGGAAAATGGAAGCTATATACGCAGAGCAGGAAAAGGGCCGGACAATACCAGACACACCGAGAATAGATAAACCGCCAACGATACCCAAACGGCCATTCATGGTTTTTAATGCGATTTGTTCACCATTTTCAACACCAACCGCAACTTCAAAGCCACCTTGGTAATCGTGTTCTACGGCCATAAATTGCAAGTGTTCGGTCATCATTTGGCGCGGCACCGGATTAATAGCTGGTTCACCGACAGCTAGCGCGAGTCCTTCACGGGTCACGATACCAACACCTTGCGCCGCTTTAAATACGATACCTGGTTGTGATGTTAGCGTCAGCTCCACAAATATTGTTGCGCCATGCGTTACATCAGGATCATCACCCGCATCTTTGGTCACATCAGCGCGGGTACTCAGTGCTGACAAAAAATGGTATTGAATAATACTCAGGTCAACAACCTGACCTTTGGGTAACGTCACATTAACCGTATCAGTTGTGGTTTGACTAAATAAATGATGCGCAGCAGCAACACAACAAGCTGTTGCACAACAACCTGTTGTTAAACCGGTTCTTAGTTTTTTACTGGTTTCATCACTCTCTGGCCACATAAAATTAAACCGCTTGGTAGAGCCAGAAACAACCTAATAAGGTTGAAGCTAACGCGATCACCCTACGGCTCCAATAAAATAGCATGTCGTAACGTTGTTTTAATAACCCTTGCAGTGAGCCTAAGCCTAAGCCAAATGCCATCATAGATAGCATCACACCAATCGAAAACATCAACAGATAACCTATCACAACAGACAATTCAGTTTGCCCAATAGCCGGGATCAAGGCCAGTGCGGGTGCACTCCCAGCCAAACCATGTAAAACCCCAACCATCACAGGTAAATGACCGTCTTTGGTTGGCGCTTGTGCTGCCTCTTTGCCATGTTCATCATGATGCCAATGACTGTGCTCGACATCGCCATGTCGGTGTTTCGTCATGACTATTTTTTGTTGTCTAAACTGCCAAAATGAATACAGACCTAATACGATAAGCAATATGCCAACGCTCATCTCTGCAACATGAATTAATGCTTCAGGCAATGCGATGCCAAGACCAAATAACAACAAGCCACTCATCACCAGTACACCGCCATGACCAATCGCCCAGTTAGCACTGAACAATACCGTGCGGCGTAGACTTGGTTTCTGATTGCTTAAACTGGAAACCGCCATCACATGGTCGGCATCCAGCGCATGCATCATGCCGAGAGTAAAGCCCAATAAAATAATTGGTAACTGCTCAATTAACATAAGTCTAAAGTTCCTTAAAAAGTGCTGCGATAGCCTGTGGATTCGATGGGAAAAATAAATGTAAATAACTCGCTGTAATATTACCTTCGCGATAAATCGATTCACCTGGGGCCGGATGTTTAGGGCGACGACCGATAGCAAGCGGTTCCGGAGTATCAAAACTCAATGAACGGTGATGAGAATGACCACGAATATCGCCTTCCGGTAACGGTGCAGTTTGCATCCCTTGGCAACCGCCGCGCTCACGCATTTGGCCTTTACCTTGCAGTAATCCCAACATAGTAAATGAGTTATCTTGTAAGTCACCTAACGACTCAAGGCAATATAAAAATCCCCCACATTCAGCCAAAATAGCTTTATCGGTTTGAGCAAATTCACGAATGGATTGCAACATAGATAAGTTACTTGTCAATTTATCTACATGTAGTTCTGGATAACCGCCCGGTAGCCACAACGCATCAGCTTCCGGCATCACCTCATCAAACATAGGCGAGAAAAATACATAACGAGCACCGAGCTCTGTTAACAAGCGTAAATTGGCATCATAGATAAAACTAAACGCGGTATCTTTGGCGATAGCAATCGTTTTCCCAGCTAAAATCGGCTCGATTGGCAATAATTTTTCTGTAGTCACAGGATGAAACTCGACTGGTTTTATCACATCAAGAATATGCTTCAACTCTGACGCTTCAATCCAGTCGATACCCGCCGCTAATTTCTGTTTTAATTCTGCTTGGATCTCTTCTGCTTGTACTAAGCCAAGATGTCGTTCAGGCAAGGTGATGCTATCAGTACGTTTTAATGTACCGAGTAAAGGCAAGCTGGCTGGCAGAGCATCCCGGATCAATTGCGCATGACGTTCACTGCCACAATTATTGGCAATCAGTCCCGCAACGCTAAAATCATCGCGAAAATTAGCTAACCCGACGGCAATCGCAGCAGCGGTTTGCGCCATGCCTTTTACGTCCATCACGATGGCAATAGGAATACCAAAATGTGCGGCAAGATCGGCACTGGATGGATCACCATCAAAAATGCCCATCGCACCTTCGATTAAAATAATATCAGCCACCAGCGCCGCTTCATACATTTTCTGCTGACAATATTCAGGGCCACCCATCCATAAATCTAATGGTTCGACAGGCTGCCCAGATGCCTGACGTAAAATTTGCGGATCGAGATAATCAGGGCCGACTTTAAATACGCGAACGACCTTGCCTTGCTTTGACAACATTGAGGCTAGTGCAGCTGTGATCGTCGTTTTACCTTGGCTAGACGAAGGAGCGGCTAATATTAGTGCAGGACAAAGAACTCTGGTCATTGATTACAACTCTTACAACAAATGGTTATGTTAGGAAATATACGTATTTATTTACGTCAGATTAAAACTAAATTTAAGTCGGTAGCACAAAATAATCACATCCGAGCTGCTGGGAAATTTCAACACCGCGACCACGCTTAATGGCACTGTCTTCAGTATCTATCAACACCGTATGGCCCGCTAGTTTAAGATCATCAACATCTTGACTAATGCGCCCATCCGTCAGTACATAATTGCGAAATGCTAACGCACCTTGTTGTATCTTGCTGTTGTCTTGATAGTGTCGTACTTGTGTTAACATTTCTCTGATTGGCGTGCCACCACCAGCGGTAATACCATCAAGTAGATGCTGAATATATTTTGGTGCTTTTTGCTTCGGCATAACTGCTTCAATGACATCATTACCAAAACCAAAAATACACAATAACTCACGCTGTTTATAAGCCTGCTCAGCAATATGCATGATGGCCGCTTTGGCACGAGATAATTGCATTTTTTTTAATGTCGAGCCTGAAGTATCCAATAAGATCATATGCAGTATTGGCTGACCCGTTTTGGCTTTTTTGAAGCGTAATCCCGCTGGCGGCCAGCGTCCTAATGACGACACCAAAGTAGCAAACCAGTCAGGAGAGGTGGAGATATTCTGACTGGCTTTTTGCCCACCTAATACTGTGCCGTTATTATTTTTTGATACCAGAGCAAGCTTATCAGTTAGTTTTTTTTTAGCGTCTTGCTGTTTAACCGGAAGGTCTACAGCCAGAGTATTTACCATCGTCTGAGAAACAGCAGGCATGCAGCCCCATTCGCTACTGTCGTTTTGCTTTTGCATATTTGAACCAGCTTGTTGTGGTAAAGATTGCTCTGGCGAATTCGATGGCGTGGGTGGGAGTGTAGACTCAGGACGAGAAAATGGTGGTGTCGATGGTGACTGCTTGTTTGGATTTTTTTGATTGTTTTCTGCTGGCGGGGGTGATTGTGATGCTCCCGTATTACGGCGATGGTTTAATACTAACTCTTCCACAGCAAGAATATCCGCTTTGGTCACTTCGAGATGACCTTGCCAAGCAGCATGTGCCAGCGCCGTTTTAAACCACACGATATCAGCACGTAAACCATCAACATTCGCGTCATGACAACGCTGCGCGATAAACTGACGTAATACCATCGGACAGCTCACTTGTCCAATTAAAGCGCGCGCATTAGCGATATCTTGTTGCAATTGCTGTTGCTGGTCTGCGTATTTAGCAATAAAGGCATCCGGATCTTGATCAAACTCTTCACGCAGGCAGACAATTTCAACCCGTTCGCTAATACTGTATTGCGCTGATAGTTCAACAGATAAGCCAAATCGATCTAATAACTGGGCGCGAAGTTCACCTTCTTCGGGGTTCATCGTACCTAATAAGACAAACCGAGATTCATGCTGATGACTGATACCGTCACGTTCAATATAGTTGATACCACTCGCCGATACATCTAACAATAAATCGACTAGCGGATCGGCCAGTAAATTAACCTCATCGACATAGACAATACCCTGATGAGCTTTGCCGAGAATACCCGGTTTAAAGTTAACTTTCTGTTCACTCAAGACCAATTGCAGATCCAGCGTACCCACCAGCATTTCTTCTGTCGCAGATAAGGGTAAGGTAACAAAACGTTGAGATTCACTCGGTAATATTTCAGCAAACCCTCTGGCTAATGTGGATTTAGCTGAACCGCGCGGGCCATTCACCAATACCCCACCAATACCAGGATTAATTGCCGCAAGGATCAGTGCTGTTTTAAACAGTGACTGACCCGATACGGCCGTAAATGGAAAATTAACTCGGGGACATCAAAAATACTTAACCTTTATTTTTTATTTATAATTTAGCGTGAAGTGAACTTTTCAGCATCCACGTACAAGATACCCCTAAGGCTATCCAGAAAATAAAATTACTGGCACTGGTAGCGACAATAAACTGCTGATGTAATTCAGTCAGCGCCAAGACAGCATTAGCATCAGGATTCGAAAACAATGGTCCATCAAAGTGCGGCGCCCCGACAACGAAAGGTAATGCCAGACTAAGTAAACCGAATAATTTAAATTTCACCGGAGCGAATACAAACGTAACTAAACTAACCGCCGCTCCGCAAACCGCCAATAACCACCATGATTGACGATGCTCAAGTAAATCGGCAGAAGACCCCGGCACTTCCGGAGGTAGACCTAAACCAGGCACCACAAAAAAGATAAAGTAGCCAGCTAATCCCCAAAGTACCCCCTGCAGCTTAGTGAGTTTAACCAAACCCCGAGATTCAAACTGACTCATGCTCACTAACAACATACAAGCAAAACCAATAGCCGCTAATATATTCGCTAATACCGTATAGCTAATACGTTCAAAGCCATCTTCAGGTCCCCACGCTTCACCACTGTGATGCGACTCCGTATCCATGTGCTCGGGCATATTGTGGCTTATTGGTGTGGGTTCATTAGCCACTTCATATACTTCGGCATCTAACAGAATTGGAGTGACACCTACAACTTGGATTGCACTTAATAACATGCCAGTTAGCATACCGACAATGACAGCACTCAATATTATACGACGAAAAAACATCAACAATTTCCTACTAATTTCATAAATAATGCATAACTATCTTCAATAGTAAAACTGACGATGGAATTAATGGCAAGGGAATGAAATCGCATGGCGCGTATCGTGTGCAGCGTTATGCACGACTTCCATCGGAGCAAAGCCAACAGCAAAAATGATTAATGCACCAAAGGTAAATACCGCAGCATGCTGCCATAATTCAGAGCGTGTAAAAGGTGTTGTTTGAGTCGAATTTATTGCTTGATTTGTCGTCACTGATGTTGGCATAAAAAACCCTAGGCACGTCATTGTGCTGATGATGAATAAAGATCTAATGTGGATACCGTTTAAAAGGGCTCAAAAGTACTTTATCGCCATGATTAACATGGTCGTAAATACTACACTTATATCATCCTTTATAGCGGCAAAATAATACTATTATAGTAGCTAACAAGCAAGCCAGCCGCCATCTCGTCTTAACCAAATAAACTTAAACACTATCAACAAGATGATTTTAATTTTAAAGTGTAATAATCTAACATTCTGGTCATATGCAAATTTAAACTCCATAACTAAGCCGGTAATTAATTCATAACTCCGAACCAGAGCCCTATGATTGTTCACTGTTTCACTATCATGATAAAATTATAAGTTATTATATCCCGCAACATGTAACCTAATTAATCATGAAAACGCTATTTTTTCTCGCCCGTCATGGCGAAACCCAATGGAATAAGTTACAAAAATTGCAAGGTCAACTGGATAGTCCGCTGACAGAAACAGGTCTGTTGCAAGCCAAAAAACTCGCCCAATTATTAGCAGTTCCGACGATTGACCGTATCATCAGTTCGCCACTGCCACGTGCTGACATGACTGCCAATATCATAAATCAAACGCTTGCTCTGCCACTGCAACAACACCCTGCGCTTATCGAACGACACTTTGGTGATTGGCAAGGCGCACTCATTAATGACGTCAGCACACATGCCGATTACAATAATATATTTTTACAAGTGACCGCAGATTCACCACCAAATGGTGAAACCGGTGAAGCTTGTGCGCGACGTTTTAAAAATGCATTGATTGAAATTGCTGAAACCTATCCACAACAAACAATTTTGGTCATGACTCATGGTGATATTTTACGCTGTTTCTTAGAGCAGGTTAATCAAGACTCCGCCAATGATGAGCTACCCTTATATGCAAATTGTTGTGTATCAACAACAGAATTTAATCATCTCGAACAGTCTTTTTCTATTAGCGATACACTACAAGCATGAATGATTATATGTTGATCAGCTTGATACTTGCAGCAGCATTTATACTTGATATATTACTTGGTGAGCCAAAACGTTATCATCCCCTCGTTGGCTTTGGGAATCTGACCCAAAAACTAGAGCGCCTATTAAATAACAAGGACAATGACAAACCATGGCGAACCAGATTACTCGGTATTCTAGGCTGGTCTATGCTTACGCTCCCCTTGCCCTTAAGCTATTTTTTATTACATCAAGACACGATCTTATTTTGGTGCTTGGATGCCGTCATTGTTTATTCCGCCATTGGTTATAGCAGTCTAGTTAAACATGCCAAACAGATAGCAGAGCCTTTAATCAATGATGATATTCAGCAAGCACGGCATTTTTGTTCTTACATAGTAAGCCGAGATACCAGCAATCTGAGCGAACAAGAGATTGCTCGGGCTACCACAGAATCAGTATTAGAAAATGGTCATGATGCAGTCATTGCTTCTTTAGTTTGGTTTGCGATTGGTGGCGCACCTTTAGTGATCTTACATCGCCTGGTAAATACCCTCGATGCGATGTGGGGATACAAAAATCCACAGTTTATATATTTTGGCTGGTGTGCAGCCCGGATGGACGATTTACTCGGCTGGCCAACCGCGAAAGTATCGAGTTTACTCTATGCAAGTCAGGCTCTACTGTGTCGTCATACCAGCATAATCAACGCACTGCGTAACGGCTTGCGCCAAGGTCGACAATATAAAAGTTTAAATGGTGGGTGGGCTATGGCAACAGGTGCAACCGTACTCAATGTGTCATTGGGTGGGCAAGGTATTTATCATGGCCAAATTGTTGAATCTGTCACCCTAGGTCAAGGCCCGCAGGTTAATACCGCAGACATTGTTCCCAGTTTAAATTTAGTACGCAATGCTGCAATAATTTTTATTTTTAGTTGTGCCTTCATTAGCCTGATGGCTGCAGCATAACTGATCTTATTTAAACTCTTAAATGAGCGCTTATTCAAGAACGAACAAGGAATTTTAGATGACATTAGTGCACGGTGGGCAGCTGCAACAAGTTGCACTGCAATATGCCAGAGCTATTGATGACTGGTTAGATCTCTCCACAGGTATCAGTCCATCCAGCTATCCGATACCTTCCATACCAACTCCTATTTGGCAACAGCTACCACAGCCTAGTCCATCACTCATCGTGGCAGCAAAGCGCTATTACGGTACAAATAATATTGTTGCTACCAGTGGCAGCCAAGCAGTGATCAAACAACTGCCAACAGTATTCAAACAACACGTAACTGAACAACACCTAGCTGAAAATAGCACAGCTACAAGCACGGTATGGCTACCACAAGTCGGTTATAAAGAACACGAAAGAGCATGGCGCGAGCAAGGCTTTACGATCCAGCAATATACTCAACTACCGACCAGAACTCAATTGACAGTAAACTGTATTGTTGTGGTGATAAATCCCAATAACCCCACCGGCAAACTGTTTACCCGGAATACGCTGCTGACATTACTGGAGCATATTCAAGCGCTAAAAGGATGGTTGATCCTTGATGAAGCCTTTATGGATGTCGTCGAACCAAGTCAGTCGATTATCGCGCACACAGATAATCCACACTTATTAGTATTACGCTCTGTGGGTAAATTTTTTGGCTTAGCGGGGATCCGTCTAGGTTTTTTAAGTGCACATCCGCAGTGGTTGCAAGCATTGGCAAAATTATCCAGTCCATGGGAAGTGAATGGGCCTGCGCAATATATTACCGAAATCGCGTTAATGGATAGGCAATGGCAACAGCAGCAGTTATTAGCTCTCACGTCTTTATCAACCACGTTAGAGCAATTATTGATGACGACTTTTTCTTGTCCTGTCGCTGGGTCAGCGTTATTTAAAACCGTGTTACTAACCAACGCACCAGAGGTATACACATTACTGTGCCAGAACGGGGTTTATGTACGCTTGTGTGATGAGCAGAATGCGCTAAGATTTGGCATACCAGATGAGAATGGATTAGCGAAATTGGCCATCGCGTTACAGCTAATCCCATCGGCAAAAAATCTTAACCATCAGACAGGTATTTAATGATGATCTTTATTGGAGAGGCATCAAAATTAAGCGGTGCTTCGATCAAGGCGATCAGGCATTACGATAGCCTTGGTCTATTGCCAAGTATACGTAGAGCGGGCTCATATAGGGTATTCACAGAGCGTGAGATCAATACCATAAAACTCATTAAGCAGGCACAAGAGGTAGGCTTTAAACTAGGTGAGTTTAAAAGCGTATTTTTATCGTCAGAAAATGTACCTTCATGGGAACAAATAAACATAATTATTAGCCAGAAAGACGCACAAATTGCTAACGAAATTTCGCTTCTCGAAGAAAAACAATCCAGTCTAAGGCAATACTCTAAAAATATTCTCGAATGCCTTAAAGCAGACCCAAACTGTTCCAAACCCGTTGTATAAATATAGTTGACTCTCCCCCTTGTAGGAGGGTTTACCCTGTTCCAGTTCCCTGTTTTATTAATTATGAACATGGAACCACAAACTAAACTATATTGAGGTAATCATGGAACAGTATATAAAAAATCACTTTGTAATAACCCTAGTGAGTCTGAGTGTCGTATCACTGATTCTTTCAAATAATTATGGGGTTAATCTAGAAATTACTGCATTAATTCTATCTGCGCTAACGTTCGCATCTATATTTTTCCTAGAGAAAAAAATACCTTTCCGTGAAAATTGGAATCACAACGTAGGCGATCTCAACACAGATATTAATAGTGCGGTGATGCTTATTGCTGTCGTCGACTCGATGGTAAAATTGCTGCTCCCACTATTAATCATTACGGTTTATAAATTATTAAATCTAGAACGTACAGAGATATCGCTACCCTTGTTAGCTCAGGTTATGACTGTAACTTTTATTATTGAATTTGGAAAATACTGGTCACACCGATTACATCATAGACTACCGTCATTATGGTGGTTACATGCAATGCACCATAGTAGTAAACGGCTCTACGTCGTCAATAGCCTCAGATTTCATCCTTTAAATTACGTTATTAACTCAATGGCTGGGCTTCTTCCTGTCATGTTAATCGGCTTTTCACCTAACTCAATTCTTGGGTATTTAATTTTGACTCAACCATTGGTTTTAATTCAGCACGCCAATATTGATTTTAAAAGTGGTTGGGCTAATTATATTTTTAGTACCAATGAGGCGCACCGTTGGCATCACTCGACACGACCATCAACAGCAAATAGAAATTACGGCAATGCAATTTTGATTTGGGATCATATATTTGGCACCTTTAAAGCCCCTCAAGGATTTAGTAAAGAAGAGCCTATAGGCTTGTTTTCTGACAGTTCAGATTACCCCGCTAATGCAGGTTATTGGCAACAGTTATTATCTATGTTTTATACTCGATGCTGTCGTGGAACCTGATAAATTATATTCATAATTCAAGGAAAAAAGAGTAACAATCACAGCTAACTAGAAAGAATGCGATAGTGTGAATTATTTCAGATGTGGATGATGAAAACCGACGAATAACTTAATGACTACGCCATTAACATCAAATGCTAATGGCGCTACTGTTCTAACGATTAAAGTCGAGCAAAACCCGCGTCTAAATCAGCAATCAGATCTTCAACGTCTTCCAAACCTATATGCAAACGCACCAAGGTGCCAGTGAAATCAACATCACCAGCAGGACGAATTCGGTTTAACTCAGCAGCTTGGTTAGCCAAGATCAATGACTCATAACCGCCCCATGAATAGGCCATACTGAAATGAGCAAAGTTATCTAAATAGTTAGCTAATTGCTCATTGCTCAGTTTATCTTTTAAGATAAACGAGAA
>Ga0209395_1007272_pt1 | contig 11690 bp, 10 predicted proteins | sample GOMGulsemesocosm_3_FD_184635 | JGI IMG/M metagenome (GOLD analysis project Ga0209395, IMG submission 184635) | Methane-oxidizing microbial communities from mesocosms in the Gulf of Mexico - GOM9D Gulf of Mexico (SPAdes) (version 2) | ecosystem: Environmental > Aquatic > Marine > Cold seeps... | reverse complement strand
GCATAACTTATTTTTAAATGAACTTTTCTAAACAATTAATTTACTGGTATTTACAAAATGAAAGGGATTTGCCTTGGCGTAAAACCAAGAACCCATACTTTATTTGGCTGTCAGAAATCATGTTACAACAAACAAGAGTGAATCAAGGTTTGTCGTATTATTTAACTTTTACAAAAGAGTTTCCAACCGTATTTGATTTGGCAAATGCAAGCGAATCTAAGGTCTTAAAACTATGGCAAGGCTTGGGGTATTATTCGAGAGCACGGAATTTACATTTCTCTGCAAAGTATATAGCAACCGAATTAAATGGGGTGTTTCCAACAAACTATACCGATATAAAAAAATTGAAAGGAGTCGGTGATTATACGGCTTCAGCAATAGCTTCTATCTGTTTTAATGAAGCTGCTGCTGTGGTAGATGGAAATGTGTATCGTGTGCTAGCGCGATATTTTGGCATTGATACCCCCATAAATGCATCTAAAGGAATTAAAGAATTTAAAGCATTGGCGCAAACATTACTAGATAAAAGCCAGCCAGGCACCTATAACCAAGCAATCATGGATTTTGGTGCATTGCAGTGTAAGCCACAGAATCCATTGTGTGAAACCTGCCCCTTAAACGAAAGTTGTATGGGGTTGAAAGAGAAAACTATTAAAGAGTTGCCTGTTAAAGAGAAGAAGCTAAAAGTAACAAAGCGTTTTTTTAATTATATCGTATTGATTACAGATAATACTAAAACACAATTCTTGGAAAGAAAAGGAAAAGGTATTTGGCAAGGCTTGTTTCAATTTCCGCTAGTAGAAACAGAAAAAAGCATTAATTTACAGGCATTAGAAACACATGCGGAGTTTGTGAATTTGGTAAAATTACCCGCAGAGGTTTCGTTGTTTAATGAAAAAGAAATTGTTCATAAACTTTCCCATCAACATTTGTATACTAAGTTTTGGATTGTAAAGGTTGAGAAGGAGGTGGGGCATATGATTCCATGGAGTGATATAGAGAAATATCCAACACCTATTTTGATTGCTAATTTTTTAAAAAACTTCAATCCTTTACATGGATATTTTTAGTACATTTGATAGATACAATGGATTTTTAGTATGGCAGGAACATTAAATAAAGTAATGCTTATTGGGCATTTAGGAGACGCAGTAAAAATGCATTATTTTGAAGGAGGAAATGCTATTGGGAGGTTTCCAATTGCAACGAACGAATCGTATACGAATAAGCAAACAGGAGAAAAAATAATAAATACAGAGTGGCACAATGTTGTTGTAAGAAACAAGTTGGCAGAGATTTGTGAAAAATACCTATCAAAAGGAGATAAGGTGTATTGTGAAGGACGTATTAAAACACGTCAATGGGAGCAAGAAGGTCAAAAAAGATACGCTACAGAAATTCATGTTGTAGATATGACCTTTTTAACCACAAAAAAAGAAACTATAAAGCCAGGGGCGCCAGTTGTGAATCAGCCAGCAACAAACAAGCCTACTGAAGAAAACGACGATGTACCATTTTAAAATAAAACTAGTAAACCTTGGATCCAGAACCCATATCATTATTGCTGCTATTGGCATTTAAAATTGATTTTCTAATTGCTGTAAATAGTGTTGTGCTGCTCATTTTATTGATTTGCTCTGCATTAATTTCTGGAACTGAAGTCGCTTTTTTTTCCCTTTCTCAAACACAATTAGACGAGCAAGCAAATAAAACCAAAGGAAAGAGTTTGGTGGTTAAGCTGCTTCAAAAACCCAAGAAGTTACTGGCAACCATATTAATTACAAATAACTTCATCAATATTTTAATTGTTTTATTATTTGCGGCATTAGGAGAGATGCTTTTTGAAGGCAAGGACTTGTCTTTTAATTGGTCTATAATAGCCATTCCGACCTATGTGATAAAATTCACATTAGAAATTGTGATGGTTACTTTTTTAATCTTGTTATTTGGAGAAGTGCTGCCCAAGGTATATGCAACAAGAAACGCATTGAAGTTCTCTAAGTTGATGTCGAAGCCGATTCATTTTTTAACGACATTTTTAACATTGTTTAGCTGGCCATTAATCGGACTCACAACCATTGTAGAGAAAAGATTGGGAGGGAAAAATTCGAGTTTTTCTGTTGAAAAGCTGTCGCAAGCTTTTGAGTTAACCTCAAAAGGAACCACTACAAAAGAAGAGAAAAAAATTTTAGAAGGGATTGTTACCTTCGGAAATACAGAAACCGTTCAAATAATGAAACCTCGGATAGATATTTTTGCTTTGTCTGATGATGAATCCTATAAAAATGTGCTGGAGATGATCCTGAAAAATGGCTACTCTAGAAATCCAGTGTATCACGAATCTATTGATAATATTATTGGCGTCTTGTACGCAAAGGATCTATTGGCGCATTTGGATAAAACCAAGTTTAAATGGCAAGATTTATTACGGGATCCATTTTTTGTACCCGAAAATAAAAAGCTCGATGATTTGTTAAGTGAGTTTCAAGAAAAGAAAAACCATTTGGCCGTTGTTGTAGATGAGTATGGGGGAACCAGTGGAATTGTCACTTTAGAAGATGTTATTGAAGAAATTGTTGGAGATATAAACGATGAGTTTGACGATGAAGATTTATCCTATTCGAAGCTTGATGAAAACAATTATGTGTTTGATGGTAAAACCACCATTAAAGACTTCTGTAGAGTATTAGATGTAGAAGATGAGGCGCTTTTTGAAGAAGAAAAGGGAGAGTCTGAAACGCTGGCTGGTTTTATTCTCGAAGTGTCTGGAAAATTCCCTAAAAAGGGTGAGGAAATAAAGTTCCATATGTATACGTTTACAGTAGAAGCCTTAGATAGAAAAAGGATCAAACAAGTTAAAGTAACCAGAAACAATGCGTAAATACTTTTTGCTTTTTAGTGTACTAATTATGGCAACATCTTGCAAGGAAGATGTATTGCCAAAGCCTAAAGGATATTTGAGTTTAACATATCCAGAGAACAGGTATAAAAAGTTAGCACTAGATAGACCATATAGTTTTGAAGTGTCAGAATTTGCCGTTATTAAAGATGAAAGAAAGAACTGGTTAAAAATTCAATACCCTAAATTAAAAGCATCATTAGACATTACCTACAGACCGATTCAAAATAATGTAAAAGAGCTCTTAACTGAGTCAGAAAAACTGGTGTATGAACATGCGGTAAAGGCAGAAGAAATTATTACGAAGAGTTTTGAAGATTTTGACAAACGTGTTTTTGGGAGTCTCCAAGAGATCTCTGGAAATGCAGCTTCCCAAATTCAATTCCATTTAACAGATAGTACCCATAATTTCATCAAAGGGACCTTGTATTTTTATGCAAAGCCGAATTATGACTCTGTGCTACCGGCAGTGTCCTATATAAAAAAGGATATTATCCGAATCGTGGAGACGTTACATTGGAATGAGTAATATTTTTACCTCATAGTAAAATGTTTTAGTGGCCTGTAATCTTGGCGCTTCTTTTTACATATTCTAAAAAGTTGTAGTACGATCTCTTTTCATATAAAATACAGGGATAAACCACCTTTTTTTAATGCAAGTACTAATACCTGATTTTTAGCAACAATTTGTTATTCGCTATTTAAAGCTATAATATTGGTTTTCAACCAAAAATCAATCAACCATGAAATCAAAATTTCAATTATTAGTACTGGCAACTTTAGTTTTGTTGCTAGGTGCTTGTACTCCTGAGTACAAAGTATCAATAACAGCAACAAATAATATAAACGCACCAGCCTTACAATCCTTTTCTCATGCTAGTTCTGGTGTTGAGTGGTTGTTGTTTGCGGGAAGAACAAACTCTAAATCTACTTATGACGGAGGGCTTCACAATTTAAATGCGAATTATGCAGATTCTTCATTTGTACCGCCTTCTTTTAATGAAGATATTTTCGTATACAATGTGGAAACAGACGAGGTTCCTCATAAAATCTCTATCACTCAAATGATAAACACTGTTGTTGAAAAACATCCAACATCTTATAGCAAAGACAGCTTACATAAGTATAGACATGTATTTAAAAACACCAATGCTTTGGTGCGACAAAAAGGAGATTATGTGTACGTTCTTGGAGGTTATGGTGCTAAAGATTCTGTTGGTGCAAACGGATATATAACATATAATCACGTAGCTAAGATTCATGTTCCATCAATGATAGCCTTGGTAAAAGGGAATTATAGTGAAGTTGATGAGGCGAAGCTTTTTGCATTTGGTCAAAATGAAAACCTAGTAAGTACCGGAGGTGAGATGTATGCCATTGGTGATCAATTTTATTTAGTTGGGGGTCATAATTTTGGTAAAACAGCAGTAAATGGACAAAAATATGTAGATGCGGTCTACCCGTTTAGATTTAAACAAAAACACCCCGCACACGTTTTAAATATAGGGGTAGGTACAGCAATTTCAGATGTTAGTGACCCTAAAGGGGCTGCTTCTGATGATACCTCAATTTTTAGAAGAAGAGATGGTCCTGTTACTGCATCTCTGTATTATAATTCTTTAGAGGGAAAATTAGAAGAAAGTATTGCAATTTATGCAGGGGTATTTAAACCTGGTGAAGATTTGCAAGCGTGGAATGACGCCATATATGTGCATCCAAATTGGGATGGGAATAACAAAAAAATGTATACCTATGACAATACCTATAATCAAAATAACTACAATGTATACTCAGCTCCAGATGTAGTGGGGTATGATGCTGATAATAAGATAGTACACACCTTTTTGTTAGGTGGTATTGGTGATGGGAATATAAATGGAAAAGAGGTTAATTTGTCGGGTTTTACAAATACAGGACTGCATATTAAATTAAATGTTGATGGAAGTCCATTGACAAGTACAAATGCTGTTTTTAGCACTAATTTATTTAGTGATTCTGAAAAAAATGAGCCAAATTTTTATGGGGCAGAGGCGATTTTCTTTAAGAACGAGTCAGCTACCTCAATCAAAGAGTCTTATGAGATAATTGATATGAAATCCTTATTCGAAAAAGGAAATAATGTTGATGTAGGGTATGTTTTTGGTGGAATTGAATCTTTTAAAAGACACCCAGGAACTTACGGTAAAACAAAATCAAGAGCATCTAACAAAATATGGAAAGTTACTTTAAAGAAAGAGTAACTAGCTAAAAGCACACTTTTTTTATTTCAATGGGCCAATTGACAGCTATGTTTACATAAAATGTTGATTGGCTTTTTTAGTATTAAGCTTTTACCTTTCTACTTTGCAGCCACAAATAGAATTGCAGCCCAAACAAAATAGCTCCCGCCAATAAATGGATAGCTTGCGTGCCCATTGGTATTTCTGCATAGTACATTAACATGCCCGTAATAGTTTCAAGAAAAATTAAAAAGACAATCCAGTTTACAAGTTTGTAACCTAAATTTTTAAGTTGATTTAAGTAAAACATCCAAAGGTTTACCAGTACGATTGCAATGGTAAATGACCTGTGAAAATAAAATTTAAAACTGGGGTTTAAAAGGCTTAAGCTTTTATTGTCAAAGCCAAATTCTTTTACCTGCTCATCAATAAATTGCCTTACCTGGGTTCCCATGGCAATTTGTATTAAGCTAAAAATCGCAGAAAGAATAAGTAATTTACTGAATAGAGAATGGTACTTGTGGGGTTTGATATCCTGAGCGGACATGTTCGGTTCAGAAACAATAAATCGCAATCGCAGTAACAATGCAATAATTAACAAGCCACCAATCATGTGTATGGTAATAATTGTGGGTTTTAAATTACTGTCAATAACAACTTTTCCCATCCAGGCTTCTACCAACATCAAGAAAAAGGATAAAAAAGCGAGTATGGTAATTTCTTTGCGTTCTTTCCAATACTTCCCCGCAGATAGCACTAAAAACACAAAGAAAATTCCTGCTACAGCAGATGATAATCGATTGATGTATTCCGTCCAAGTATGGTATTTATTAAATTTTGCGTAGCTATGTTTGGTGTATTTTTTCCAGTTATTAGTCGCAAAAGTTAGATAAGTTTTTACGTCTTTTTGAGCAACGTATAGGGTTTCATCTTTAATGATGATCATGCCTTTTTTGTAATCTGTATTTGGCTGCCAGGTAATTTGAGCTTCTGAAGTTGGTGGAATGTAATAGCCGAAACATTTTGGCCAATCAGGACATCCCATTCCAGAGCCAGTCATTCTAACAACAGAGCCTGCTAAGAAAATAACATAGACAGAAATAAGCGAAAGCTTAACAAATAAAGGAAGCCTTTTTTTCACCGGATTTATTTTATTGGTTCGTCAAAATCTGTGACACTTTTGGCATTTTTTACGGTGTATAAATCTCCGCCTGCAATTCCGTTTACAAAAGAGGTAATATCGTCTTTCGAGATGGCATTGGCGTTGTAAGATACCAGGGCAATACTGTCTTTAAAAATTACTTTTGCAGTAGTGATTCCTGCTTTTTTAGAAAGTTTAGATTGAATTGTTTTTGCGCATCCAATTTCACAGGTCATACCAGAAATATGAAAAGCCAATTTTTGTGGATTTGGAGCCGCTATTTCTTTTGATTCAGGTTTCTTTTTTGAGTCGGTATTACACGCGGTAAAAACAAAAGTTGTTGCTAGAAGAAGGATTATAATTCGCTGAAATTTCATGATAAATTTTGATTATCTAATTATGTTGCAAATTTATCAATTAAATGGGTTATATCAGTAGAAAACATCGATTTTTGTACTGGTAAAAAAGAATCTATGTTTTCAAAAAATATAAAATGGGTGTATTTGGGAGTTCTCGCGTTGGTTTGGGGGAGTTCTTTTATTTTAATGAAAAAAGCGTTGATTGGTCTAACACCAATTCAATTAGGTGCGCTAAGAATTATAATAACCGCTGTATTTTTATTGTTAATAGGGTTTAACAGCTTAAAGAAAATAGAAAAGCACCAATGGAAATATATTGCGTATACGGCAATTTTGGGTACGTTTTTTCCTGCTTTTATGTTTGCTTTTGCAGTGAATTATTTAGACAGTTCTATTGTGGCGATTTTAAATTCCCTAACCCCATTTAATACCTTGATATTTGGAGCATTGGTATTCGGTTTCGCATTTAATAGGAAACAACTGTTGGGTATTTTAATTGGTTTGATTGGAACGATGCTATTAATTTTAAACGGGGCTAGTTTAAACCCCGAACAGAACTACTGGTTTGCTTTTTTAATTTTTTTAGCCTCTATTGGGTATGCTCTGAATGTAAATATGATTAAAAAGCACTTAAATGAAGTGAGTGCTTTAAGTATTACGGCAGGTAATTTTGTGTTAATGATTATCCCTGCGTTGATTGTGTTGGCAAGCACCGGATTTTTTACAGAATTTGAATTGACAAAAACCAACCTGTCTTCTTTAGGGTATATTACTATATTGGCTGTTTTAGGAACGGGCGTTGCCAAGGTGTTGTTTAATAAAATGGTGCAGGTAACCACACCTATATTTGCTTCTTCTGTGACCTATCTAATTCCCTTGGTTGCTGTTTTTTGGGGGGTTGTTGATGGTGAAGAGTTAAGTGCTATTCAGGCCGTTGCAGGGGTTGTTATTCTAGTAGGAGTATATTTGGTAAATAAAAACAAATAAAAAACCCGCAGCATTACTACGGGTTTTGTATAGTTTGGTAAAGTATTTGATTATTTAAAATCAGCGTCGCTTACTCCTTCGTTAAGTTTAATTTCTTTAACAATAAATTCCATACTCATTGGTCCCATTTTCATGGAGATTTTATGTGGAAATTTAATGCCATTTACAGCTTTATAGTCTGAGAAATTTACAGGGTTTTTAACTTCTTTTCCGCCAGCTTTAGAAGTTACTACTTCTTTTACTTTTAGCCCAGATTTAACATCGTAATAAGCTGCTGTTTTATCGCTGATAATAACATAAGCAGGTTGCCCATCTAAGCTCACAATTCTATCTAGTTTTCCAGACTTATAAGTGGCATCTTTAAAAAGGCTATTCAATTTTGCTTCAGCAATTTGATCTGCAGTCATTTCAACTCTTTTCCCTTGCTGTTCTGAGTATCCGGTGGTTCCGTTAAAAGCTTGTTTAGAGAAAACTTGTCCCATACCAGAAACAACAGCTGAAATTTTATTTGGGGCCGCCATTTTGGTGGTTAAATTAATAGCCATTCCTTGTACTTTTGCATCAGAGGAGGTAATAATTGTTTTCACTGCGTTGGTTTTGTCAAGGCCTCCAATTGCTTTGAAATAACTGTTGATAACATCTGTTGCCGTCATTCCAACCGGAATAGGCATGTTCATTTTTGGCTTGGTAGTAGGATTTGCATTTTTGTCAAAATAATTAATCTTGAAATTTAATTTTTCCAAGTTTTTTAATACATCAATTCCTTTTCCTGTTATTACAATTCTTGCTTTATCTCCTTTAAAGTATTTATAAGCAGCGTTTTGTACGTCTTTAATTGTTACCGCATTTAGATTCTTTAAATAATTTTTGTAAAAATCTTTGTCTAACCCTAGGAGTTCAATATTTACCGCATAGTTTGCAATGGTAGAAGATCTTTCTAAAGCACGTACAAAACTACCGGTGTAACTTGCTTTTGCCGTTTTTAACTCATCTGCAGTAACCGACTGAAATCTAATAATGTTAATTTCTTTCAATATTTCTACTACTGCGCTATCGGTAACCATATTTCTTACCGCTGCAGTAGCTCTAAAACGGGTGTCGAATTTACTGGTTCCAACCCTAGAATATGCACCATATGTATACCCTTTGTCTTCTCTTAAGTTTTTATACAAACGAGCCGTTCCGCCCCCACCAAGAATGTAGTTTGCGAGTAATACACTAAAGTAGTCCTTGTCTTTTAAGTTTAATTTAATTGAATTTAGAATAGAAATTTCTGATTGCACAGCATTTGGCATATCGATAAAATTAATCTCCGTGTGCTCCACATTTTTTACCACAGGCATCTTGCTAGTAGGAATTGTTCCTTTTTCCCAATTACTAAAAAGAGTAGTTACTTTTTTCTTGATCTCCTTATAGTTCACGTCTCCTATAATTACCAAATAGGCATTGTTTGGTTTAAAATAGGTATCGTAGTTGTCTTTAATGTCTTGTAACTTAATGTTTTTTAATGTTGCCTCTGTTGTAAATTCTCCTGAAGGGTGATTTTTCCCATAACCTAATGCAGATTCAACTCTACGAGCAATGGCAGTAACACTTTTTTGAGAGTTTTTAATACCACTTAAAGATTGTTTCATTTGCTTGTCAAATTCCGCTTGTTTAAATACTGGATTAAAAGCGGCATCAGCCATTAATTCTAACACTCTAGGAAAATACTTAGCCAAAGAGCTTGCGTTTGCGTTGGTGCTTCCAAAAGAAATACTAGCACCTAGATAATCTACTTCTTTGTCAAATTTTTCTTTGCTAATATTGGTGCTTCCTGTTCCTAGCATTCCGCCAACAAAACCACTAATTCCTACTTTATCTCCATAAGATTTAGGCGGGTTGTCAATTAATAAGGTTGCAGAAACTGTAGGTAATTTATGATTTTCAACCACCATTACTTTTAAGCCGTTTTTAAGCGTAAATGTGTTTGGTGTTCCTAAGTTGATAGTAGGAGCAGGACCTGGTTTAGGTTGTTTTGTTCTGTCTATTTGTGCTATTGTAGTCAATGAAATAAAGAAAACAGCAATAATAGAATATAAGTGTTTTTTCATGATAAGTTTTTTTCTATGTTATTTTTTCTTTTGAGATTCTGGTAAATATTCAATAACAACTCTTCTGTTTTTATCTAAATATTTTTTAGCAACAGCTCTAATCTCTTCCTTTGTAATAGAATTGATAATCTCCAGTTCTTTGTTGATGCGGTTTGTATCTCCCACTAACATGTAGTTTCTTGCTAAAGAGTTTGCTATTCCTTCAACTCCAGAGTTTGATCTTACAAAGCTGTTTTCGAAAATATTTCTCACTTTTTGTAAATCTTCATCAGAAATTAATTCTGTTTGTATTTTTAAAATCTCCTCATCCATGCTTTTTTGCAGCGTCGTTAAAGAAGTTTTTCCAACAGGGATTGCGCCAATATTGTATACACTGTAATCTTCTAAGGCTCTTGCAAATGAAAATACTTGTAAGGCTTCTTTCTTGGTGTCAACCATTTTCTTGTATAATCGAGAGCTTTTCCCATTACTTAAAATAGTAGAGATTACATCTAAAATTTTTGCGTCTCGATCTCTCATTGACGGCGTTTTATGCGCAAGCAATAGCGCAGGCAATTGAATATTTGAGTCGTATTCTTTTACTCTTTTTTCTGTGGTTCTTTCAGGTTCAACAATCTTAACTCTTTTTGGGGCTGTTCTTGCTGGGATTGATTCAAAATAATCCTTAATCCATTGTTTGGTTTCTCCTTTTTGCAAATCTCCAGCCACTACAAGGACCGCATTGTTGGGCATGTACCATTTTTTATAGAAATCTTGAAACTCAGATAATTTGGCAGCATCTAAATCTTTAATGTAACCGATCATTGGTCTACCATATTTGTGTTTATCAAAAATATGATTGTATACATCACCATAAATAATCTTTCCATAAGGAGCGTTGTCCATACGGTTTCTTTTCTCTTCTTTTACCACCTCATTTTGAGTATCCACAGCTTTTTGGTCAATAATAGGATGTAGTAATCTTTCAGATTCCATCCATAAACCTAGTTTTAAGTTGTTAGAAGGGAATGTTTCGTAATAATATGTTCTGTCCCAATTTGTATTCGCATTTCCACTTCCTCCATTAGAAGAAACAATTTTACTCCATGCTCCACGGTCAATATTTTTGGTACCAGTAAATAATAGGTGCTCGTAAAAATGGGCCATTCCTGTTTTTCCATCTACTTCATCTTTTGCTCCAACATGATACATTACGCCAACTGTTACAACAGGGGCTGTGTTGTCTTGATGTAAAATTACATGCAACCCGTTTTTTAAGGTATACTCCTCGAATTCAACTTTTTGCGCTTGTGTATTTGCCAGGGCAAATAAGAACAAACCTAAAGTTAGGATACTTTTTTTCATTGATTTTTATTTAATAGTTAATAGTTTCATTGATGTTTGACGTGATACCACCTATAGTGTTACATCTATATTGCAATTTATTTTATAGGTTTAAGGTCATAAAAATAAGAATAAAAATGATATAAGAACAAGAGTTGGTATTTTATAAATAAAGATGTATATTTGCACCCGCATTTTCACTAAGAAAGTGTGATAATTAAGTATAAATACGCAAAATTAACAGTATGTACGCAATCGTAGAGATAGCAGGGCAACAATTTAAAGTAGCAAAAGACCAAAAAGTATACGTTCACCGTTTACAAGGAGAAGAAGGATCAAAAGTAACTTTTGACAACGTTCTTTTAACTGAAGACAAAGGAAATGTAACTATTGGCGCCCCAGCTATAAAAGCAGTAGAAGTAACTGCAAAGATTTTAGGTCACCTTAAAGGTGATAAAGTAATCGTTTTTAAGAAAAAACGTAGAAAAGGTTACAAAAAGAAAAATGGACACCGTCAGTATTTAACAGAGATTCAAATTGAGTCTATTGGTGCTGCAGGTGCAAAAAAGACAGCAAAAAAAGCAGCTCCTAAAAAGGAAGCAGCTCCTAAGGCTGAGGTAAAAGAATCAACTTCTGTTGATTATAGTTCAATGACTGTTGCAGAATTAA
>Ga0209395_1007265_pt1 | contig 11697 bp, 11 predicted proteins | sample GOMGulsemesocosm_3_FD_184635 | JGI IMG/M metagenome (GOLD analysis project Ga0209395, IMG submission 184635) | Methane-oxidizing microbial communities from mesocosms in the Gulf of Mexico - GOM9D Gulf of Mexico (SPAdes) (version 2) | ecosystem: Environmental > Aquatic > Marine > Cold seeps... | reverse complement strand
CACTACACTCCAAACCTTTGGTTATTAACTATGGTGATAGCATACGAATTGTTATAGGAACTAATGCCGGTGTGTTGCACATGTTTGAAGATAATACTGCTACAGATGTTGTGACAGAATCATGGGCCTTTATGCCAAAAGAGTTTTTTCCGAATATCAAATCATTGCGTGAAAATTATTCATCAGCAGATAAAGTATATGGCATTGATGGAAAAATAACCTCATACATGCAAGATGAGAATGGCGATGGCATTATCAATGGTACTGATAAAGTCTATATCTTTTTTGGCTTACGCCGCGGCGGAAGTTCTTATTATGCACTTGATATATCGAGCCCAAATTCACCAAGTTTATTATGGCACATCGACCAATCTACCTCAGATTTTGGTGATCTAGGGCAATCTTGGTCTCAGCCCAAAATCGCATATTCTGAGTTAAATATTACTGGCACTGGCGATAGTGCCGTTGCCGCACCCGTGCTAATATTTGGTGGGGGCTATGATGCCGCAAAAGACAATATTGGCCCTGGTCAGGCGGCTGACACCTCGGGTAAAGCTATTTATATGGTTGATGCTAAAACGGGGGCATTGAAGTGGAGTTTAACTCCTTCAGGAGGAACTTCAACTTTTACCGATATTAAGGATAGTATTCCTTCAAGTATTGGTATTTTAGATAGCGATGGCAATGGTTTAGTCGACAGGTTATATACTGGTGATACAGGAGGTAATGTTTGGCGAGTTGATTTAGTCGGCAGTGATACAGATGATTGGACGGTATTTAAATTAGCCGCGCTTGGTGGGGATACTTCGGATAATGGTATTGATAGACGCTTTTTTAATGAACCAGATATTGTACGAACTTTTATTACCGAAACATTAGAAACAACAATAACTGATGAGGAGGGGGAAACCACCACTATAACGAGCAAACAAGAAAAGCCCTATGAAGCTATTTTGATTGGCAGTGGTGATCGTTCAAACCCGCTTGGAGAAGATACCCAAGATACATTCTTTATGATTAAAGATGAGTATATTCGAACTCAAACATTTACAGCTAACTCTACTCCGCCAATACCAACGGCCATAGCATTTACTGATTTGTATAATTATACGACTAACCCTTTCTCTAAAACATTAACAACTACAGAAAGGCAAACCTTAGAAGTAGCGGTTAGCAAAAAAGATGGCTGGTACCTTAATTTTGATAAAGACAGTGGCGAAAAAAGTTCTTCATCTTCAATTGTCATTAATGGTGTCGCTTACTTTACTTCTTTTATTCCACCATCGTTAGTTGCAAATGCAGCTGTTTGTGAGGTCCCTAATGGCCAAGGCTGGTTATATGCAGTTGATTTAGCATTAGGCATTGATAAGTATAATTGGGTTGATTCCGAAAACCCTGATGGGATTACTGATGGCGATGAAAGGAAAGTCTATATTAGTGAGCAGTTTCTTGGTTCGCCGACATTAATCGTTATTCCAGAAGATGATAATGATGAGGAAACTATTGATGAATCTACTGGGAATATTATCGTAGGGCGAAAAATTATTCCTGTCGGTTTTAACCTAAATACTTTACGGACAAGTTTGTATATTAAAGAGGAACAGTAATGAAGCGGAAGTACAAGAAAGCAAAAGGTTTTACGCTGATAGAGTTACTGATTGTCACTGCAATTATTGGTATTTTAGCGGGTGTTGCTTATCCATCTTATGTGGATTTTACTATGCGTTCTAACCGCTCTGAAGGGCAAAGAGAATTGATGCGTTTGGCTAATTTACAAGAACAACTTTATGTAGATAGCCGCGCATATACGGCAGATATGACTAAGTTGGGGCTGGCGACTAGCCCTTTTATTACTGAAAGCGGCAACTATAGTATTGCCGGTGTTTCTGATGGTGAATCATTTACTTTAACAGCAACGGCAAAGTTGGCTCAGTTAAAAGATAGTAATTGTTTAACTATGACAGTAACAGAAACCGGTGCTAAGACACCAGCTAGCAACTGCTGGGAGTAAAATTATGAATAAATATTTAAAGTGTTTATTGATGGGGGCTTTGCTAACAACAACCCATATGACTAGTGCGGCAAATAAGCATGAAACTAATAAGATAAAAGCTAAATGTTACGTTGAACTATATGGTGGGCAGAACACGATTGTATATCAAATGGTTAAAGAAAATAATATTTTGAAACTTGCTAAGGTTTTAGCCAATAGATCGGTGATGACTACGTTATCAAATAAAAAGCAGAAGATTTTTAAAGTTGTGGAGTGCCAAGAAGCAAATAGCCCATTTGGTAATACTCAAGCTGCCGCAAAGGAGAAAATAACTCCGCGCTAGAGCAGATGTAGTTTAACAAGTATGAAGTCAGACAAAGTTGTTCTTTGTTATTATTTCTATAGACGGTTAACTACAATCTAGCTCATTACCGTCTCTGTCTTCATCTTTTTCATCATTATCAGTATCTTGGCTTGCATAAACCCTCCCCGATAATGAAATGTTAATGCCTCTTGCTAAATCAGTATTAGCTGAAGGGCAATAAATAAATAAGCTATCATTACCACTCGTTAGTCTACCAGTAGCTGTATATACCAAGGTAGCCTGATTAAACTTTATAGCGTCGTCTGATGAAATTTTACTTTTAACTTTAATGAGTTCTTCATTTGCCGAATCGTACTTAGTATTATCTGAATCATTGGTGAAAACGGATAGTTCGTTTTGCCAGTTAGTACCACAAGTTGTCCCTGAAAGAGGACAGATTGTTACATTTTTTCCGGTATTAATAGCAGTATTTCGGGCTGTTAAAATTAAGCGGTGTAATTGAGATATTTCATTGTCGACTTTACTTTTTATCAGGTAATCACTTAAGTTTGGAGCTGCTATTGCTGTAAGAATGGCTAGTATTGCAATGCCTACCATCAATTCGACTAGTGTAAAGCCTTTGTTGAATTGAAACTGTTTAACTTGCTTTGTTCTATAAGCAGACATCAAAAAATAACCCAAAAAGTAAAACTAATACTTTAAGTTATACCATTGAAAAAGGGTTACAGCCAGTTTAACCCAATGTTTACTTTTAATTCTAATGCGCCTAAGTGTGTTGTTATGAACAAATAATGATGGTGCCACTTCTGTTTTTGTCTTTACCGGTACTGCTCTGATATGATTTATATACTCTACCGGATGTTGCAACGACTACCCCGCGTGATTTCTCCATATGATTTTTAGGACAATATTTAAAGGTGCCATTTTGGCCCCAGCCAGATAAGTGGCCAGTGGCGGTGTAAGTAACGCCAACCCGATTCTTTCCATATTGTAATTTATCATTGATTTTTATGGCGCCTTTCATCGAGATGAATTTTTCTTTATTTTTTGGTTCAAACTGTTTGTTATTGTTTATGTCTAAAAATACATAGAGTGGTAATGACCAATCATCAGTACACGCATTATTAACAAGAGGACAAAGGGTCGTGTCTACACCTGAATTTATCGCTGTATTTCTTGTGATCAATAATAAACGATAGAGCATTGATATTTCTTTATCGACTCGTAGTTTTATTGTGAGATCAAGAAAACTGGGCACAGCTATACTGGTTAAAGTCATTAAAATGGCGAGGGAAAGCATTGATTCAAGTAGGGTAAATCCATTATATCTGTTCATGTTCTTCATCCTTGAAGAATTGTGAATACTAGAATAGGTATAGCTTTGAATCTAAGGTTTTGCTAATTTTTAATATTAACCATAAATTGTTGGAATAGCGGCACGTTTGTGTTGCGTTCTTTTGTAAATAGCTAAGATGATATCCTGCACGTCTGCGGCGACTTCTTTCCCTTCAAGAAAATCATCTAATTGGTCATAACTGATGCCTAGAGCGTCCTCATCTTTTTTACCTGGATCTAGTTCTTCTAAGTCGGCAGTTGGAGCTTTGTCTATCAATAAACTTGGCGCACCAAGTACTTTAGCTAATTGGCGAACTTGCCTTTTAGATAAACCAAAAAGCGGTGCTAAGTCACAAGCTCCATCACCCCACTTAGTGAAAAAACCGGTAATGTTTTCAGCCGAATGATCCGTACCAATCACGAGTCCCCCCATAATACCAGCGATATGATACTGCATTGCCATGCGGGTTCGTGCTTTAAGGTTGCCTTTAGAGAAGTCTACTTGAGCATCTGATGCGCTTAATATTTGATTATGCTGTAAAGCGGCTAAAGCTTGTTGATGGATACCATCAGCGCCAGCTTTAATATTTGTGGTTAAACAGTGCGAAGGCTGAATAAATTCAATCGCGAGTTGCGCGTCAGCTTCATCTGCTTGAATGTCGTAAGGTAGCCTAACAGCAATAAATTGGTAGTTGTTTGATGAGTTTTGATTTAATTCGTTAACGGCAAGCTGGGCTAAACGACCGCACGTTGAAGAGTCAACACCGCCACTAATACCTAGCACTAAGTTGGTCAGTCCCGAATTAACAAGTTGTGTTTTTATAAAATCAACACGGCGCTTTATTTCAAATTCAGCATCAATTGAAGGCTGAACTTTCATTTCTTCGATAATAGCTTGTAGAAGCATTTAATTTCCTATGAAAGTGATACTAATGACCAATTGGATTAATTTAAATATGAAAACCAAAAATCGCGCTTAGTGTAACAAATTCTTATATTTATGTGTACAATGTCATACAAGCACAATACATTTTAAGCTATGGGTTATTTTATGAAAAAAATTGAAGCCATTATCAAACCATTTAAATTAGATGATGTACGAGAAGCGCTTGGTGAGATAGGTGTCACCGGAATGACAGTTTCAGAAGTGAAAGGTTTTGGTCGTCAAAAAGGCCATACTGAGCTTTATCGTGGCGCAGAATATATGGTTGATTTTTTACCAAAAGCGAAGGTTGAAATTGTTGTTAAAGCCGATCATGTTGACCGTTGTATTGAAGTTATTATGACTACTGCTCAAACGGGTAAAATTGGTGATGGCAAAATTTTTATTACTGATGTTGAACGTGTTATACGTATTAGAACCGGTGAAGAAGATTCAGAAGCCATTTAATGGCATTATAAGTATGTTGTCATGGTGAACTACCTAGATATATTTTAAGCGTTTTAATTAAAGGTTTTATATTTCGTGAAATTATTTTTTAATACACTCTTTATCCTTGCGATAGTTTTTATACAAGGTTGTAGTGTAACAGGTAACAAAGCCCGGTCTGTAATTGAGCAGCTCGTTATTGCAGAGCCTTTGCCAATTAACTATAAAAGGGAAGTGGCGTTAGCTCGACTAACTGATGTTTTGCAACGGGCTGAAATAACCGAAGAGCAACGTGCTCAGTTATTTTATGAACGCGGCGTTATTTATGACAGTGTAGGTTTACGTTCCCTTGCTAGATTAGACTTTAATCGGGCCTTGCATATAAAGCCTGATATGGTTGATGCCTATAACTTTTTAGGTATTCATTTCACACAGCTACAAGAATTTGACCAAGCATACCAAGCTTTTGATTCAGCATTAGAGTTATCTCCCGAGCATGAATATGCTTATTTAAATAGAGGCATAGCTTTATATTATGGTAAACGAGCGCACCTTGCTGTTGATGATATTAAAACGTTTTATCAACATCAAACCAATGATCCATATCGTTTATTGTGGCTATATTTAATTGAGCAAGAAGTTGATAATGCCAATGCTCTGAATAATATAAAGAAACGTGCTGATAATATCTCTGATGATGTCTGGGCCAAACAAATAGTATATTTATATGCCGGCACAATAAATCAACAAACGTTTATTCGAAATATTGCCGTCAATGTAAGATCTAATAAAGAATTTAGTGAACGGTTATGTGAAGCGTATTTTTATTTAGGTAAGTTAAATTTGTTAAGAGGCGATAAACGAGCAGCGGCAAATTTTTATAAATTAGCATTGAGTACCAATGTCTATGAATTTGTTGAACATAGATACGCTAAACTTGAGCTCGACCTAATGAGACAAGCCGTAAAAAAAGCGCCAACCACTGTAGAATAATGAGCTAATGGTATCAAGAGTATATGCGTAAAAGCCTGTGGTTTAAGGTGTTCAGTACTGTAATGGGCTTGACGATGTTGGCATCGTTTAGCTCATTTTTTTTGGCTGATTATATCTCCTATATTATCGAAAACGACCGAAATAATGCTGTTGAATTATCAATTGCTAAACAATTAGAGTTACCCGCTTATTATCATTATCAGCGAAGACACCAAGAGTACGCTTCATTACCTTGGATAGCAGCAACTACTATGTTAGCTAAGCATGAAGCGCGCTATTCGATTGAATTAGCTCAATACTACACCAGCATACAGCGATTAGAGAAAAGTGACTTTTGGTATCTAAAAGCGATCCAGCAACAAAGCGAGCATGCTAGGCTTGTATTAGCACAACGATATTTTACCGAGGAAAAATATCAAGCGGTTCAAAATTTACTGTCTAAAAAATTTTCACCTTCAGAGCCTGGGCTTGCCAAACAAGCGCAAAGTCTGCTGATGGAGATTGCGTTAATTGAAGGGGATTTTGCTAAGATCCAAAAAGCATTTCAGCATCTGAAAAAACTAGCGCCAGCGCATCCATTCCTTGAAGAAGTCATCAAATACCAAGCTATAAATGCTCAGTTGTCTTTTATTGACCCTATCGTCTCTGCGCCTGATTGTTTGGCCGGTATTCAAATGTTCGCAACAAATTTAGCTGACTTACGTAAAGTTGATCACTTGATCGAACAAATACAAACTCATGCATTAGCAGAATATGTTTGTTTTGCCCCAGTTCGTTATATAGCTTTGAAAGCTCTTAACTGTAAACATCATGGAAATGTAACTATTCAATGTAATGAAGGGGGGTGGAGGAAGTATCAATCGGCGATAAAAAGTCGCTTTCTCGGGGTATTGATTCCCCAAGGGGGGGCAAATGTTAACAATGGTATTATGTATTTAGACCGGCAAGATAACGTTGACGTGTTCGCACATGAGTTGGCTCATTTTATCGGTTTTATTGATGAATACCCTTTACCTAGTAATCACACGAAATGTTTGACGGTTCAATCTAAGCCTTTTTCACAAAATATTGCCGTACTCCCAGCTTTATACCAAGGGGATAAACAGCAAATCAGAGCCAAAATATTAAAGAATTTACCATGGAAAACACTGATAAAAACAACAACTCCCATTTTGACTAGCACTGCTGAAGGATGGAAGTTAGGTACTCCACATAGTCATCAAGCGGATGTGGGGGTATTTTTAAGTGATACCTGTGAAGGAAAGCGAAAACTACGTGATGAATTACACCAGCCTTTTAACGCTTATAAACCTTTAAATAAACATAATCAATTGAGCTACTTTTCATTAGCTTTCCCTGAAACCTACCGAAAATTAATTACAATCAATGCTGAAAGGTTCTTAATGCCTAGTTTCCATATTAACATCATTAATGCATTGCAAGATGATAATTAACTTAAAATTATTTAAATGATATAGGGTTAAGTTGCTTCTTTTTCTTCTAAGTTCTTTGAGTTAACGTTATCGTTTATATCATGAACAGAATTTGTAAACTCTTGTTGTTTAACAATGATATTTCTTCTCACCTTGGCTGTTGGCCACATAGTATTTTCGCTAACTTTTTCAGCTTCTTTAATTGATTGTGCTTCTAATTCTTTTTTATATTCGCTTTTTTTACTTGAAGAAAACCATGAAAATAAGGACATACATCTCGCCTTTTTTGATAACTTTTTTAATTTTAGTTGATATTAGTGAAAATACGAATCTTAAAAGAAAATAAAGAATTAAATTGCCAATGTTGAAAGTGAATTAAATAGCTAACACTATTCTTTGTAATCTTATTGAAATCATGCAATTTATCTTAGAACAAAGGTATAATAGAGATACCTTATTAAGTGGTTAAAGTAATTGATTATATGAATGGTTTTAGTGTCACTAAATTTAGAGAGCATTTCCCTATCTTGAGCGAAAAGGTTGAAGGTAATGCATTAGTCTATTTTGATAATGGCGCAACAACACAAAAACCTCAGTGTGTTATAGAAACCGAACAACACTATTATCAAAATATTAATGCTAACGTGCATCGTGGTACTCACCATTTAAGTATTAAGGCGACCACTGCTTTTGAGAAAGCGAGAGTGAGTGTCCAGCAATTTATTAATGCTAGTTCATCAAAAGAAATTATTTGGACAAAAGGAACGACTGAAAGCATCAATCTTGTAGCTCAAACGTGGGGTAGGGCAAACTTAAAAGAAAACGACGAAATTGTTCTAACCTATGCCGAGCATCATGCGAATGTAGTACCTTGGCAGCTAATCGCGGAACAAACTGGCGCCATTATCAAAGTACTTCCTCTTAAGAGTACGGGGATTGTTGATGACTCTCAACTTGATGATGTGATCAACAGCCGTACAAAAATTGTGAGTGTTACCCACATTTCGAATGTGGTTGGCAAAATTAATCCCATTGAGAAAATAATTAAAAAGGCTAAAAGTGTTGGTGCAATAACATTTATCGATGGTGCTCAAGCCATTGCTCATCTTGCCATTGATGTTCGCGCGTTGGATTGTGATTTTTATAGCTTTTCTGCACATAAAGCTTATGGTCCAACAGGTATTGGTGTGCTTTATGGCAAAGTTGAATTACTTGAAAAGATGCCTGTTTATCAATCGGGCGGTGAAATGATCAGCAAGGTCAGTTTTTCCGGTACTACTTTTAATGAATTACCCTTTAAGTTTGAAGCAGGTACCCCAAATATTGCCGGTGTCATTGCTTTTGAATCGGCTATTAGCTTTATAGAAAACCATCAATTAAACCAGACGTTTAAACATAAGAAACAGCTTGTTGAATATTGTTTTGAACAGTTATCAAAAATTAATAACATAAAGTTTTTAGTGAAAGAACAGCCGGATATACCTATATTCTCATTTGTTATTAACAACCATCACCAACAAGATATTGCTGTATCGCTTGATAATAAGGGCATTGCCGTAAGAGTAGGTCATCATTGTGCGATGCCATTGATGGAATATTTAAAGGCTTCTGGTTGTATCCGTATCTCTTTAGCGCCATACAATACTTTAGCAGAAGTTGACTATTTTATAGCTCAATTAAAAATCATCATAAAAAATGACGGAGCGGATGATAATGACTTTGATGCTGCACAACCAACCATAAACATAAGTGCAGATCAGGGAGTTTTAGCTAAATTTTCTCAACTTAACAGTTGGGACGCAAAACATCGAGCAATTATGTTGCTCGGTAAGTCGATGCAACGAATGCCGAAGAATTTACGTTTAGAAGAGTCGTTGATCACTGGTTGCGAAAGTGCGGCTTGGCTAACGGTTCATCAATCAGCAGAAGGGGTATTTTCTTTTGAAGCTGATAGTGATGCTAAAATAATCAGAGGTTTATTGGTTATTGTTTTAGCGGCATTTAATAATAAGACGGCAGAGCAAATTATCACCTTTAAAATTGAAGAATATTTTCAACAGCTAGGGCTTATTAAACATTTAAGCCCATCTAGAGGGAATGGGCTATTAGCGATAGTGAAAAAAATCAAAGAGTGTTGTCTGTAAGTCTAATAAATCAGAGCTAAACCGATTTTTTCTGGATAAGTTTCTTTATTGCTTTACTAACAGCAAAAAAAGCAAAACTGGCAGTAACATGCGTTGCAGCACCAAAGCCACCACTGCAGTCTAAACGCATCGCTCCATCAGGTGATTGCTTTGCGTGACACACTTCACCAATACCATCTGGGTACATTAATTGTTCAGTAGAAAAAACCGCATCAATGCCAAATTTTCGTTTACCCATTTTAGGGTGATCGGCACGAGGAAAGCGATGCTCCCTTCGTAATTGATTTTTTACTTTTGCTAATAAAGGATCTTGGTAAGTTTGGCTTAAATCGGTAAGCTGAATTTGGCTCGGGTCAGTTTGTCCCCCTGCACCACCAATGGTGACAATGGCTAATTTGTTTCTTTTGCAATGCGCGATGATACCGGTTTTTATTTTGACAGAATCAATGGCATCAATCACGTAGTCGTAACCCTTTGACATCAGTTCAAATAAATTTTCTTCAGTAACAAAGTCTTCAATACAATGTACTTTACAATCAGGGTTAATAAGTTTGATGCGCTCTGCCATAACATCGACTTTGCTTTGTCCTACCGTGCTTGATAGGGCATGAATTTGACGATTAATATTTGTGGTACAAATATCATCAAGATCAATCAGTGTTATTTCACCAATGCCGCTTCTGGCCAGGGCTTCGGCTACCCAAGATCCTACACCGCCAATGCCAATTACACAAAAATGTGCTTGTTGGATTATCTGTGCGCCAGACTGGCCATAAAGACGTGCAATGCCGCCAAACCGTAATTGATATTCAGACATAATTTTAGGTGAAAATTTTTGGATGGCACATTATATACTCAAAGAACGTTAAAATAACTAATTCAGTTGAAATTAAGCCAATAAAAAAGGCAGCTAAAAGCTGCCCTTGAATAAAATGCTAATGCATTATTATCTGTCTTTTAATGGGGTGAACTCACGATTGATTTCACCAACATAATTTTGACGAGGACGGCCGATTTTTTGACCTGGTTGTCCTAACATCTCATCCCAATGTGAAATCCAACCTACAGTACGAGACATCGCGAAGATGACCGTAAACATATTTGTAGGAATACCAATGGCTTTTAAGATGATGCCTGAGTAAAAGTCTACGTTAGGGTATAACTTTTTCTCAATGAAATATGGGTCTTCTAAAGCAACTTTCTCTAGAGCCATAGCTACGTCTAAAAGTGGATCTTTAATGCCTAACTCAGTTAAAACTTCATGACAAGTTTCACGCATTACTGTTGCACGTGGATCAAAGTTTTTGTAAACACGGTGACCAAAACCCATTAAACGAAATGGATCTGCTTTATCTTTTGCTTTCGCAACAAATTCGTCAACACGGTCTAAAGAACCAATTTCTTCTAACATGGTTAAACAAGCTTCGTTAGCACCACCATGAGCAGGTCCCCATAAAGAAGCAACACCCGCTGCGATACATGCATACGGGTTAGCGCCTGATGAACCAGCTAAACGTACTGTTGATGTAGAAGCATTTTGTTCGTGATCAGCATGAAGAGTGAAGATGCGATCCATTGCTCGTGCAACAGTAGGGCTTACTTTGTATTCTTCAGCAGGTACTGAGAACATCATGTGTAAGAAGTTTTCTGCGTAGGTTAATTCGTTACGTGGATAAACAAACGGTTGACCAATACTATATTTATAGGCCATTGCAGAAATGGTTGGCATTTTTGCAATTAAACGATGAGCACTACGTGTACGTTGTACAGGATCGTTAATATCTAAATCACTGTGATAAAAAGATGACATTGCACCAACAACACCACAGACCATAGCCATTGGATGGGCATCAGGTAAGAAGCCTTGGAAAAAGTGCGCTAATTTTTCATGAACCATTGTATGGTTAGTAATAATGCTAGCAAACTCAGTATATTGTGTTTGGCTAGGCGCTTCGCCATTTAGAAGAATATAACAAACTTCCAAATAATCAGCTTGTTTTGCTAGGTTATCAATCGGGTAACCACGATGTTGCAAAACACCTTTACCACCATCGATAAAGGTAATAGCAGATTCACATGAAGCGGTTGCTAAAAAGCCCGGATCA
>Ga0209395_1007261_pt1 | contig 11701 bp, 9 predicted proteins | sample GOMGulsemesocosm_3_FD_184635 | JGI IMG/M metagenome (GOLD analysis project Ga0209395, IMG submission 184635) | Methane-oxidizing microbial communities from mesocosms in the Gulf of Mexico - GOM9D Gulf of Mexico (SPAdes) (version 2) | ecosystem: Environmental > Aquatic > Marine > Cold seeps... | reverse complement strand
TTCTAATGAAGGCGCACGGGCAGCACTTAAAGGCGCGAGATAAGCCACCAGCACATACAGCGATACACCCAGTAACTCCAGGCCAATAAAGAATGCCGCAAAATGACGGCTGGCTACCAGCACCATTGCTCCGAGTGTCGCGGTTAGCAGCAGGATGTAATATTCAGCCGCCAGGTGCGCTTGCTGCCTAGGCTGCTCAACCAACGAACCCACACCACTAAGATAACGTCCGGACAACAGCGTCACCACCATCGCCGACAGCACAATCAAGGCACTATAAAATAGCGCAAAGCGGTCAACTATCAGTAAGGGGGTCACTTGCAACGGTGCTACATCGTTGGCCCATAACATAGCCGTCAGCGTAAGCAACAGGCCTAACAATGTCAGGCCACTTAACAGTGCATGAGGAGACTTGAACGCAGCCGACAACATCACCACTACCGCAGCAGCGGCAATAACTATTATCGGTAATAGCGCGATCAATTCGACGTTGCCCATAGCTCTCTCTTAGTTTAAAAACACCATTAAATCAGCAGTCTGTGTTTCGATCACCGGGGCAACGGTCAGCCCAGCTGAAACCAGTTCCAACGCAGCCTGCGGATACAATCCCAGTAGAATCGTAACCACCGCCATCATAGCCATCATGATAACCTCCCTGGCTGAAGCATCTCTCACCACGTAATCACCCTGCGGCTTACCATGAAACACCCGTTGAATAACTACCAGCGAGTAAACCGGTGCCAAAATTAGTCCGGCCGCTGCAATGACCGTTAACCAGGCATGCGCCTTAAAGGCTCCCACCAACGCCAGAAACTCGCCAATAAAGTTCGCCAGCCCCGGCATCCCCAGTGCGGCAACGGAAAAAAACAGCACCCATGCACCCAACCGTGGTGCACTGTTCCAGAAACCGCCCATTTCGCGCATATCGCGGGTATGAATACGTTGTTGAATTGCACCGGCAAAGGCGAACAGGGCTGCCGAAGTCATGCCATGAGCCAGCATAGTCATCACTGCGCCCTGCATGCCCAGCTCATTACCGGAGTAAACCCCCAGCAATACAAAACCCATGTGGCTAATACTGGTGTAGGCGATTAATCGTTTTAGATCCGTTTGTGCAAAGGCCACCGCCGCGCCATAAACAATACTGGCGACACCGAGCCCCATGGCAATAGGTGCAAATTGCACGGAAGCTTCAGGAAACAGCGGCACGACAAAACGAATCACACCATAGGCACCGGTTTTCAGTAGAATGCCCGCCAAAATAACACTGCCCGCTGTGGGCGCCTGAGTATGGGCGTCGGGCAACCAGGTATGCACTGGCACCGCAGGTAACTTCACCGCAAAGGCGATAAAGAAACCCAGCATCAACCAAAAACTCACGGTTTCTGACAGGGGAGTATCAAGCAAGGAAAAATAATTAAAGGTCAGCACGCCGGTGGCCTGATGGTGGAAATACACCAGCCCGACAATGGCCAGCAACATCAGCAAGCCGCTGGCCTGGGTAAAGATAAAGAATTTCATCGCCGCATAAACGCGTTTCTCGTGGCCCCACACCGCAATAATGAAGTACATGGGTACCAGCATGACTTCCCAGAACACAAAGAACAGGAACAGATCCAGCGCTGTAAACACCCCCACCACGCCTGCTAGCGTCCACAGTAGATTAAAGTGGAAGAATCCACTGCTGCGCTCTATTTCCTGCCAGGAGGACAGCACCGCAACAATGCCAAGGAACAGCGCCATCACCACCATAAGCAAGCTCAGCCCATCCATTGCCAGGGTAAAACCGACACCAAAACGGCTAATCCATGGCACATCCAACCCGATTAACCACGTCCGCCCCGCCACCTCAAAGCCTTCGCTATTAAGGTAACCCGCCAACACCAGCACTAACGCAACAACCTGGACGATGACTGCCAACCAGCGTGGATCAGCTAACTTGACACGATCAACCAGCCAGCACAGCAAGCCACCGACAAACAGCAGGAGAATGAGATAAACCAGCATCATCGCATCACCCCCACACCAACAAAACTAACCACACCCAACACAATGACCGCGGCATACCAGCGTACTCGCCCAGTTTGCGTAAAGCTCAGCAGGCGGTGTAAAACGCGTGCCAGCGAGGCCAATAAACTGTAAAAGCTATCCACCACATCGTTTTTATTTATTGCGATCAAACACATAAAGGGCGTGATAAAGAACAGCTCATAAAACCAGTCAAACCCCCAGCCGCTAAACCAGAAGCGCCGTAACAATTGACCGGACCTTGCCTTGCTTAAGGACTCAAGCAAGGCGTTGTTTTTATAGAAACATAAATAGGCAATACCAATGCCGACAAAGGGCACCAGAGTCGTCAGCCAATTCACCAGACTGCTGCCATGATCAAAATGCAGCGCCGGGAAAATCTCGCCAAAGGGCAAGGGAATCCAGCCCCCCAGCACCGACAACACACACAACACCACCAGCGGCAGGCGAATAACCATGCCGAAGCTTTCCTGTGCCGCGCCCTGCTGTTCACCAAAAAAGACTATAAAAATCAGCCGGAAAGTATAAATACCCGTTATCAGTGCACCCGCCACACCGGCCAACCACAGCCACATACCGCCATTTTCAAAGGACGCAGTGGCCAGCAAGATTTCGTGTTTACTGTAATAGCCCGAGGTTAAAGGTAACGCCGTCAGTGCCAAGCCACCAATCATGAAACACCAGAAGCTCAAGGGCAGGCGTTTGCGCAAACCACCCATTTTGAAAATATTCTGCTCATGATGCAGCGAGATAATGACCGCCCCGGCAGCAAGGAATAACAGCGCCTTAAAAAAGGCATGGGTCATCAGATGGAAAATAGCCGCTGACCAGGCCCCTACGCCCAACGCCAGAAACATATAGCCGAGCTGGCTCATGGTGGAAAAGGCCAGAATCCGTTTGATGTCGGTCTGAGTCAGCGCCGTAAAGCCGGAGATCAGCAAGGTGGCTGCGCCAATAACGGCTATCACCACCATCACCTGCGGCGCCAGTAAAAACAGCTCATGCATACGGGCTATCAAGTACACCCCTGCGGTCACCATCGTTGCCGCGTGGATCAACGCACTGATAGGCGTAGGACCGGCCATGGCATCGGGTAGCCAGGTCTGCAAGGGCAGTTGCGCGGATTTGCCCAACGCGCCGCCCAATAACAAGGCCGCAGCCAACACCGGTAACCAGGAACCCGGCAGCCACAGCGCATTAGCCTGCTGGGTAATAGCTTGAATATCCAGCGTTTCCAAGTGCATAACAAGCAGGAACAAACCCAGCGCCATGGAGGTATCGCCGATACGCGTGACGATAAAGGCTTTGCGCGCCGCATAACCGTTAGCGGGATTGTCATACCAGAACCCGATCAACAGGTAACTGCACAAACCAACCCCTTCCCAACCCAGATACAACACCACCAGATTGTCGCCCAGCACCAGCAACAACATGGCGGCAACAAACAGATTCATGTAGGCAAAAAAGCGGTTAAAGGCGACATCATCGGCCATATAACCCACTGAATACAGGTGAATCAAAAAGCCGATGCCGGTGATAATGCTCATCATCACCAGCGACAGTGGATCCAGGTACAGCGTGAAATTAACGTTTAACTCAGCAACACTGAACCATGCCCAGAGCATTTGCCGGAACAGCTGCTCATCGCTGGGTAAACTCAGCAATTGCAGCCCAATCAATAACGTCAGTGCTGCCGCCAGGCCAATAGAACCCACGCCGACGCAGGCCGCCAGCTTACGGGGCAAAGACCCGAACACCAGCAGCACAAAGCCCACTAACGGCAACGTTGGCACTAACCACAGCAGATTCAGCATAATCGTTAAATCGCCTCTATTAAGATTCTCAACCCTTCAACTTACTTAACACATCCAGATCCAGCGTTTTAAAACGCTTGTAAAGCTGCAACACCAAAGCCAGCCCCACCGCCACTTCGGCCGCCGCCAGCGTTAACACCAACATAAACATAATTTGGCCATCGGCCTGCATCCAGCGCGAACCACCGGTAATAAAAGCCAGCCCAACGGCGTTAAACATGATCTCCATCGACATCAGCACAAAAATGATATTGCGGCGCACCAATACGCCTAATAAACCCAGACTGAATAAAAGCGTGGCCAGCAACAGGCCGTGTTCAATCGGTACACCGGTCATTGTGCCACCTCCGAATCTTTTTCCCGTTCGTTCACCTGTTCTTTATCGCGCAACGGCCGTCCCAGATGATAAGCGCCCACGAGCCCCACCATCAGCAGCATCGAAGCCAGTTCCACCGCCAGTAAATAGGGACCAAACAAACGTATGCCGACATCCTTGGCGGATACCACCTCAAGGCCCGCCAGTTGGCCACTGCTGCCCAGTAAGGTCAGGACTTCCACAAACAGCACCAGACACAAAATTCCCGGCCCGATCCACATGCCCAGACTGAGCCATTGCCGTTCCTGCTGTACGGTTTTATTTCCCTGATTAAGCATCATGATCACAAACACAAATAACACCATAATGGCGCCCGCGTAGATGATGACCTCCAGACCCGCCGCAAAAGGCGCGCCCAGCAGGTAATACAGTACCGCTACCGCAAGTAGAGAAACAATCAAATACAACAGCGCATGCGCCGCGTTGTGGCGGGTAATGGTCATCAGCGTGGCAAATACCGCCACCGCTGAGGCGAGATAAAACAGCACGAGTTCCAGTGTCATGGCATTAAACTCTTCACGTCGATGGGTGCTGCCTCATTATTGGCTTCACCCTTATCCTTACCGGCGATGGCTTTGCCGGACACCCGATAAAAATTGTAATCGTGATACTTACCGGGGCCATCAATCAATAAATGTTCCTTTTCGTACACCATGTTTTGACGATTGTACTCACACATTTCAAAGTCCGGAGTGAGCTGGATAGCATGGGTCGGGCACGCTTCCTCACATAGGCCACACATCACACAACGGGAAAAATTAATACGGAAAAACTCTGGATACCAACGACCACTGTCATCTTCGGCTTTCTGCAAGGCGATACAATCCACCGGACACACCACCGCACACAGATTACAGGCCACACAACGCTCTTCGCCGTCGGGGTCTTTAGTCAACACAATACGACCGCGATAACGGGGATGCAGATGCGGCATTTCATCGGGATACTGCACCGTGTCAGCCTTAGTGAAGGTATGCCGCAGAATGGTCCAGATGGTTTTGAGTTGGCTTAGCATTTCATCCTCCCACCCCTGATCCCTGGCTGAGCAAAATACCGCCCGTCACCAGCATATTCAGCAATGCAATGGGCAGCATGACTTTCCAGCCGAAGGCCATGAGTTGATCGTAACGTGGCCGAGGCAAGGCGGCGCGCAACAGGATAAAGAAGCAGATAAAGACAAAGGTTTTCAAAGCAAACCAAACCACCGGCGGCAATATCGGCCCCATCCAGCCGCCAAAATACAGCGTAACCACCAGTGCAGAAATCAGTGCGACACCCAGATATTCACCGATAAAAAACATGCCGAATTTCATGCTGGAATATTCAGTATGAAAACCTGCCGCGATCTCATGTTCGGCTTCGGGCAGATCAAACGGCAACCGATGACTTTCAGCGATACCGGCAATCATAAACACCACAAAACCAATAAATTGCGGCACGATAAACCAACCATCCGCCTGCGCGAGCACAATCTCTCGCATGTTGAACGAGCCGGACATCAACACCACGCCCATCAACGAAATGCCCATAAACACTTCATAACTGATCATTTGCGCAGCCGCACGCAGGCCGCCGATCAGCGCGTATTTACTATTAGACGCATATCCCGCCAACAGCACGCTATAAGCCGCCAGTGCAGACATGGCCAGGAAAAACAACAGCCCAACATTCAGATCAACTACCCCGACACCTGGCGCAATAGGAATCACCGCGAAGGCCATCAGCATAGTTACCATGACAATCGCTGGTGCGATAATAAACACAGGTTTATCAGCAAAGGGCGGCACCCAATCCTGTTTGGTGAAAATCTTGATCATGTCAGCCGCCACCTGTAACAGGCCAAAAGGACCAACGCGATTAGGGCCATAACGATCCTGCCAGACACCCAGCAAGCGCCGCTCCAGCCAGGTCAACATAGCCGCCACCAACACCACGACCAGTAAAATACCAAAGATGCTCAACAGCGAACCCACACCGCTCATAGCTGCACCTCCTGATCGCCTTTATCCGAGCTAAACACATCGGCTTCAGGCCGTCGTTGCCAATCAGGATCTTTATTCACCTGCACCGGACGCAGGTATTCAAGCCCGGCTGTATGAGCTATGCCCACCGGCACACACACGGCTCCTAACGGACAATGACTATCAATTTTTACTTCCAAATGCAGGCTGCGATCAACACAGTCAATCATCACACCATCGCCATCCGTGACTGACAGTCGTTCAGCGTCATTGGCATGTACCACAACACAGGTCACAGGGCTGCGTTGCTTCACGGACTGACTCATGGCGCTGAGTTCTTCACTAGCAAAAATTAAATATTGGGGTAAGAGTAACCATTGGCCATCAGTGAGTTGGGGGGGGGCAACGGATAGTTCGAACCATCGTGCCGTTGGCTCACTTGTTGGTTCCAGTAGGCGAACACCGGGATCACCACCCTGTAACGGGCCATTAACTTCCTGCTGAAACTTGCCCACCGCCTGATTGGAGTTCCAGCCCGGTGACCAGTAAGAAGGGGTTACTGCGGCTGGCCGCACACCCGGTTTGGCAACGGCATAACCTTCCATGGTAAAACCGAGTGCCGAATCCTGATCTTCAGGCTGCTTGGGTTCACAGACATTAACGCCAGCATTCATCGCCGTACGGCCGCTATAACGATGCGGTTGACGGTTGATTTTCAAACCATTAATTCTAAAATCATCTCCCGGCGCCGCCTCGACTATGCCCTGCAATGCAGGAATTGCTGCCGCGCAACTCTGCGTGACCTCATCAATATGCTGCCAGGGCGCTTGTGCTAAACCTTTACACAGGGCAATCATGTCCGACAGCCATTCCCAACTGGCACGAATATCATCCTTAGGCACATAAACAGCAAAATGACGCTGCGCGCGACCTTCACTGCTCACCAGCGTGCCTTCCACCTCGGCAAAGACCCCCGCCGGTAACAGCAGGTCAGCCTGAGCAGCGCTGTTGTGCAGATGATGATCTATCACAATGACCTGCACGTCACTGTTAAGCAGCCGCTCAACCTGTTCACGATCACCGCGACGGTATAGGTCATTTTCCAGCACCACCAGCGTATCAATTTCGCCCGCCTCGATACGCTCCAGCGCCTTGCTGAATGATCCGCCTTGCTGCGCGTCATTGTGCAGCAGCGCAACACCCATGCTGTTGCTTTCAGGCAGGCACAGATAAAAATTTGTGATATCCGAACCTACACTCTCTATCTCTTCGCCGGATGCTTGATTTTCTCTATCCGCCAACGCCTTAGCTACATTAGCCGCCGCCTGCAATACCGTGGGGCTACAGCAACCACTACCGGAAATGATCAGGGGCTTACTGGCTGACTTCAAGCTATCCGCAATAGTCTGCGCCAGAGCCATGTCATGTTCTGACAGTCCAGCAACTGCAGGTGCAGATGAATCAATAGCATGGGCAATCGCAGCCCCCAAACGCGCAATGGCATCGGGCGTACTATTGAAGGTTTCGGTAGCAATATCATCAATACCGGTGGCGGTGATGGTCGCCAGATAAACCGGTGTTTTCCGATCCTGACGTGCTTCACGAATGGCAGCATCCTGCCACAGGGGAACCCGAAGTTCTGCGGCTATTTTATTGCCAATATTGGCCGCCGTTTGCCGTAGACTGAGAGCCAGGCGTGGCGAAGTATTTAGTACGTCTTCGCCCAGCACCAGTACCGCATCGGCCTGCTCTACTTCCTTGAGCGATGGAATCCGCACCGGGCTGTGCTGCACAATATCCACCGCCAATTGATGCAGCTCGGCTTGCTGAGTACTCTGGCCGGAATAATAATTAGCCTCACCCACCAGCTCACGTAAGGCAAAGTTAGCTTCCAGGGTCGCCCGTGGTGAACCAATGCCCAGCAGGCGTTTATTCTGCCCAACAAGCGCCAGCAACTGATCACGCGTTTCGCTGCGCGTCAGCTCGATTTCCAGCCGTTCACCCTGTTCCGTTTTCTGTAGTTTTAGTGCTTGTTTGATTCGATTTGAAGCGTTGACAAAGTCATAACCAAAACGGCCGCGGTCACACAGGAAATAACCATTCACCTGTCCATGGTAACGATTGACGATGCGCCGCAATTCACCATAACGTTCACCCGGGCTGGTATTACAGCCCACCGCACAGTGCACGCAGATAGACGGCGCGGCCTGCAAATCCCATTTACGGCTGTAATGCTCACTCAGAGTTTTGTCGGTGAACACACCAGTGGGACACACCTCCACCAGATTGCCGCTGAATTCGCTTTCCAGTACACCGTCCTCATGGCGGCCGAAATAGACATGGTTATGCGCTGCCATGGCCTGCAAATCATGGCCACCGGCATAATCCTGATAATAACGCTGACAACGATAACAGGCGATACAACGGTTCATTTCATGATTAATGAACGGCCCGAGATATTGATTTTGATGGGTGCGCTTTTTGCCATTATAACGACGCTCGGTATGACGGCTCATCAGGGTCATATCCTGCAAATGACACTCACCGCCCTCCTCGCACACCGGGCAGTCATGTGGATGATTGGTCATCAAGTATTCAATAACCTGTGAACGAAAACCCTCCGCACGCGGATCATCGATGGCGATACGCATGCCTTCGGTAACAGGTGTCATACAACCCATCACAATACGACCACGCTGCTCGTGGGAATCGCCCGCTTCCGGGTTGGGGTTATCTTCGTATTGAATGAGCGCACATTGACGGCAGGCACCCACCGAACCCATGGCCGGGTGCCAACAAAAATAGGGCAAATCCAGACCCAGCGACAGACACGCCTGCAACAGGTTGTCACCTTCAGGAACACTGTAGATTTTGCCATCTATTTCGATGTTGACCATCTTAGCTCCAGCTATTTAAGTCGCTATCCAGTTTTTCCAATATTTACTTTTATTTCTTACACTCTATATCTTAAGCCCACGGACAACACTTGCCATGAATGTGTGCCTTAAAATCATCCTCAAAATAGCGTAATGCACTTTCCAGCGGCCCCATCGCACCCGGCGCATGGGCGCAAAAGGTATGGCCGGGCCCCAACGCATAAACAGCATTATTGAGCACTTCTAAATCTTCAAGCCGACCCTTGCCGGCCTCCATATCCACCAGTATTTGTTCAACCCAGGGCAGCCCATCCCTGCAAGGTGTACACCAGCCACAGGACTCCTGCGCAAAAAAGTGTTCCAGATTACGCACCATGCCCACTGGACAGGTTTTATCATCGAGAATAATCATGGTGCCCGTGCCCATGCGACTACCCGCCTGGCCAATGGTATTAAAATCCATGTGCAGATCCAGGTGCTGTTCAGTCAAAAAGTTAGTGGAGCCACCACCCGGCAAAAAGCCCTTCAACTTATAACCATCGCACATACCGCCAGCATAGTTTTCAATAATATCTCGCACTGAAGTGCCCATTGGCAGCTCCCAGGCACCAGGGTTATTCACCCGTCCACTGACACCATAAATTTTAGTGCCCGCATCCTCTGAAGTACTGAGCCCCTGATACCACTCAGCGCCATTTTTTATGATGTGCGGAACGTTGCAAATGGTCTCCACGTTATTCACTACCGTGGGCCGCCCCCACAGGCCGCTGACTTGAGGAAAAGGCGGTTTAGCGCGTGGTGTGGCGCGGCGTCCCTCCAGCGAATTTAACAACGCCGTTTCCTCACCGCAGATATAACGCCCGGCGCTGGTATGCACATGAATGTCGAGATTAAAGCGACTGTGCATGATATTTTCGCCTAGCAAACCCGCCTGATGGCACTCACGGATCGCTTCAGCAAGTAGCCCGGCACTAACAGTGTATTCACCACGAATAAAAATGTAGGCCGTTTCAGCCTGAATGGTATAGGCGCTAAGAATAATGCCTTCGATTAACTGATGAGGGTCGCCCTCCATCAACAAACGATCCTTGAAGGTGCCGGGCTCCATTTCATCGGCATTAACCACTAGATATTTGGGGCCCGAGCCTTCGCCCATGGGAACAAAGCTCCATTTCATAGCCGTGGGAAAGCCCGCGCCACCGCGACCACGCAGATTGGATTCCTTAAGCAACGCTAACAGTTCGTCCGGCCGCTTCTCAAGCAGCGCCAGACGCGTAGCTCGGTAACCGCCGTTGGCTTCATACTCAGCCATATTAGGTGGCGTTTTACCTGGGCCGATATTTTGTGTGAGCGGTGTTTCCATTAGTCCTCTAGGCTCCCTTTATTGCCATCGCCTTCACGCCCATTATCTTCACGGCCATTGTTTTCACGATAGTGGGCAATAATCTCTTTCACTTTGCCTTCATCCAAATGTCTTTCAAGCTCGCCATCGACCAGCATCACTGGCGCGCAGTCACAGGCGCCTTGGCAGGTCACTGGCAACAGTGTAAATTCTCCGTCAGCGGTGGTTTCTCCATAACCTATATCTAGCGATTGCTGCAATTGTTCACGAATGCCTTCACAACCCATCACCCAACAACTGACACTATCACACAGCATAATTACGTGTTTACCCACGGGGCGACGGAAGATCAGCGTATAAAAAGTCGCCACGCCATCCAGCTCGGCAGGCGACATTTCCAGCAGCGCAGCAGCAGCTTTGAGACTTTCATCGGACACCCAACCGCGATGCTTCTGAATAATCTTCAGTGCCTCAATCGAAGCCGCCTGCTTTTGCTCATAGTGAGCCGCCTCGGCCTCAATTTCGGCGATTTCCTGAACGCTGAGAGCACTGATTTTATCCATCACTCACCCGATCTATTCGATGTTTCGAACCTGTCATCTCGACCGAGCAAAGCGACCGAGAGATCCTTTTTGGTTTCTTGTTCATCAAAAGATCTCTCCCTTCGGTCGAGATGACAGTCAAATTAATTTCACCCCTCATCGATCCACATCCGCCATCACAAAATCAATACTGGCAATAATGGCAATTAAATCAGCCACGTAGACCCCACGGCTCAACAACGGAATCATCTGCAAGTGAGCAAATGACGGCGTGCGAATACGTGTCCGGTAGGACATGCCGCTACCATCACTCACCAGGTAATAACTGTTCAGCCCCTTGGTTGCTTCGACCGCCACACTAACTTCATCAGCAGATACCACTGGCCCCCAGCTAACATTAAGGAAATGCTGAATCAGCGTTTCAATATCATTCAAGGTACGCGGTTTTGGCGGCGGCGTAGTCACAGGATGTTCGGCCTTATAAGCACCTTCAGGCATATTATTAAGGCATTGCTCAACAATACGCAGGCTCTGGCGAATTTCCTCAACGCGCACCGCACAACGATCATAACAATCACCACGATTGCCCGTGGGCACCTCAAAATCAAAATTCTCATAACCCGAATAAGGCCGCGCCTTACGGTAATCCCACTCAAAGCCGGTAGCGCGTAACCCCGCGCCTGTTGCACCCCAGTCCAACGCTTCAGCCGTGCTGTAATCACCGATGCCAACCGTACGCTTTTTAAGGATACTGTTGTCCAT
>Ga0209395_1007257_pt1 | contig 11703 bp, 13 predicted proteins | sample GOMGulsemesocosm_3_FD_184635 | JGI IMG/M metagenome (GOLD analysis project Ga0209395, IMG submission 184635) | Methane-oxidizing microbial communities from mesocosms in the Gulf of Mexico - GOM9D Gulf of Mexico (SPAdes) (version 2) | ecosystem: Environmental > Aquatic > Marine > Cold seeps... | reverse complement strand
CGAATTCAAAATTTACAAAAACCGATGATTTGTTTTTCTCGGGAGATGTTTATGAAGTTGAGTGATGTTCCAACCTAGTGTGTGGTTGAGATTTGCGATTTAGAGTTTAGTATTTATAGATTGTTAAAGTAATAAAATATGGGATCTGAAGCTATCATAGTATTTTTAATTGCAGGAGTGGTCATGGTTGCTGGTGCAAATTTCTTATCTAATTTAATATCACATAAATCAGACAATCCTCAAAAAAGAGAACCCTATGAAAGTGGGATGGTAACCAAAGGACCAACCTGGGTTCAGTTTAAAGTTGGTTATTATTTATTTGCAATTTTATTTTTAGTATTTGATGTTGAAGTGGCCTTTTTAGTGCCTTGGGCTGTAGCTTTTAAAAGCTTAGGAGCTATCGCTTTTTATGAAATACTTATCTTTCTTATAATTCTTGGATTGGGTTTAATGTATGCATGGAAAAAAGGAGCTTTAAAATGGGAATAGAATCACAAAATAATATCCCTGAAGATTTTCCTGGAAAAGTAATTCCAGCGGGGAATGGTGCCAATGTAGTTGTGACTTCATTAGATAAAGTAATTAATTGGGGACGCGCAAATTCGCTATGGTCTCTTTATTTTGGAACTAGTTGTTGTGCTATTGAAATGATGCAAACTGGAGCATCCAGACATGATTACTCCAGATTCGGGTTTGAGGTCGCAAGACCTTCTCCAAGACAAGCCGATTTAATTATAATTGCAGGGACTATTGTAAATAAAATGGCACCAGTATTACGACGATTGTATGACCAAATGGCTGAGCCAAAATATGTAATAGCCATGGGTGCTTGTGCTATATCTGGAGGCCCATTTTTTTATAACACTTATTCTGTAGTAAAGGGAGCAGACCATGTAATACCTGTAGATGTTTATGTGCCTGGGTGTCCTCCAAGACCAGAAGCCTTGCTTGAAGGCATGCTTATGCTTCAAGATAAAATTAAAACAGAAAGTATTAAGGGTAAATTGAATCCTATTGAGGGGTTTGATGAAGGATTATAAAAACTGATTTTATGACAAACAACACATTGCAAGATTTAATTGGTAATTGGTTTCCTAATCCTGAAAAAGAAGTTTTTATTGAACCAGTGACTAATAAAATATCAGAATCAAATATAGAAGCCTCAAAATCTATTAATTCTAGCCTTTTAGAATTTAGCCAAGAAGCATCTCAATTTTTAAATATAACGGTACAACCTGAGCAATTCTATGCTTTAATGCATTTGCTTAAAACAGATGAACAAACTCAATTCGATTATTTATTTTGCTTAAGTGGCGTAGATTGGGGAGAGGAAGTTGGCGTGGTATATCATTTAGAGTCAACCGTTCATAGGCATATGATAGTTGTGAAAGTGAACGCTTCTAATAGAGAAAATCCTATTCTTGATTCTGTTTTTGATATTTGGGCTACTGCCGAATTTCATGAGCGTGAAGTGTTTGATTTTTTTGGAATTAAATTTAAAAATCATCCCAATTTAAAACGTCTTTTTTTGACAGACGACTGGGACGGATTTCCACTTAGAAAAGATTATGTAGATACTATAAATATGATTGTTAAGTAACATGGAAGGCACTACTAAAAATAGCAATTTTAAAACGGAGGAATACCAAATTAATATGGGGCCACAGCATCCTGCTACTCATGGTGTGCTCCGTTTGTTATTAACTATTGATGGTGAAATTATAAAAAAGGTAGAACCTGATCTTGGTTATATTCATCGTTCCATAGAAAAAATGTGTGAGCGTGATAGCTATCAACAAATTGTTCATCTGACAGACCGGATGGATTATTTATCATCAAATATAAATAATGAAGCTGTTTGTCTGGCGGTTGAAAACGCATTAGAACTAGAGATTCCAGATCGTGTAAAGGTAATTAGAACTATAATTGGGGAGCTCACTAGAATATCATCACATTGTTTGTGGTGGGGAGTTATGGGAATGGACGTGGGTGCGTTATCTACATTTTTTTACGGCTTTAGAGACCGGGAAATGATCAATGATATTTTTGAAGAAACTTGTGGAGCTAGACTTACCATGAATTATAATGTTCCTGGAGGATTAATGCTTGATTTACATCCAAATTTTGTAAAACGAGTTAAAAAATTTGTAACTCATTTTAAAACTAAGATACCAGAATATGACAGGCTTTTAACTGGTAATGTAATCTTTCAAAAAAGAACTAAAGGGGTTGGAATTTTAACCAAGGAAGATGCAATATCATTTGGCGCATCAGGGCCTGTAGCTCGTGCTTCGGGATATTCTTGTGATGTTAGAAAACATCATCCATATAGCGCGCTAGATAAGGTGACGTTTAATGAAGCATTACTTACAGAAGGCGATACCTTTGCGAGGTATCAAGTTAGAATTCAGGAATTATGGGAGTCACTTTCAATTATAGAGCAATTAATAGATAATATTCCAGAAGGAGAACATAGAGTTAAAACCAATGCGGTGATTAAATTACCTAAGGGGGAGTTTTATCAAAAAGTTGAAACAGCAAGAGGAGAGCTAGGAGTTTATATAATTAGTAAAGGAACAAAAAACCCATACCGCTTAAAGTTTCGGTCACCAGGGTTTTCAAATTTATCCTTGTTAAACCATATAGCAGTGGGAGGAAAAATAGGAGACTTAGTGGCAATAATGGCAACAATAGACCTTGTAATTCCGGATATAGATAGATAATATTAAAACAATAAATATGACAATAAGTATCATAAAAAATAGTCACTTTTGGTTTTTTAGCAGTGCTGCACAAGGAACAATGAGTATTCTAGAAATGGTACTGATTGCATTGGTTTACCTAGGGGTATTTTCTGTAGCAGGTTTGTTTTTAGTATTACTAGAGCGTCGTATTGCAGCTTGGTTTCAACTGCGAGTTGGACCCAATAGAGTTGGGTTTCAAGGGCTTTTACAAACTATGGCAGATGCCTTGAAATTGGTTTCAAAAGAACTAACAGGAACAGTGAAGGCCGATATGTTTCTTTATAATTTAGCCCCTTATTTTGTCATTGTTTCGTCACTAATGGCGCTTTCAGTATTACCATTTACCAAAGAGCTTCAGGCCTTTGATATCAATATAGGGATCTTTTTTTTAATCGCTATTTCTTCTATTGGTGTTATAGGAATTCTATTAGGAGGGTGGAGTAGTAATAATAAATTTGCACTTATTGGAGCCATGCGTAGTGGTGTACAAACCATAAGTTACGAACTTTCAGTAGGCCTATCATTATTAACTATGATATTACTTACAGGAACTTTGCAACTGTCTGAAATTATTGAAGTGCAAAAAGAAGGATGGTTAATTGTTCAAGGACATATACCAGCTATTATAGCATTTATGATTTTCATGATTTCTGGTACCGCCGAAACCAATCGAGCACCGTTTGATATGGTAGAAGCAGAATCAGAGCTTGGGGCAGGGTTTCATACAGAGTATTCAGGGATGAAATTTGCATATTTCTTTTTAGCCGAATTTATTAACATGTTTATTATTGCTGCTATTGCAGCTATCATGTTTTTTGGAGGCTGGTTATCGCCATTTGGAATTACTGAATCTATTCCTTGGTTAGGTGTATTTTGGTTTTTAGGAAAAACATTAGTACTTGTATTTTTAATGATGTGGTTTAGATGGACTTTTCCACGATTAAGAGTAGATCAGTTACTAACATTAGAATGGAAATATTTATTGCCAATTAACCTAGTTAACATTGTGTTGATGGCATTGATGGTTTGGCTTAATTTAATAATTAAGGTATAAATTATGAGTTATTTTTCTGAAATATATAATGGAATAAAAACACTGCTAACTGGCATGAGTGTTACTGGTAAGTATTTTTTAAATGCCAGAAAAGGAGTCATTACCCAACAGTATCCAGACAACAGAGAAACACTTAAAATGTTTGATCGCTTTCGTGGAGAAGTTATTATGCCTCATGATAATAATAACGAACACCGTTGTACAGGATGTCAAAAATGTGAAATTGCTTGTCCTAATGGAACTATTGAAATTATCTGGGATAGAGGCATTGATGAAGCAACAGGAAAGAAGAAAAAAAAGATAGATCAGTTTGTGTATCATCTAAGTTTGTGTACAATGTGTGGGCTATGTATTGATGTTTGCCCGACTGATGCCATTGAATGGGGGCAGAATTTCGAGAACTCTGTATTTGATAGAACACATTTAACAAGAGTTTTAAATGAACCAGGATCGAAATTGGCTCCTGGAGTAGAAGAATAAGCCTATGGAAAGAATTATATTTTACTGTTTAGCATTACTAATGATTGTATCAGCAATTGCCTCAGTTAGTAGTCGTAAAATGCTTAGAACTGTGGTCTACTTGCTGTTTGTACTGGCTGGGGTAGCCGGAATCTTCTTTCTAATTGATTATAACTTTTTAGCAGCAGTGCAGCTCACTGTTTATGGAGGAGGTATTGTTGTATTAATGATATTTTCTGTACTTCTTGTGCACCATATAGAGATGAAATTAGAAGTTGCTAAATTGTCTAAGCGTATAGTCACTGCATTATTTTGTGCTATAGGAGCTGGGGTATTTATAAGTACAATTTACACCTATGATTTTCAAGTAACAGATAGTACAAAAACAACCACTACGGCTGAAATAGGAACGGGATTATTAAGTTATGAAGCAGGAGGGTTTATTTTGCCGTTTGAAGTCATTAGTGTGCTTTTATTGGCAGTTATGATTGGGGCAATTATTATTGCGAAAGGAAAGAAACTGGAAACTAACAAAGATGAAATAACATGATTGAAGGTGTCACTATATATGAAATTTTAGGATTGAGCTCAATACTTTTTTTTATTGGAGTCTATGGGTTTATAACTCGGAAAAATTTGATATCCATCTTAATTTCTGTTGAATTGATATTGAATGCCTCAGTAGTAAATTTTGTGGTCATCAATAAATATGTATATCCAGATATGTTACAAGGCGTTTATGTGTCTATTTTTATAATTGCTGTTGCTGCTGCTGAAACTGCTTTGGCAGTTTCTATAATTATAAATCTGTACAGACAAATAAACTCGGTTGAAGTTAGAGATACTGAAATAATGAAGCATTAATATTTCAAATATGAATCTTAATTATATATTCTTAATTCCGTTAATTCCACTAGTAGTGTTTCTACTATTGGGGATTTTTAATCAAAAAATAAAGCCTTCAGTTTCTGGTTATATTGGAGTATTTGGTTTGTTAGCATCAACGGTGCTTTCTTTTTATACAGCATATCAATATTTTTTTATAAGCGGAAAAATTAATGGATTATACCAAACCTTTGTTGAAAAAACAGTTTGGATGAATTTTTCTGATACCCTGAGAATTGATATGGGTGTTTTGATTGATCCAATTGCTGTTATGATGCTAGTTGTGGTTTCCCTAATCTCATTAATGGTCCATATTTACAGCATGGGCTATATGAAAGGTGATGGAGGGTATACAAAATTCTTTGCTTTCCTAAGTCTATTTACATTTTCAATGTACGGATTAGTGTTGGCAACAAATTTGTTCCAAATCTATATGTTTTGGGAATTGGTAGGGGTGTCTTCTTATTTGCTAATAGGCTATTATTACACAAAACCTTCCGCAGTAGCAGCGGCAAAAAAAGCATTTATTGTTACTCGTTTTGCCGATTTAGGTTTTTTAATAGGAATTCTAATAATTGGATATTATACAGGTACTTTTGACTTTGAAACTTTAAATAATCCAGAAGGAAGTGCTATTCTTAACTGGGCGGCAACTTCATTCATGGGCTTGTCGGCAATTACTTGGGCCTTGTTACTTGTTTTTATTGGAGGTGCTGGGAAATCGGCGATGTTACCATTTCATATTTGGTTACCCGATGCCATGGAAGGGCCTACTCCAGTTTCGGCTTTAATACATGCTGCAACTATGGTTGTTGCAGGGATCTATCTGGTGGCACGACTCTTTCCTATGTTTTATTTTGTTGAGGACGGATTTGCGTTAAATATTGTGGCTTATGTTGGAGCTATTTCATCTCTGTTTGCAGCGATTATAGCGATTACACAAACCGATATTAAACGAGTTCTTGCATTTTCCACCATGTCTCAATTGGGCTACATGATGTTGGCATTGGGTGTGTCCGGCTACGAAGGTCATGAAGGCCTAGGGTATATGGCATCTATGTTTCATTTGTTTACGCATGCAATGTTTAAAGCCTTATTATTCTTAGGAGCAGGGTCAATTATTCATGCGGTACATAGCAATTATTTAAAAGACATGGGTGGGTTGCGAAAATACATGCCTATCACAAATATTACATTTTTAATAGCGGCGATTGCCATTGCTGGAATTCCTCCTTTTGCTGGATTTTGGAGTAAAGATGAAATTTTAGTAGCAGCTTTCGAACATAACAAGCTCATATATTATATTGGTGTATTGGTGGCAGGATTAACTGCATTTTATATTTTCAGAATTTACTTTGGAATTTTTTGGGGAAAAGATAAGGATTACGAGCATGCTCCAAAAGAATCACCGCTGTCAATGACTTTCCCGCTTATGTTTCTGGCCTTAATGAGTATTGTTGTTGGATTCATTCCTTTTAGTAAATTCATTAGTGCCGATAAAAGTGGTTTTGAAGCACATTTAAATATGCCTTTGGCGGCAATAGCCGTTGGAGTTGGAGCCTTAGGAATTGCCTTAGCCTGGATATTTTATAAAAAAGAAAATAATCTTGCTGAAAAATTCGCAAATAGATTTGGGGTCTTTTATACCTGGGCATATCATAAATTTTATTTCGACGAACTCTACCTTTTTATAACTAAAAAAATTGTGTTTAAGCGTATAGCAGCTCCAATTGCTTGGTTTGATAAGAAGGTTGTGGATGCAAGCATGAGAGGTGTTGGAAGTAAAACAATACAAGCATCCGAAAAAATTAAAGGAATACAATCTGGAAAAGTTCAAGATTATGCATTTTCATTTATAATAGGAACAGTTGTTTTAGCAATTGTATTTATCTATTTATGGACAATTTAAATAAAAGCACCAAATAATAATCAATGATTCAAAACACAAATAGTAAAATTTATGATTTAGAAGAAAGAACGTTTCAATTTGCAATGGAAGTTAGACTATTTGTAAAAACTTTGAAGAAAACAATTGCGAATATTGAAGACATAAAACAAGTTGTTCGCTCATCTGGCTCTGTAGGAGCTAATTATATTGAAGCAAATGAGCCGTTTAGTAAAAAAGACTTTCTTTTTCGAATGAGAATAAGTAGAAAAGAAGCTAAAGAAAGTACCTATTGGCTTCGATTGATTAATGAAACTAATGAATTATCAAATAAAAAAATAATTGAGAAATTAATTCAAGAATCAATAGAATTGAAAAAAATATTTTCTGCTATAATCGAAAAATCAAAATAATTTGATATTTGGGTTTTGGAATTTGTGATTTGGAACATGAACCATGGATTTTGTTGTTTGGAGTTAAATTAGAATAAACTAATATGGATATATTAACACTTTTTATCATAGTCCCGGCCATAACCGTACTTGCATTAATTTTTGCTAAGGGGTTAAAGCAGTCTCGTATAGTTTCAATGATTGGAAGTATTTTTCAATTTGGAATGGCAATTAATCTTGTGTTCGCCTATTTTAATGAAAGAGCTGTTAATTCTGACATTATGGTTTTTACCAGAGATGTTATGTGGTTTAAATCATTTAATATCCGGTATAGTATTGGTGTAGATGGTGTTTCGGTAGCCCTATTATTATTAACTTCAATAGTTGTATTGGCTGGAATATTTATCTCTTGGAAAATGAAAGATTTACCTAAAGAATTTTTCATTTCACTTATAATACTCTCTATAGGGGTTTATGGGTTTTTTATATCACTTGATTTATTTACAATGTTTGTGTTTTTTGAAATTGCTGTAATTCCTATGTATTTACTTATTGGTATCTGGGGGTCGGGTCCAAAAGAGTATTCTGCGATGAAATTAACCTTAATGCTAATGGGTGCATCGGCAGTGTTACTAGTTGGGATTTTAGGAATATATTTTAATTCAAATGCAGATGGCGGTGCCCTAACCTTTAATATCTTAGAAATTGCCCAGGTTTCAATTCCGGTGGAAGCTCAAAAATTATTTTTCCCTTTAACCTTTATTGGCTTTGCTGTTATAGGTGCATTGTTTCCATTTCATACATGGTCGCCAGATGGTCATGCATCAGCGCCAACTGCGGTCTCTATGTTACACGCAGGTGTTTTAATGAAATTGGGAGGTTATGGTGTGTTTAGAGTGGCAATGTATTTACTGCCTGAAGGCACATTACATTGGTCTTGGTTTTTTATAATTCTTTCAGTTATAGGCGTTATTTATGGTGCTTTTGCAGCACTTAAACAAACCGATTTAAAATATATAAATGCATATTCTTCTGTAAGTCATTTAGGACTCGTTCTATTCGCCTTATTAATGCTTAACAAAACGGCATGGAATGGAGCTATTTTACAATCCTTATCGCATGGATTTATGACGGCATTGTTTTTTGCTTTAATAGGGATGATTTATGGGCGTACACAAACAAGAGATGTGACAAAATTAGGAGGGCTATTAAAAGTGATTCCATTTATATCCGTAGTTTATGTTATTGCTGGCTTGGCCTCTTTAGGGCTTCCCGGACTTAGTGGTTTTGTCGCAGAAATGAACATTTTTGTTGGGGCTTTTCAACACGATGATCTGTTGTATAGAGTGGTTACCATTATATCTGTTTCAGCCATTGTAGTAACAGCTGTTTATATTTTACGTGTTGTTGGAGTAATGTTGATGGGACCTGTTAAAAACGATGCATTTTTAAACTTATCTAGAGTGACATGGTATGAAAAAACAGGGATATTATTATTGTTGATTCCAATTGTTGGAATGGGTGTTGCTCCGCTTTGGTTAAGTAATATGATTTTAGAAAGTTTACAGCCTTTTATTCAAGGGTTTATATAAATATTAAAAGAACTAAGAATGGATTTTAGTAGTTTTTTATTAATGCGTCACGAAATTTTTCTGTTAGCAATTATTTTATTGTTAATCATTGCTGAAATTTTTATCCAGCCTCATAAAAAAGGGTCTGTTGTACATTTGGCAATATTCCTATTTGGAATACATACCATCGTTGGGTTTGTAACTATTGAAGAAAATAGTTTGTTTGGAGGAATGTTTCGAACAAATGAGTTAATTCATTTTTTTAAAAACATTTTAAACCTTGGAGTATTTGTGGTGTTACTGCAATCGGCCGATTGGCTGCAAGAAAAAATTGTTCATTTAAATAGAGGAACAGAGTTTTTTATATTGATGTTTGCGTCCTTGTTAGGGATGTATTTTATGATCTCCTCAGGTGATTTTTTGATGTTCTATTTAGGGTTGGAACTGTCAACGCTTCCAGTAGCGGCTTTAGCAGCTTATGAGACGACTAAACGTAAATCTAGTGAATCGGGAATCAAGTTAATTTTGTCTTCAGCATTAGCCTCAGGGATCTCCTTATTTGGTATTTCAATGTTATATGCAACTACGGGATCTATTTATTTCGATGAGATCGTGACTGTAATTAGTTCGACTAATTTGTCAATTTTGGGAATGGTTTTATTTTTTGCAGGTTTAGCTTTTAAAATCTCTTTGGTGCCATTTCATTTTTGGACTGCCGATGTTTATGAAGGTGCACCAATTAGTATTGCCTCTTATTTGTCGGTAATATCAAAAGGAGCAGCAGTTTTTATCTTGCTGATCATATTATTTAATGTCTTAAAACCATTATTCTCAATTTGGGAGAATATGATATATGTCCTAGCTATAACCACTATGTTTATAGGAAATTTATTTGCTTTGCGTCAACAAAATATGAAACGATTTTTAGCATTTTCATCAATCGCACAAGCGGGTTTTATTCTGTTAGGAATAATTGAAGGCGGTCAGTTAGGTGTTGCTACAGTCGTTTATTTTGTGTTGATTTATGTGTTTTCCAACCTAGCTGCTTTTGGAGTTGTACAAGCCATTGCTTTGCAAACAGGAAAAGAAAACATGAAAGATTATGAAGGGCTTTACAGGACTAATCCAAAGTTGAGTCTAGTAATGATGTTAGCATTGTTCTCTTTAGCAGGAATTCCTCCTGTAGCAGGATTCTTTGGCAAGTTTTTCTTATTTACAGCTGCCGCCAGTAAAGGGTATTATTTGCTTGTGTTTTTAGCCGTAGTAAATGTGACTATTTCTTTATATTATTATTTACTTGTGGTTAGAGCTATGTTTCTACGTCAGAGTGAGACTGCCATTCCATTTTTCAAGAATCGATTATATATGAGGCTAGGGTTGAGCATTACAGTAATAGGAATATTAGTTCTTGGACTTTACAGTCCGTTATATGATTATATTTTTGAAATGAGTAGTAACTTTAAATAAAGGATAAAGATGGCATTAGGAGGGAGACATTTATTTGGAAGCATTGACGATGTTCGGGTTACTTTTGTTGAAAAAGGAGTCGATGAAAGCCGCAGTATTTTTCTGAAAAAGTTGTTGGAACATAATGGATTTGACGTTTTGACAAAAGAAGACAAAAGAAAAACAGAAGATGATCCCCAATTATATACTGTTGCTGTTACCGATATGGTTTTCAACCCTACCATTTGGGTGTTTCAACGTAGATTAAAGACTTTTGATGATCGTAAAGTGACTCAAGATTATTGGAATCAAGAAACAGAAGATGCCGCTCCACAATATTGGAATAACGGCACGCCTGATAAGCCCCTCTAAGAATGTCATTACGAAGGGGTGCCATTGAGAAACCTTTAGGTATAGCGTAGCTATATTTTATTATCAGAGTGAAATCTCACTCAGCTTCGTTGTTACCTTCATAACAAAATATATTTTGTTTCTCGGTAGTTGTCGAAATGACCATGTATTCACTCGGTTGAATAATCATTTAGTCTACAAGGGCCCTCAAGAATGGTTTTTACAATTTGAAGGGTGCCATCTTCTTTGGTGGCGATATGCCATTTAATTAGTGAAATTGCTCCGTTTTCAATTTCAATACCTGTAATACTTCTGGGATGTACACAGCTACCATCGTTAAAAAAGGGAATAGTACCCGATCGAGGAAACCGTGGCCTATGTGTGTGACCTACAATAGTAAGCAAGTTATTATTGGCTGCGATCCATTTTTTTATCCGACGTTCAACTTTGATAAGTTCTTTGTTATTTTTGGCAGGACTTGTAGGATCGGCAATCCCAATAATTTGAAGAGGCTTCCATAATAGTCTTACCATAGCTCGACTCAACCTCCAACAGATGTAATTCCACCAATCGGCTTGATGACCATGGGTTAAAAACAACTTTTGTCCTGTGTCACAATGTTTTAAAACAATGCCTTCTTGATAAGCGATATCTTTAAATAATTCAACCGATTCTCCAGTTTTTTCATCAATATATGTAGACAAATGTTTTTTTACATAGTTTGGATTTCTATATACCATGTCATGATTTCCCCAAATCATATGCAACCTATCGTCCTTGTGAAATAATTTCAGGAGCATATATACATTGCGATGTGCATTAAAGATGCTTTCAAATTTTAAGTTTTCCCATAATTCGTCACCATCGCCAAGTTCAAAATATTGAAAATCTTCAGCGTAATAATGTTTTAAAGCGT
>Ga0209395_1007255_pt1 | contig 11704 bp, 14 predicted proteins | sample GOMGulsemesocosm_3_FD_184635 | JGI IMG/M metagenome (GOLD analysis project Ga0209395, IMG submission 184635) | Methane-oxidizing microbial communities from mesocosms in the Gulf of Mexico - GOM9D Gulf of Mexico (SPAdes) (version 2) | ecosystem: Environmental > Aquatic > Marine > Cold seeps... | reverse complement strand
CTGCTTTAGCATAAGGACGAGCGATGGTAGTGTATTCAGCCATTACTCTATTCCTCTATTACAGCTCGGCGACAAGTTTTTCAACTATATCGTTCGCAGCAGCTTGATCGATTGTGCGCTCAAGAATCTTCTCAGCACCAGCAATTGCTAATACAGCAACTTGTTGGCGTAGATCTTCTTTTGCACGGTTACGTTCTGCTTCAACTTCAGCATAACCAGAAGCGATGATTTTATCACGCTCGGAAATGGCAGCAGTTTTTGCTTCCTCAACGATTTGTGCTTTGCGCTTGTTAGCAGCATCAACGATTGCAGCAGCGTTAGCCTTTGCATCTTTCAGTTGATCAGTTGCTGAAGCTTGCGCTAGCTCTAAATCTTTGGTTGCACGTTCAGCAGAAGCTAGGCCGTCAGCAATTTTTGCTTGACGATCTTCGATAGCACTCATTAACGGTGGCCAGATATATTTCATACAAAATATAACGAACACTGCAAATGCAATCGATTGACCTAAAAGGGTTGCGTTAAGATTCATAACGTCTCTCCTTAATTGTGTTAAAAGAGAAAGTTATTAACCGTTTAACATCGCGCCAAGTGGGTTGGTGAACAGCATGTACATAGCGATACCAACACCGATCATAGCGATCGCATCGATAAGACCAGCAACGATGAACATTTTAACTTGTAGCATTGGAGCCATTTCTGGTTGACGCGCAGCGCCTTCCAAGAATTTTCCACCCAAAATACCAAAGCCGATTGCTGTACCAAGTGCACCAAGACCGATTAGTAGTGCAACTGCGATTGCAGTAAAACCTAAGATAGTTTCCATTTGTTTCTCCAGATAGTTTTAAAAACTTATAAAAATTAAAAATTAAAAATTTGTTTCGTACTGTGTGTTGTCACACTGCGCTCATCATGTAGGAGCGTGGTTTCAACACAAACAATACATTAATGGTCTTCACAAGACATACTTAGATACACGACGGTTAACATCATGAAAATAAACGCTTGTAAAATAACTACCATAATATGGAACGTCGCCCATACGAAATGTAACGGTAGTTGCCATACGCCCAACAATGCGATTAGCATAAAGATCATTTCACCAGCATACATGTTTCCGAATAAACGAAGGCCAAGTGAAACAGGCTTAGCGATTAAGCTAACCAATTCCATCACCAAGTTTACTGGGATAAATGCCCAATGATTAAACGGTTGCATAGTAAGTTCTTTAACAAACCCACCGACACCTTTAATCTTGATGCTGTAAAAAATCATTAGGAAAAATACACTGATCGACATGGCCATAGTAATATTAAGGTCTGTCGTTGGTACTACACGCATGTACTCGATACCTGCCGCTTGGGATGCCATAGGCAACCAATCAACTGGTATTAAATCCATTGTATTCATTAGGATAATCCAAACGAATATTGTCAATGAAAGAGGAGCAATGAGCGCACTTTTACCATGGAAGGTATCTTTGACGGTACCATCAACGAATTCAACTATGATTTCGATAAAACATTGTAGCTTTCCAGGAACTCCGGTAGTGGCTTTTTTAGCAACACTAGCGAACAACCAACAGAAAAGAATACCAAGGCCTACCGAAAAAATGAGTGAATCGACATTTAACGACCAAAAACCTTCACCAACCGTCCAGTTATGGAGGTGATGAACGATATAATCGCCAGATGTGAGGGCTTCACCAGTATCAGATGCTGACATCTTCTATCCCACTTTTTTGGATTTAAAAATTAATGGAGATAACCAATGAAGTACGATTGCCAAAGCGTATGTAACGAATAGTGGCAAATAACGCACGTCCAATAGATTAAACACCACCCAAAATAGCACTATCACTAAAATAAGCTTGAGTGCTTCGCCGCGAAAGAAATCACCGAGAACTTCTTTTGCAGCGCTCGCTCCGGCATTGCGAAAAGCTAGGGTAGCAAAGACAAAATTTGGAACAATCGAGATTACACCACCCAACAGGGCCGAATAACCGTCTTTTGATCCATTTGCCAAGAAAAAGATAACAGAAACTATCAAAACTGCCACGGTTTGCATGCCAATCAACTTATAAGCCAATGACCTACCACGTAATGCCAGTTTATTCACCACTGTATCTCCTGTGCAACCTGCTTATTTTAGTGAAGAGCTTAATCCCTTTAAAAGAGACTAAATAACTCATAAAATCGCGCCGAAAAAAGCTTGCGGAAGTATACGTTTTTTGCCCAATATTGCAACTTAAACGCACCGCTTTTGACATAATAATACAGAAAATGAGAACAAAGCCCGAATGAGCACAATATATAGTGTTAAAAACATGTTAAAAACACACTAGCGCTTGGGCTAGCGTGCGATTATTTACCCTTGATACTTATTCTTCTAACGGCTGTAAATTAAGATGTTCTAGCACACCATCAAGCTCTTCGAGTGAGGTATAAGATATCGTCAACTTTCCTTTACCCTTACCGTTGTCTTTTATCGCGACATTTGCACCTAAATGATCCATCAATCGTTGTTGCAGAGATGCAATGTTAGGGTCAACTACTTTTGATTGCTTTTCAGGCTCACCTTTTAAGGTTTTTTGAACTAAACGCTCCGTTTCTCGCACAGTCAAACTTTTGTCTGCGACGACACGCGCATTATCACTTTGTTGCTCACCAGTTAATCCCAGCAACGCTCTGGCGTGCCCCATATCAATGTCGCCACGCTCTAATAATAACTTTACATCATCATTTAATGTATTAAGGCGTAAAAGGTTACTAACCGTAGTACGAGATTTTCCAACCTCGGTCGCAACCTGTTGGTGAGTGAGTTCAAATTCATTAATTAACCGATCGAGTGCAATCGCTTCTTCCATGGCATTAAGGTCTTCCCGTTGAATATTTTCAATCAACGCAATCGCCACGGTAGCACGATCATCAACATCCTTAACTAAACATGGAACCTTATCTAGTTGAGCCAACTGAGCGGCACGCCAGCGACGTTCACCAGCAATGATTTCAAACTTATCATTAGTAAGTTGTCGCACAATAATTGGCTGAATAATACCTTGTGCTTTAATCGAATTGGCTAAATCATCTAATGCATCCGTCGCCATGTCTTTTCTAGGCTGGTATTCACCGGGCACTAAGAACTCAACTGGCAGTTGGCGTAGTTCGCCCGACTGCTCAATTACCTGTTCGGCAACTTCTACTTTATCCGCTGCAACTTGTTTAGTGCGAGCACTAATACTAGTGCTTAACAGCGCATCTAACCCTTTACCTAAACCACGTTTTTTTGGTGACATCTTCTACTCTACTTTTGTTATTTTTAGCTAGCCATTGGTGGTTGTTCGGCACGTCGTAACATTTCACCAGCGAGCGCAAGGTAAGCCTTAGCACCGGTTGATGACTTATCGTAGTACATTGCTGACAAACCGAAACTAGGCGCTTCTGCAAGACGAACATTACGTGGGATCACAGTGCGATATACCTTTTCACCGAAGTGCTGTTTTAGTTGATCTGATACATCATTTGATAATCGATTACGCGGGTCATACATCGTACGTAGGATCCCTTCAATCGCTAAATCAGGATTAACGACTGCGGCCAGCTTACTGATTGTATCGACTAATGCAGTTAGACCTTCCAAGGCAAAATATTCACACTGCATTGGCACTAATACGCTATCAGCGGCTGACATTGCATTAATGGTTAATAAGTTTAATGCCGGGGGGCAATCGATAAAAATAAAATCGTAATAATCTAATACCGGCTTCAAGCTATTTTTAAGCCTAACTTCACGGGCAAAAAACTCGATGAGTTTGATTTCAGCCGCGGTCACATCCGCATTAGCGGCAATCAGATCATAATGACCACTAGTATCTTTAACGATAACCTCTTCGATTGGCATTTCATCGACCAATAAATCATATACCGTGGTTGGTACTTCATATTTATCGACGCCACTGCCCATGGTTGCATTGCCCTGCGGATCAAGATCGATCAACAGCACCTTACGACGAGTGGCTGCTAAAGACGCTGCTAAATTAACTGCGGTGGTTGTCTTCCCAACACCACCTTTTTGATTCGCTACTGCAATTACTCTTGCCACGATCGATATCCCTTTAAATAGTCAGCTCTTTTATGCTTGTTTAATTAGTACTAAGTGACGTTCACCGTCTAGCTCTGGCACTACTAATGGTTGGATTTTATCGAGTACCAAGTGTGCTGGTAATCTCGCTAGCTCTTCAGCCGGAACCACACCTTTAAGCGCGTAAAATTTACCCGATTTATTAGGTAGATGATGACACCATTCGAGCATATCGTCCAGCGATGCAAATGCGCGGCTCAAGACACCATCAAATCCAGCTTGTGGCCAACGTTCATCTTCCTTAGTGAATAGTTCAACACGTGACTGGATAGGCGTTACATTGGTAAGCCCTAAGTCATGAACTACCTGCGTTATAAAGCGCAGACGTTTACCTAAACTGTCCAATAAGAAAAATTCTTTATCTGGATTTAGAATAGCTAACGGTAAACCTGGCAACCCAGGTCCGGTGCCGACATCAATTAACGTGTTTCCTTCAAGGTGTGGCGAGACAATAATACTGTCCATAATATGTTTAACTAACATATCGCTAGGATTGCGGACCGACGTAAGATTGTAGGCTTTATTCCACTTATGAAGTAACTCAACAAGCTTGACCAATTTTTGCTGATGGTCATCACTCACCGTTAATTCACTATTACTGATAAGATCTCGAAGTTGATTAGCTAACACCGCCAACACCTATAAAATTTAGATTAAGCTGGTAATTTTATAATGAAATGCCGTTATAACCAAGCGAGTAATGGACGGCAACCCAATTAAAAGGTTAAATACGATGATCTAAACCACAATATTGTTGTTAATATCAATGAAAGCAATATTGGAAAAGGTATAGAGACTAATTAACCTATGGTCTTTATACGACGTATTAACATCAAAATGACACTTGCTATCGTGTTCGATTAACGATGTACGCTCACTGAATGGCTGTAGAGAAATAAAAATGGATTTAACAAAACGAATTGCCAGTATGGATTTACTACGTGGATTTGCCGTACTAGGTATTCTTATTATGAACATTGTCGCTTTCGCGGCCCCCGAGCCCGCCTATATGAGCCCAGCCTGGGCTGGAACGGCAAGTTTTGCCGATGAGTTAACCTATTCAGCACAATTTTTAGTGGCAAACGGCCGCTTCTACTCGTTATTTTGCCTCCTATTTGGCGCTGGTTTAGTGATGTTTTACCAACGGGCACAGTTCAAAGGCTTCGATGCCGACAAACTGCTAAAGAGTCGTTTACGATGGTTACTCCTTTTTGGCGTATTGCATCTTACACTATTCTTTTATGGCGACATTCTCGTGACTTACGCATTATGTGGGATGCTTCTTTTCTCAAGTATTAAAAATGACGGTCGCGTACTGATCCGTCGCGGTATTATTTACATCTTCGTTGCGATCGTTATTTTCACTGGCTTAGCGTTATTAACGCTTATTGAATCACCCGATAACGAGAGTTTTCTTGGTTACCCGATTGCGCCATCTAAAATACAAGCACTTAGTGCACAAGCCACCGGATCAGTAGGTCAAATGATTTGGTATAACGTTAAGCATGGCGGACCTTTGGTATTAAGCTTGCCGCTTATGTTTTGGCTTCTCGGTGGCATCATGACATTAGGCATGGGGCTAATGAAGCAAGACTTTTTCAACAAAGGACTGAGCAATCGCCTCGAGTTACTCTTTATCTCGATTGGCATCATATTAAGCAGTGGCCAGTTATTGCTATTGTGGCAAACAGCGTTTGTTGATGAATTGATGTTGTTTATCCCGGCTAATATGCTCGCCGCCATTTTTATTGCGGTAGCTGTTGCCTCTAGAGGCATCAAGATTTGTCAAAATAATCCGAATTTCGCTATGCCATTACAATATGCCGGACGTATGGCGTTTAGTTTATATATCTTTCAATCGCTAGCGATGACCATCATGTTTCGATGGGTAGCACCGCAGCTCTTTAGCACCATCTCGCGTCTTGAGATGATGGCCGTCGTTTTAATCATGACGATATTGCAATTAATATTAGCAACATGGTGGCAAACAAAAATAGGCCAAGGGCCCCTTGAAAAACTATGGCGCTGGTTAATATACAGACACTAGAATTAACGTAAATGTAAGTAAATAGACAAGCCGTACTGTAATATCATTGCTAATCTATTGTGTAATTAACAGGCGACACAATATCACTTTAGAGGCTAGCGATGATATACACTACGAATATAAAGGCACCTTCAATTTTACTATTTTGTTACCTTTTAACAGCATGTAATAGTAGCGAGAGCGACACGTCGACAGTAACCGAAGCCACGACGTCATCAACGACAGAAACCACAACGTCGTCAAGTGAATTGCATAGTGCTTATACTGAATTTGATACTAATAACGTCGAAGTTGTCTTAAATGGAGACAGCGTAATCATAGAAACGAATGGCCTCCCTAATCATCAATCTCCTTATTGGTCCTCATCGCACGACCTTTACGTTACCCCTACCACCACCTCCGTAGCACAGATGGCTCCCGGTAATATTGATGATTTTGTCGGTACTTATACATTAACGGTAGCAAACAGCCCAACAAAGGCAACGTCTTCTTCATCAACCGGCCTCGGCGCAATAGGTATTGCGGTAAGTGGTTCGGTGATATACAACGACGAGGAAGGCCCAGGTATCCCACTAGATAACGCCGCAGGGAGTCTCGATTTTAACGGGGCTCATACAGGTCCGCAAAGCTACCACTACCATCTAGAGCCTATTTCATTTTCTGACGATGACAGCAACCTCATTGGTGTCATTTCAGATGGTTTTTTCCTGTATGGCCGAAAATGCAATTCAACGGGAGACTACCCAATGGATTTAGATGAATCAGGCGGTCATACAACGATGACTCAACATTCTCAGGAAGCAGAATATCATTACCACATCCAAAATGAGTTATATATAGGCGCATATTACATCCTGTTTCCTGGTGATTACCAAGGTACAGCTAGTGCGATTAATTAGCATCCTTGTTGTTTTCTTAGAGCTTTCATTAACAACCGCCAATGCTTCACCACTGGAGGCTTGGTACAGTGAAGCACACGTGAAGAAAGCCATATCTGTTCCTCAAATTAGTAAGACGGAGATCATATTATCCCCCGAAACTGGCTTGCGGATGCACAAGAACACCCCTTATACAGGGGATGTTGTAAGTTATTATCCGACGGGGGAGTTATATAAATTAGAGCGTTTTAAACAGGGATTACGCCAAGACTTCCTAAAACAATGGTTCAAAAGCGGTGTATTAAGTTTTCACGCTAACTACCATGCCGGAGTTCAACAGGGCAAAACAACCAGTTGGTGGGGTAATGGTATGACTCGCTCAGAAACAACATTCATTGCAGGTCAAGTAAACGGCCTATCTTTACAGTGGTACGCAACAGGTCAACGGTTTAAAAAAATGAACTACCGCAACGGCAAAGAAGTGGGGTTACAGCAAGCTTGGCGAAAAAACGGTAAGCTTTATAGTAATTATGAATACCTTAATGGTCGTATTTATGGCTTAAAACGCGCGAATATGTGTGTGGAGTTAGAAAATGAATTCTATAAAAATAAAAGTTAATATTGCATTAATTTTTTTGTACAGCATTTCTTATTCAGCAATTAGCCAAGAAAAAGGGACTAGTCTGCCTTATTATAATTCGGGAGAGTTTACCCCTCACTGGCTAACACCTGACAGCCCTGAACTAAATAATTTCCATCGAATATCAGACTTTAAATTTATCAATCAAGATGCACAAACTGTTACCTCTAAAACATTTAGCAATAAACTTTATGTTGCCAACTTCTTTTTTACGCGATGCCCTGGCATTTGCCCAAAAATGAAATCTCAACTCTATAAAGTTCAGCAAAAATTTAAAGCAAACGATAATGTCATGATCCTGTCTCATTCAATTCAGCCAAGTAATGACACCGTTGAAATATTAAAGGATTACGCCCTAAAAAATAATGTAATGTCTCAAAAGTGGCATTTAGTCACAGGAATTCGAGATGAAATTTACAGTATTGCTCGCAACGACTACTTTGCTAATGAAGACTTGGGAGAGTATGTGAGCAATCAAGATTTCTTGCATACCGAAAACTTAATTTTAGTTGATAACAACAGACGTATCCGTGGTATTTATAACGGATTAAATAAAACCTCAGTCTCTCATTTAATGGTAGATATAGAATTATTGCTCACTGAAATGTCAGCTGAACAAAATTAAGACAGTAAGCCAACAAGATCAAGCTCACATTCCTCGCCGCATAAGCTATAGAGTGTCCTTAATTGCTATGTTATAGTATTACGTCTATTTCTTCACCTAACCGCGATCGCTAAATGAGCCTGTTTATTAGTGTTGTAGCCTTACTTATTGGGCCGCTTCTTTTCAATTTCACACGCAAAAACACCAAAATGCTCGATCTATTCGATGGCTTTATTTTTGTGGTGATTGGCGGCTTAGTGGTTTTTCATATTCTTCCAGAAGCCATTGAAGCCGTTGGTTTGTGGAGTATCGCGTTTGTCTTGCTAGGACTAATGGGCCCAAGCATCGCTGAAAGTTTATTCCATAAAGCTGCGGCCTTAACGCATAAAACAACATTATTTCTTGGCGTGTTTGGTTTAGTACTTCACAGCATTACCGATGGCACCGCCTTAATTGAATCACCAGACTTTGACCAGCTCACGCTTATTATCGCCGTTATAGCACACCGTTTACCGGTTGGACTGACCATTTGGTGGCTACTACGCCCACATTTTGGTACCGGAGTAGCACTTGCGGTATTAATGCTAATGGCGGCAGGTACCGTCGTAGGTTCATATTTCGGTGGTCTTTGGTTACCTGAATTAAGCGAACATACCATCGCCCTTGTTGAAAGCTTTATTGCTGGCTCGGTATTGCACGTGGTGTTTCACCGCCCATACGCCGAACATCACCACCAGCATGAAAAAACCACGACCCACTATGATGGCATTGGCTCATTATTAGGGTTAGCTTTCTTGGGCGCGATTTTATTAACCGGTCACGAACATGAAAACGAGCAAGCACACCAACAACTCGATTTATTTGTGACACTTGCTACGACGCTCGCCCCATATATGTTGTTAGCACTGGCGCTATCAAGCGTTACCAAGTTTCTGTTTTCTGATAGCCAACCGCTGCACATGCAAATCAATAGTCCCTCTAAATTTCAAACACTGCGCGGTGCATTGCTAGGGCTGCCGTTACCGTTTTGTATCCCAGATGCAACCAAAGCGTATCAGTTGCTGCGCAAGCAGGGTGCGAACGCCACGATGGCGCTGGCCTTCTTACTCTCTGCGCCTATTTTAGGGTTCGAGTCACTACTATTGTCCTTGCCATTACTCGGCGTTGAAATAACCATGATTCGCTTGGTCTGCGCAATCGCTATTGTTGTATTACTTGCACTGTTTTTAAGCCGCTGGGTAAAAGAAAAAGCACCGGTAAAAGCAGAGAAACAGGCTGATATTGCCAATCGCTTACAACATGCCTTACGCCATGGTTATGAACATTTACTGGATCATACCGCGCCATGGTTGTTAGTAGGCCTAGTACTAGCAACATTACTGACTTTTGGTCAGCATCAACAACATTGGTCTGATCTATTGTTAGTCGCCGCCATCGCTATTCCATTTAGATTGTGTGCCACGGGCATCACTCCATTGGCGGCTGCGCTATTAGTTAGCGGCTGGAGCCCTGGCAGCGCGTTGGTGCTATTGTTATTAGGGCCAACCGTCAGCCTTGAGTTATTACGATTCATCAAGAAAGAGCACGGTTTGGCGTTAGCCTCATGGTTTGTGGCATTACTGCCTGTCGCTGCCATCAGCTGCGGCTATATCGTTGATAACATTATTGGTGTTAGCTTCACGCAGATCATCGAGCTCGATCACAGCCACCCATCATTGATTGAACTGGCAAGTATCGCTGTTATTCTCGTCTTAGTGTCGTGGTCATTATTACGCCGTGGTGCACGCGCGTTTGTCGCAGAGTTGCTGCCAAAACTCGACTTGTTTAGCCACAAACATCATCACCACTAGGAACTGATATGTGTGTACTGTTTATCGCCAAAAATGTCGCGGGGCAGTACCCACTCATTATTATCGCCAATCGCGATGAGTTTTATCAGCGCCCCACCTTACCGCTTCGTCAATGGCCTGACTCACCAATAATCGCAGGTCAAGACTTAGAGGCCGGCGGCACATGGCTTGGTATCACAAAATCAGGCCGATTCTCCGCCTTAACAAACATCCGTGATCCACGGTTAAATAAACAAAATATGCTATCTCGCGGCGAGTTAGTCACCCGCTATTTGACCCATCTAGGCACAAATCAAGCGTTCCAAACGCAATTAAGTCAAACGGCTAATAACTACAATGGCTACAATTTAGTGTTTGGCGATCACAAGAAGATATGCGTGTTTAATAGCGCCACCACGCAATTTGAAACTGTCGATAGTGGTATTCATGGTTTATCAAATGCGGCGCTTAATAGCCAGTGGCCTAAAGTTGAATTGGGCAAAGAGCGCTTAGCGGCGTATTTGTACGATAACGAAAAAATTGATGCAAGCGAGCTGGCGAACTTATTACAAGACAGAACACTAGCGCTAGATAAAGAACTACCAGAGACAGGTGTCGCGATAGAGATTGAGCGAGTGTTATCACCGTTGTTTATTCATCACCGCGAAATGAACTATGGCACTAGATGTACCAGCGTGCTGTTATTTTCCGCAAACGGAGAAATCGAGTTCACGGAAATAAGCTACAATAATTTAGGTCAGATTAGCGACCGTATTACGCTATAAAGTCGAGCGTACCATGTAACTTCAGCTTAATCTTATTAGCCATCGTAAGTAACTCTTGGTCACTATAGCTAACAGCATCACCGACGCCCCAAATCGGTCCAGGCCATGTTGGATCGTTTTTATAACGCACAACATGATGAACATGCAGTTGCGATACAACATTACCCAGTGCTGCAACATTTAAACTATCCCCTTCAAACAATGCCATAAGGGTTTTCCCTAGTGCATTAGACTCTTGTTGTAACTGAGCTTGCTGATCTTCCGACAATTGATAAGCTTCTTGAATATTGTCCACTTGCGGCACTAGAATACACCACGGATAGCGCTTGTCTTTCGATAATAATAGCCGCGATAAGCCAAATTGGCCGAGCATAATCGTGTCATTTTGTAAGCGTGCATCGAGCGTGAACATATATAATACCCTAAAGAAACAGTCTCGCTATTTTCTATGAGACGCTTGTATTGAGCAAGGGAAAATGACGAAAATATTAATACCAATGATCGGATTAACAGTACATTGTTAAGCAGTTGGAATTACTAGCACTTTAACCGTCGAAGAGGGTGATATTGATAGTTATAGTAAGTCAGTGAGTTAATACAGGAAGGGATTTAAATAGCGCAATCAGCCGAGATGGGCCAATTGCGCAACGGGATATATCGTTTAGAACATCCAACCCGTTGGATTTTCTACAGCTTCTTGCGCCTCGAGCGCCTTCATACCTTTAACCGATCGGATAATTAACCATACAACCCAAAATAACAGTACTAACCAACCGATTAAGAT
>Ga0209395_1007251_pt1 | contig 11708 bp, 10 predicted proteins | sample GOMGulsemesocosm_3_FD_184635 | JGI IMG/M metagenome (GOLD analysis project Ga0209395, IMG submission 184635) | Methane-oxidizing microbial communities from mesocosms in the Gulf of Mexico - GOM9D Gulf of Mexico (SPAdes) (version 2) | ecosystem: Environmental > Aquatic > Marine > Cold seeps... | reverse complement strand
GATCTCAGCTGGTTCTTCGATCTCAGCTGGTTCTTCGATCTCAGCTGGTTCTTCGATCTCAGCTGGTTCTTCGATCTCAGCTGGTTCTTCGATCTCAGCTGGTTCTTCGATCGCAGCTGGCTCTTCGGTCGCTGTTGCTTCTTCGATCGGCTCTTGTATCGCAACTGGCGCTTCGATCTCCGCTGTCTTAACGGGCTCTGCTATAGCCTCTATAACCCGTGTTGAAGCGACTTCATCAACAACATTGATTAGCTGATTATTATCCTCAGCATCCTCTAATAGAGCTTCTAGATAGTCGATGACTAATTTTTGATTACGCCCATCGGGATGTGACTTGCTCATGACAAGATATCCTCCTCAATCAAAGATTTAAGTAACTTGGCATAAGCCAACACACCACGACTCCCAGGATCAAACCTCGATGGAAACACCCCTTTCATACTCGCATTACGAAACTTTGTATCTACAGGTACGACGACAGATGCTATTTCAGCACTATACAAACTGTGTAATTCACGCAAACACTTTACTGATGCTTGCGTTCTACGATCATAAAAAGTGGGGACTATGGTATAACGTAACTTCACTTTTCTAGCGCGATTAATCATAGAAATAGTTCTTACCATCCTCTCCAGACCTTTCAATGCCAAAAACTCGGTTTGTGAGGGTACTATTAATCGATTACTAGCAGCGAGCGCATTCACCATTAAGACCCCAAGCACTGGTGGGCTATCAATTAATACGTAATCGTAACTATCCTTTACATGAGAGATGGCTTTAGACACTTGCAAACCCAATCCAGATTTGCCAATTGCCTGACGTTCAAGTGTAGCTAAAGCTGTTGAAGCGGGTAACAGTTGAACTTTTTCAGAGACGGTGGGTACTAATAAATCCTCAACGAATGAAGAGGTAACTTTTACATCAGGCAGGAACAAATCATAAACGCTTTGGTCAATTTCGTCAGGATCATAGCCGAAGTAGCTTGTCAAAGAGCCGTGTGGATCTAAGTCAATCAGTAAAACATCATGGCCTGAATCAGCCAACAAGCCAGCAAGTGTAACGGCTGTAGTTGTTTTTCCTACACCACCTTTTTGATTTGAAATTGCCCATACTTGCATATTACAGCCTTCACTTTAGATAAGATTAAAACTATTGCCTAAATGACAGTCCTTAATAATTTTTAACATTTCAATAACGTCGTTTAATTTACTAAAAACATCTTCTAGATTAACAATCTAGCTCTCATTAAGATAACTTTATTAATTATATTTTTCAGTAATTTAAACATGTTGAAAAATCGTCTAAATGTATAACACTGTCAACTAAGCCAGCTTTAGCAACCGCTTGTGGCATCCCATAAATTGTACAGGAACTTTCACTTTGCCCCCAAACCGTTGCCCCCGCGGCTTTTAATAGCTTAGCCCCATCTCGACCATCAGCTCCCATACCCGTTAGCACAATAGCTAGCACTCTATTGCTATATACTTTAGCGACACTTGCAAAAGTAACGTCCACACTGGGCTTGTAAGTTAACCTATCATCACCGTCTAACACTTGAACTCTACCAGAGCCGTCGACCATCATCTGCATTCCGCCGGGAGCTAGCAATGCTCTCCCAGGTAGCAATCTATCACCTGATTCTGCATGTTTTACCTCAATTTCACACTGCTGATTTAAGCGCTCAGCAAAAACCGAGGTAAAAGTGTTAGGCATATGCTGGATTAATAATATGGGAAGCGGAAATGTTGCTGGTAATTTTGTCAGTATTTCCTGCAGCGCTGCAGGCCCTCCGGTTGAAGATCCTATTACAACAACTTTACATCCTCTTGGAATGACTGGCTTATTCGATACTGTTCGCTTAAGCGGACTAACTTTAGTCGCTGCTCGTTCAATCGGAGAGGTTCGTAATTTCGAAGCCGAGCTCATACCGCTACTCAACGCAGGTTTGGTCAAAAAGCTGCTTTTAACAAAGTGCTTAGATTTTCCCAGCGCTATTATGCGGTCAATAAGCTCACTGTCTAGACTTTTGCTTTTGCTCATCCAAGCTCGCATATCTTTTGTGAGATAATCAACAGCACCCGCTTCCATTGCCTGCAGTGTTATTTGAGCCCCCTCATGTGTAAGAGAGGATATCATAAGTACTTGAGTTGGCCGTTCACGCATTATCTGACGGACAGCATCGATACCATTTAGCTTGGGCATTTCTACATCCATAGTAATGACATCAGGACTAAGACTGCTATTTTTTTCAATAGCATCTAGCCCATCTCTAGCAGTGCCAACAATGGTGATATTAGAATTTTGCGACAGGATTTCTGATATCCGCTGCCGGAAAAAAGCAGAATCATCGACAACTAAAACCCTTACAGCCATATTTATCTCCCACGCATACATCAATACTGAAAGGGTTATTAAACCTTCTCAATATTGATATTAGTGCTCTTTAGGCGTGTTCTTTAAGTAGGTTAGGTATATCAATAATTAGTGCGATGCGTCCATCACCGGTAATCGTTGCGCCTGACAACCCAGCTGTACCGTGCAAAATAGTCCCCAGAGGCTTAATAACCACCTCTTCCTGCCCAACTAGCTGATCAACTACAAAACCAGCCCTTAAAGTACCTACAGTAACAATAACAACATGTCCTTGCTCAGGAAGATCAGCTTGCCCTTGACCATCAATCAACCATCGTTTCATATGGAATAATGGCAGCGCTTGATCACGCACTGTGATCACCTGCTGCCCATCAACCACATTGGTGGTGGTTAAATCTAGATTAAATATTTCATTGACATTCACTAGCGGTAACGCAAATGCTTGGTCTTCCAAGATGACCATCAAAGTAGGCATAATGGCAAGCGTCAGTGGTACTTGTATCGCAATCCTTGTGCCTTGGCCAAGCACAGAATCGATAGCAAGGGTACCATTCAACTGGGTGATTTTAGTCTTTACAACGTCCATTCCGACGCCACGGCCAGAAACATCAGAGACAACTTCTTTGGTTGAGAAACCGGCCGAAAATATTAGATTAAAGCACTCTTGATCCGTTAATCGATTGGCTGCCTCTTGGTCTAACATGCCGCGCTTAACAGCAAGCCCTCTGAGTTTTTCAGGGTCCATTCCAGCGCCATCATCTTGTATCACTAACAAGATATGATCACCCTCTTGCTCAGCTGAAAGCAAAACATGCCCTTCACGTGCTTTACCCGCCTGTTCTCTACGATCGGGGGTTTCAATACCGTGATCTACCGAATTTCTCACCAAGTGAATGAGAGGGTCAGCCAGCGCTTCTACTAAGTTTTTATCTAAATCAGTTTCTTCCCCTCTTAATTCAAGGCGTATTTCCTTTTTTAAAGTACGCGATAAATCTCGAATCAGGCGCGGAAAGCGACCGAATACCTTTTTAACCGGCTGCATTCTGGTTTTCATTACAGACATTTGTAGATCTGCAGTTACCATATCTAACGTACCAAGCGCCTTAGACATTTGCTCGTCTTCGCCATTTCCACCTAAGCGAACTAAACGATTTCTGACCAAGACTAGCTCGCCCACCATGTTCATTATTTTATCGAGTAAGCGGGTATCAACACGCACATTACTTTCAGGGGTGGGAGCTTTATTTGCAGGACCTTTAGGGGCACTTTTGTTAGCTGCTGCCGTCGCTTTTGCGACCGTTTCCTTAACAACCTCTTGTTCTTCGCTCGCGACATCGTCAACAGCGACCGGGGCCTCTACAGGGACCATAACGGGTTCTGGTTCAGCGGCTGAAGTACTAGCGCTGCTAAAGGCTCCTTGGCCTGAGGCTTGTAAATCATCTAATAAATTTTCGAACTCATCTTCTAGACTCACTGGCGCTGCGGCTGGGGCATCTTTTTTACCTGGCGCACCGGTGCTTCCATGCAACTCATCCATAAGAGAATCAAACTCTTCCTCTGTTATAAGATCGCTACCTGACACCTTTTTCTCCACGGGCTTAACTGTATTAGACTCTTGTAGTAATAAATCGAAATCATCGGATGGAGACATAGGGGACTGCACTAGCGGTTCAGCAACAGCTTTGGCAGGGGCAGAAGCCGCGAGTGGTGCTGTTGCAACTTCTACTGATCCTTCGCCACGTGCGTAAGCTTCTAACTGCTTGATCAACATAGGATCAGCATCTTCTGGTGAATCACCATTTCTGACACTGTCAAACATGCGATTAACAGAGTCTAGCGACTGCAATACCACATCCATTAATGGCGCAGAGACTTTTATTTCCCCTGTGCGAAGTAGATCAAACAAATTCTCAGCATGATGGCAGCAGTCAACCATTGGGTCTAGCTGTAAAAATCCCGCCCCGCCTTTAACCGTGTGAAAACCGCGAAATATGGCATTCAACAAATCAGAGTTTTCTGGATTCTGCTCTAACTCTACCAATTGCTCTGAAAGAAGCTCCAGAATTTCTCCCGCCTCTACCAAGAAGTCTTCTAGAATTTCCTGATCTACATCCAAACTCATACAATTACCTCTACAAATAAAGATCCCCGGGGCAATCCCTCTCGGTTTGCTCGACTTCATATCCTGAAGTGGGGTATTTTTTGCTACTATCGGCTCTCACATTTACCCCCTAATTTAGCGGGCGATAAACCTTCGAAAATCTAAGTTTTAGCTTATACATCTCTATTAAAAACCTAAGCTAGATAGCAACTCATCTACATCATCTTGTCCGGAGACAACACTAGGATCTTCTGCATTAATTTGCGGCCCTTCTGCTTGCGGTGCTTTCTCAGCAGTAGCAGCCTTGCCTTGCTCTGATTTACTATTTTTAGACTCAGGCGTTTGTATGGCTTTAATACCACCTAACTCTGCCGCGCTCAGATTCTCTACTTTCGCCGCCATATCAATTAACTGCACTAAGCCACTTTGGACTTGTGTAAGTAGTGTGATAACACGTCTAATTAACTGACCTGAAATATCTTGGCTACTCTGCGCCAATAATATATGGGTTAACTGAGACTTCAAATCTTTAATAGTATCTTCAGATTCTTGTTTAACTTGGCACGTACGGTCATAGACACCATTGAGCGCATCAAACTCACCTTCGAGCTGGCCAACTAGCGACAGCAGATCTTTGAACCTAACACTTTGGGAATCCAGCTTATCGATGAGCTCTAGAGATGTATCGACGCGATCCATTGTCTCATGAGAGGTGCGCTCTGTTATCTCTATCACATAATTGAGGCGATCTGATGCATCATTCATACCCGACAGCGTTGTGCTATCGAGGTTTTTATCCGTTTCCATATCATTCGAAAATGAATTAATGGCTTCATGAAGACTACGCGTCAACTGACCAATTTCATTATAAAAAGCTTGGTGCTTCGCTTGCTGTAATTCATTGATCACTTGCAAAGCTGAACCGATATCACCGTTGTTGAGCTCTTTTATAAGCTGCTCAGCTTTTTGCTGCAGTAGCCCTTCTAGGCCATCTGCGGATGGTCTATTTAAAATATCTGACATACGACAATAAACTCCAGTAATTCGGCTAGCCTTCTAGGCGATCGAAAATTTTCTCAATTTTTTCTTTCAACACTGTTGCCGTGAAAGGTTTAACGACATAGCCGTTAACGCCGGCCTGGGCCGCTGCTATAATCTGCTCTCGCTTAGCTTCTGCTGTTACCATTAGAATAGGTATATGAGCCAAATTTGGATCTTTTCTAACTTCACCTATCAGCTCTATGCCCGTCATTTCGGGCATATTCCAATCGGTCACCAAAAACTCTATACCACCTTGTTTCAATATAGGAAGCGCTGTTTTACCGTCATCAGCCTCTGTTATATTTTGGAAACCAAGGTCACGAAGTAAATTTTTTATGATTCTTCTCATTGTAGAAAAATCATCTACAACAAGTATTTTTATGTCTTTTTTCAAGACAAGATCCCCCACTGAATATATTTAGTGCGCCTATTAAACTTAGACTATAAATGCCTAAAAGGCGTATATTAAGTAAAAATAAATATTTAATAATACTTATTTTCAAGCAAAATGTATGAGCAACTTAAGTCAGTCTTGCCACTGCCTTAATCGACTTCGCAATCGATGCGCTGCCTGGCTGTGAATCTGGCTCACCCTTGATTCACTCACCTCTAAAATTTGTCCTATCTCCTTTAAATTTAACTCTTCATCATAGTAGAGAGCTAAAACTAATTTTTCTCTTTCGGGCAAGGTCTTAATTGCAGCAGCTAAAGCCCCTACAAATGCACCTTTTTCTGCTTCTTTCATGGGCCCTGGGTCAATACCGACTATTTGCTCTCCAGGCCCATCACCATCAGAACGCGTCAGTTCATCGACACTAAACAACCGGCTTTCAACACTGTCTTTGAGTAACTTGTGATATTCATCGACAGTTACATCCATTTCAGCGGCTATCGCCATATCTGATGCGTCACTGCCGGTACGCGCTTCTATATTTTGAATAGCCTCTGATATTCTGCGCCCATTGCGATGTACTGATCGAGGTGTCCAATCGCCCCTGCGAACTTCATCAATAATAGAACCGCGAATCCGGATACCCGCATACGTCTCGAAACTGGCGCCTTTACTCGAATCATATTTTCTTGCCGCTTCTAACAAACCTATCATGCCAGCTTGGATCAAATCATCAACTAATACACTGGCAGGCAACCTTGCCAGCAAATGGTGCGCTATACGCTTAACTAATGGCGCATATTTTTCGATTAAGTCATTACCCGACTTAGTGTCCATTGGATTATACATGCAGGCCCTTCTATAAATCACCCCACTTAGGGCTAAGTATTTTGAACTAAACGCTTAACAAAAAACTCCAAATGACCACTCGCTCTTGTATTTACCGGCCAAGCATCAACTCTATTTGCTACTTGTTGATAGGCAAGTGCCGCTTTACTTTTAGCAAACCCTTTTACCACCGGAATTTGCTTTTTGACGGCCAATCTTACTGCTTCATCATAAGGTATTGACCCTAAGTATTGAAGGGTTACATCTAGAAACCTATCAGTTACCGTCAACAATTTGCCGTAGACGCTACGTCCCTCCTTCTCATTCCCTACCATATTAGCCAACACTCTAAAGCGTGTCATCTTATAGTCTCTATTCAACAGTTTAATAAGACCGTAAGCATCGGTGATGGAGGTCGGCTCATCACAGACCACCACTACCACTTCTTGAGATGCGCGCAAGAAATTAACTACCGCCTGCGAGATACCCGCCGCCGTATCGATAATCAATACATCAATATCATCGGCAATATCATTAAAAGCATAAATTAATTCAGCGTGTTCGTGAATACTTAGCGCAGTCATGTCCATAGTACCCGACGTTGCCGGTACAATACGGACATTTTCAGCGGCATCTAACATCACTTCATTTAGCCCGCAATCACCAGATAACACATCGGATATATTTCTTTTAGGCTTAAGCCCAAACATTATATCCACATTGGCCAAGCCAATATCAGCATCCATCAATACAACTTTACGCCCTCGTTGCCCAATACACAAAGAGAGATTCACTGAGACATTGGTCTTACCTACTCCGCCTTTGCCGCTTGTCACTGCAATAACTTTTACTGGCCTCACTCTATTTTGCATCAAATTTCCAACTGAGTAGATATTATTAGACTATAACAGACAAAATCAGACTAAATCTTAAAAAACCTTACGCCTCAAGATATTAGCTTATCACATAGACAACAGATAGGCTTCACATCGAAGCATTACGGCGAATCTTTTCTCGCTCTCTACTTTTTTGAGCGGTTAAAACAGCCCGAGAAACCAGATCGTTTTTATGCGCAACATGAATATCATCGGGAATTTTTTGCCCGCTTGACACATAAGCCACTGCCAATTTTCGCTCAATCGCCAGTGTTAGCGCAGCTCCCATGCTGCCCGATTCATCTATCTTGGTTAACACGCAGCCACTTAATCCGAGTGGACTATAACTATCATATGCATCATCAAGCACTTGTCTTTGCGCCGAACAAGATAACACCAATAATTTTTTAAGATTTACTGGCACATTTTCCAGCATAAAGCCCTGCCTTTGGCTGGCAGCATCACTTGAGCCCAAACCCGCGGTATCAACCAACACTAGCCGCTTGTTTTTCAATGACTCAAGCACTTCAGCTAAACTATTTCTCTCATCGACGACCCGCACCGGCACATCTAAAATTCGGCCAAAGGTTTTGAGCTGCTCGTGTGCTGCGATTCGGTAGGAATCGGTGGTGACTAATGCCACCCCAGAACTGCCGTTCTCTAATACATATTTCGCCGCCAGCTTGCCAATTATGGTTGTTTTTCCAACACCCGTGGGCCCGACAAAAGCAATCATCCCGCCGCGCTCGATAAAGTCGTAATTTATCACGGGCACAACATCAACCAAGCTAGCTAAAGACTTTCGCCACGCCTTACTGAGATCAAGACCAGGGTCGACCTTTGCCTTAATCTGTTTTGCATAGATATCTTGCAAGCCGATCATCTCAAAGCGCTGCTCTAACTTGTCGACTACTAGCGCATTGGCAACCGTACCGCTCTCCGCTTGATATGCACCCGGTAATTGACCTGCTAACATTTTTTTAAGCTGTGAGATTTCCTGCTGCATATCTTCGATCAGGCCAGATTGCGACTCGCCCTCTAGAGCGACATTATTTTGACGGCCACCAACAAATCCGTCATCAGCAATTGCCTTTGACGACTCGCTTTCTGCTGCCTTAGCGTTGCGATCATTATCTTGTAGTTGAATACCCGCTGCGGGCATAAGTGGTTCATTTGCGGCCACCTTAGAAGAGCCTTCTTTCTTCTTTTTTAAGGAGGCCAAAATAGTTTCTAAATCGTCATCATAACCACTTTCTAGCTGCTGATTTCTTGCCGACCCAGTCGCAGCTGATCCCTCATTATCAATATATTCACTGACAGAGCGACCACGCGCTTTTAGTACTGCACTTTGTGCGACTTGCTTCTCCTGCTCAATAAATTCAGTGCCTAGCGTTTTACGGGACCCGCTAGTCAATAGCTCCACTTGCTGCTCGCGCCTACCTCGTACACTCTGCTGGTGTTTGAATTGCGACTGGGCACTTTCAAAATCATCTTCGTGGGCCGCCACTACTTCAACCCCGCCGGCTATACGATGATTCGAGACGATAATTGCCTGAGGCCCGATTTCATCCCTCACCCGCTTCATTGCCTGACGCATGTCAGGAGCAAATATGCGCTTAACCTTCATACCAATTCCCTGAGCTGACTAAGAGGAAGACTAGCCATCTTGACCTCCTACTGACGCAACAATTGTTACTTTCTTATTTTCCGGAATTTCCTGATAGGACAAGACATGAATTAACTGCTCGCCGTATCTTACAAACTTAGCCATTAATGGCCTAACTGGCGCTGCCACCAACAATATAGCAGGTTTACCTAACATCTCTTGCTTATGCGCAGCTTCCAACAGGGAACTCTGTAGCTTTTCTGCCATATTCGGCTCGAGCACCATTCCCTCTTCAGAATTACCACTTTGCTGTACCGATCCTAGCAACAATTGCTCTAATCTAGGATCTATGGTGATCACTGGGATCTCCTCTTCAGCACCATTGATGGTTTGTACGATCAGCCTAGAGAGCGACACTCTCACCGCAGCAGTTAGGGCAATAGTGTCTTGAGTTTTAGTGACCGCATCAGTCAATGCCTCAGCAACAGACCTGAAATCTTTCAGCGGCACTTGCTCTTTTAATAAATTTTGTAGCACTTTCAATAAACTACTTATTGATATCTTAGCAGGAACTAGCTCTTCAACCAATTTTGGCGAGGATTTTGTCAGCATATCCAACAATTGCTGTACTTCTTCATGCCCTAATAAATCATGTGCTTGACGCTGTAAGATTTGATTGAGATGGGTAGCCACCACCGTACTAGAATCAACCACCGTATACCCGAGAGTCTGTGCATGCTCACGCTGATTAGTCTCCACCCAAACCGCATCTAAGCCAAAGGCCGGGTCTTTCACCTCAACCCCTTTGAGCTCTCCAAACACCTGGCCGGGATTGATCGCCAAATCACGATCCGGATACACTTCAGACTCGCCGACTACCACCCCCATTAATGTCACTCGGTATGCACCGGGCATTAAGTCCAAATTATCCCTGATATGCACAGAAGGCACTAAAAACCCCAGATCTTGGGAAAGCTTTTTACGCACACCCTTAATACGATTAAGCAGCTGCCCGCCCTGTAACTTATCGACCATTGGGATCAAGCGATAACCGACTTCTAGGCCGATCATATCAACCGGCATTACATCATCCCAGTTAAGTTCACGCTGCTCCTCTTCGGTCTCTTCTTCTGCTTGGATCAAATCTGTTTTACTTTGCGCCTCAGCTTCCAGTTTTTCTGCCGCTTGCTTTTTAAACAACCACCAAGCAGCCCCTCCCGCTAACGCAGCAAGGGAGAGAAAAGCAAAGTGAGGCATACCTGGCACAGAGCCCATAATCGTCAATATCATGGCAGATACTGTCAGCGCTCGCGGCGATGCAAACATCTGCTTGACAATCTGACCGCCCATATCTTCCGCGGTATTCTGACGGGTAACCATAATGGCAGCAGCAGTTGACAACAACAGCGACGGGATTTGCGCCACTAGCCCATCACCAATGGTTAATAGCGAGTAAAACTCAACCGCTGTTGAAAAATCCAGTCCGTGTTGCATCATGCCAATCAGCAACCCACCGAGCAAATTGATCACCAAGATCAAAATCCCCGCGATGGCATCGCCGCGCACAAACTTAGAGGCACCATCCATCGAACCGTAGAAGTCCGCTTCATTAGTAACATCAGCTCGGCGCTGACGCGCTTCCTCTTGCCCGATGAGCCCCGCATTCAAATCAGCATCAATCGCCATTTGTTTACCGGGCATTGCATCCAAGGTAAAACGCGCACTTACCTCTGCAATACGACCCGCACCTTTAGTCACTACCACAAAGTTTATTAACACAAGAATAATAAAAACAATAATACCGACAACATAATTACCGCCGATAACAACAGAGCCAAAAGCTTCGATAACCTTGCCTGCCGCATCCCCACCTTGGTGACCATCAAGCAACACCACACGGGTAGAGGCAACATTAAGCGCGAGGCGCATTAGCGTGGCGAGTAAAAGAATGGTTGGAAAAGCGGCAAAGTCAAGCGGACGCAAAGCATAAACGCCAACCAAAAGCACAACGATAGAAAGCGCAATATTAAAGGTAAAAAATACGTCAAGCAGGAACGCGGGCATCGGCAAGATGACCATTCCCAAAATTATCAGCAAAGTCAAAGGTACACCGAGATTGCCATCGGTGAAGCTTTTTATATTTTGTATTACCGCAGTTCTATCCAAGAGATACCGTCAATATTTTGTCACACATTTAAAAACCCAAAAAACTAATGCCATAAAAATGACATTTTTATATGCTTTTTGCTATAAAATCACTAGAATTGACTCATGCAAATTTCGGGCCACAAAAACACAATTTTTATATAAACTAATTTATTACTAGCAGTAATATGAATTATTAATGCCTCTTGTGGTACAGCAGTATGAATGTACAGTAAGCGCCTAACCAACCACATACTATCCAACCTAATGCAGCACCCACTACACTAACTTCTTTTATAAGGAGTAGCGTATGGGCCGTAAATCATTAGCGGATTGGAAAACGATTGT
>Ga0209395_1007247_pt1 | contig 11713 bp, 10 predicted proteins | sample GOMGulsemesocosm_3_FD_184635 | JGI IMG/M metagenome (GOLD analysis project Ga0209395, IMG submission 184635) | Methane-oxidizing microbial communities from mesocosms in the Gulf of Mexico - GOM9D Gulf of Mexico (SPAdes) (version 2) | ecosystem: Environmental > Aquatic > Marine > Cold seeps... | reverse complement strand
CGCGGATTTCTGACGAACTTTCTGGAAGAAAACCTGTCAGGCGCCGGACGCGACATCCGCATTATTGGCTTTGAAGGCGCGCTCAGCTCCAGTGCAACAATCGAAGAACTGACAATTGCGGATGACGACGGCATCTGGCTGACGCTGCGCGGGGCGGAGCTTGACTGGACCCGGTCGGCCCTGCTGCGTGGCCGGCTTGAGGTCGAAACGCTGAGCGCACAGGAGATTATCCTTTCTCGTCTGCCTACAATCCGCAGTGACGGCCCTACGCCGGAGGCGACGGAGTTCGCACTGCCGGAACTTCCGGTCTCGGTCAATATCGGAAAACTGACGGCGGATCGTGTCGAATTTGGTGCAGCGGTGATCGGTCGCGAGGTGGTCGTGAAACTTGACGGCAGCATGGCGCTTGGAGGCAGCGAGGGTATGGCGACGCTAGCTGTCGAACGGATTGATAACGAAAAAGGGCTGCTGAACCTGACCGCCAGCTACAGCAATGCGACAACCCGGCTTGCGCTGATGCTGGGTCTCAGCGAAGGGCCCGGAGGCATCGCAGCCACATTGCTGAACCTGCCCGGATCCCCGGCGATTGACCTTGAGATTGACGGTGATGACCCGATTGACAACTATACCGCTGACCTGACGCTTGCGACGGAGGGCCAAGTGCGCCTGCGCGGCCAAATCATGTTGTCTGCGACCCCGCGGACCCAAGGCACCAATGAACTTACACCGTTTGATGCGTCGAAGTATTTCCGCGTCAACGTCGGTGGCGATATCGCACCGCTTTTTGCGCCCGATTATCAGGCGTTCTTTGGCGATGACATCCGGCTTGTCGCTCGGGGCAACGTGCCAACCACAGGCGGGGTCTCTCTTGAACGGATCGCCCTGCGTGCGCAATCAATCAAGCTTGAGGGAAATGGTGCTTTTGGCCCGGGGGGATGGCCGGAACGCATGTCACTTGCTGCTGAAATTCGCCAGGAGGATGGCACGCCAGTTCTGTTGCCGACAACAGGTGACCCGACCTGGGTTGATCGCCTGTCCCTGAAACTGGAACATGATCGGTCGCAGGGGGACGGATGGGTCGTGACACTGGATGTCACAGGTTTCAATCAACAGGATTTGAAAGTGCAGCAGGCACTGCTTACCGGCTTTGGTAAGATCACGAATGGCGATAGCAGCCTTGGCGGGGTCAGTGGCACAATGGATTACCGCGCGTCCGGGGTGGTTCCGGCTGATCTGGCGATTGCGGAGGCATTAGGCACTGACATTGCGGGGCGTGCGATGTTTGGTTGGGTCGAAGACGCTCCGTTTGAAATCCGCGCAGCGACACTGGAAAGCGGTGATCTGAGCGCGGAAACAACAGCGACCATTGCAGGTTTGGGCGAAGGCTTCCATATTGATGGACAGTTGACGGCGCGGGCCGGTGATTTATCACGCCTTTCCGCCCTCGCTGGCCAACCGCTTCGCGGGGCAGCGGAGTTGGATATCGCCGGGCAAGTGACGCCCATGGGAGGCGGGTTTGATCTGAGGCTATCTGCGAACACAACGAACCTTGCGCTGGGGATACCGCAGGTCGATGTTCTGCTCACCGGGCCGGGCGAAGTCAATTTGACCGCGAAACGCGATACCGGAGGTCTTACGGTTAAGGAGCTGACGCTCACAACCCCTGAACTTCAGGGACAGGCATCTGGCGCGCTAAGTTCTTCAGACGGCGGATTGACATTCCGGGCGCGGCTGCGCGACACCGCACGAGTTGTGCCGGGGCTGTCAGGCCCGCTGAGCGTTTCCGGCGATGCGGCACAGGTTGAAAGCGGCGACTGGCAGATAGATATGTTGGCAGATGGCCCCGCTGCCACACGCGCGGTGGTTAATGGTCGGGTTGCCTCTGGCACAAGCAATGCGCAGCTCAGCATTTCCGGCACCGCGCCGCTTGCGCTCGCCAACCCACTTATACAACCAAGGAACCTCGCGGGGCTGGCAAGCTTCGATCTGGCGTTGAACGGACCGCTGGCCTTGTCTTCGCTCAGCGGGACTGTAACGGCAGGTGATGGGCGGTTGTCAGCCCCAACGCTTGGTCTTGCGTTAACCAATATCGTGGCAAACATTCAGGTGGGCAGCAGTCGCGCAATTGTTGACATGAGCAGCCAGCTTTCTTCAGGCGGGCGCGTCGCGCTCTCCGGCCCAATTACCTTGACCCCACCGTATCAGGGCACGCTACGCGTTGTTGCCCGCGACCTCCTTCTGGTAGAACCGGACCTTTATGAAACTCGGGCTGATGGCGAGATTAGCATCAACGGGCCACTTACCAGCGGCGCAAGCATTCAAGGCGCGTTTGACTTGCGGGAAACAGAATTAAAGGTCCCGGAAACCGGGTTTGGTCCCGACGGCGCCCTTCCCGGACTTCAGCATATCAACGAACCTGCGGATGTTCGCGTGACCCGTCAGCGGGCCGGGTTTATTCAATCTGAGCAGAGGGATGGTGGATCCGGCGGGGCTGTTTACCCTCTCGATCTGCTGATCCGCGCGCCGTCTAGAATTTTTGTGCGTGGCCGGGGGCTTGATGCTGAATTGGGCGGCCAATTGCACTTGCGCGGCACAAGCAGAAATCTAATCCCCACTGGGCGATTTGAGCTGGTGCGCGGGCGCCTTGATATTCTTGGTAAGCGCTTAACCCTTGAGGAAGGCTTCGCGCAATTACAGGGCAATTTCAGCCCTTTCTTGCGCCTTGTGGCCGCGATGGACGCCGGTGACGTCAACATTCGCATCGTGCTGGAAGGCGAGGCCTCGAACCCCGATATCAAATTCTTGTCTGAACCTGAATTGCCGCAAGACGAAGTGTTGTCGCGATTGCTGTTTGACCGGGCGATCACCGAAATTTCACCTCTGCAAGCGGCACAACTTGCTTCAGCAGTGGCGACACTGGCCGGTCGTGGCGGGGTTGCGATCATTGGCCAGTTGCGCGAAAATTTCGGGCTGGATGATTTTGACATCACGACCGATGAAGACGGAACAACAGGGCTACGGGCCGGAAAATATCTGTCGGACAATGTTTATACCGACGTGACAATCGGCAGCGATGGAACGAGCGAGATCAACCTGAACCTAGATGTTTCGCCCTCCGTAACGGTCCGGGGGAGCGTTGGGAGCGACGGAAATACCGGTCTAGGCGTGTTTTTTGAGCGCGACTACTAGCCGCTAGAGGGCACTGTCAGAAGAAAATTATTTACTCGCCCAAACGAAAGTATTTCATTTAGATACCATTGATTTCACAGAGCTTTTTAGGATCTGGCTAAGTGAATCCATATTGCATCATATATTCAGAGTTTTCATCTGACAGTGCCTGACAGCACCGTTGATCGGGTTGAAAATGACCTAGACAAAGCGTTTTCAAAAATCCACTAACTCAGACTTCGTGTCGTTTTTCTGGGCTGCTCAAATCTACCTTCATTTCGCTACAAACTACAATGCGACTCCCGATAAGTGAGGCTGCTCATGTCACTGATCGTGACTTTTGTTTTACAATTCTATTCTTTATGCTTCTCAGTACAATGTATGGGGAAGCTTTTGTATGTGGGACCATTTATTCAAGATATTTTTAAGAAAATCCTGTAAACGGGGCAACTTCACAATTACTTTTGTCGATGGCACGATAGTGACATTTGGAGACGGTAGCGGCGAGGCCATTGACGTTACCCTTCATGATCCTGATCTGCCCCGTAAGATCTTATTGAACCCTGATATGGCCGTTGGTGAAGGGTATATGAAGGGTACAATAACTATAAAGAACGATGATTTATTTGGGTTCATGGCCATTGCAATTTTGAATTTGGGGCGGAATGGCGACCGATTTAAAAACCCAACATTAGCTCAGAATTATATGCAATCTGCACGCAAGGTTTTGCGTAATATCAACCAACATAACCCTATTGGGCGTGCACAAGAAAATGTTGCACACCATTATGACCGGTCCAATGAATTGTATGATCTGTTCCTTGATGACGACAAGCAGTATTCTTGTGGTTACTACAGGACGCCTGATGACACATTGGAAATGGCGCAAGCGCAGAAGAAGGCGCATATTGCCGGGAAGCTGCAATTGGAAAAGGGCATGACGGTCTTGGATATCGGTTGTGGCTGGGGCGGCATGGGGCTGACGCTGGCACGTGATTATGGTGTGAATGTTGTTGGTGTGACCTTGTCCAAAGAACAGCATAAGGTTTCTGTGGCTCGGGCCAAGGCGGAAGGGTTGGATGCCCAAGTGGATTTCCGCTTGCAAGATTACCGCAATGTGACCGAGCAGTTTGATCGTATCGTTTCGGTAGGCATGTTCGAACATGTTGGTGTGCCACATTACTCTGAGTATTTCGAACATGTGGAAAAGTTTCTGAAACCCAATGGTGTGGCTTTAATCCATACGATTGGGCGTTGCGCACCACCCAATATTACCAGTCCATGGATTGCGAAGTATATTTTCCCAGGTGGATATTGCCCTGCGTTATCAGAAGTTGCTCCTGCAATTGAGGCCGCGAATTTGGTCACTACGGATGTCGAAGTGTGGCGCATACATTATGCGGATACTTTGCGTGATTGGCGTGCTCGGTTTGAGGCGAACATCGATAGTGTCCTCAACATTTATGACGAAGAATTTTGTCGTATGTGGCGCTACTATCTGATTGCTGCTGAATTGACGTTCCGTTTGGATCGGCAAGTGGTGTTTCAGTTTCAACTTACGAAGAATCTACAAGCGGTGCCGGTGACGCGAGATTATCTATATTGGGGTCCTGTCAGGGGAAATTCTGTTGAGAAGGGCAGGGTGGTTCCTTAGCGTCCAGTTATGACAAAACTCAACCCGTTCCGCTATTTCAAGACGAGCGCCGACATCATCCGCCTTGCGGTGATGTTATATGTCCGGTTCCCGCTGTCGCTCCGGAATGTGGAGGATTTGCTGCATGAGCGCGGGATCGAAATCAGCCATGAAACGGTGCGGTTCTGGTGGAGCAGATTTGGCCCGTTGTTTGTGGAACAGATTTGGCCCGTTGTTTGCGGCCGAAATCCGCAAGAAGCGTGTCAGTCGGATGCGTGCATACTCGAACTGGCAATGACATTTGGACGAGGTTTTTGTGAAGATCAACGGCAAAACCCACTACCTCTGGCGGGCCGTTGACCACGAGGGCGAGGTGTTGGAGACCTTTGCTACTAGGCGCCGTGAGGCACTGTCAGATAAAACTTAGTTGAAGTGGGCAGGGCGGCCTCATAGCGTTGCAGGATGACAAAACGCGACCCATTCAAGTACTTCAAGATGAGCCCCGACATCATCCGCCTTGCGGTGATGTTGTACGTCCGGTTCCCGCTGTTGCTCCGGAATGTGGAGGATTTGCTGCATGAACGCGGGATCGAAATCAGCCATGAGACTGTGCGGTTTTGGTGGAACCGGTTCGGCCCGTTGTTCGCCGCGGAGATCCGAAGAAAACGGGTTCAGAAACTTCGTGCTCATTCGAATTGGCAATGGCATTTGGACGAGGTTTTTGTAAAGATTAATGGTGAAACCCACTATCTCTGGCGCGCTGTTGATCACGAAGGCGAGGTGATGGAAAGTTATGTCACCAAGCGCCGTGATCGCAAGGCAGTGTTGAATTTCCTCAGAAAAACGATGAAGCGCTTTGGCCAACCACATGTGATCGTGACTGATAAACTGCGGTCTTACGGTGCCGCGATGAAAATCATCGGCAGTGCCAACCGACAAGAAACCGGCCGTTGGCTGAATAATCGGGCTGAGAATTCTCATCTGCCATTTCGACGACGAGAGCGTGTCACGCTGCGTTTCCGTCGAATGCGAAGTTTGCAGAAATTCGTCGCCGTTCATTCATCTGTTCATAACCATTTCAACCAAGAGCGCCATCTTTACTCACGCGCCAACTTCAAGCTCAACCGTGCCGCCGCTCTCGCCGAGTGGCGCTAACTTGGCGTGGCGTAAAGGACAACGATGTTGTCCCCGCAGAGACGAGTTCGAATTGGTCCGACAGCACCCAATGGATATTTGAATTTCAGGATGTGCGTCCACGAGATCTCAAATTTCCACCTCTGCAACCAGCCAGTCAATAACTGCCCTCACGCTGCGCGATAGATGGCGCGAGGGGGGATAGAGGGCGAATACCCCGGCCTTTTCCGTCTCATCATCCAGTTTGACTTCGACTAGTTCTCCTGCCGCGAGGGCTTTATTGACAAAGAGAAACGGTAGTCGCGCCAGTCCCAGCCCTGCCAGAGCAAAATTGCGGGCGGTTTCCCCGTCGTTCACCCTGATCTGACCGTTGACACGCAGGGCGGTGCGCCCGCCCCGCGTTGTAAACGACCACCGGTCGCTGCCTTCTGGTACGCGGTCGATAATGCAATCGTGTTGTCTCAGGTCTTCAACCGTTGACGGGGCTCCGCGTGATGCCAGATAGCCCGGCGCGGCCACAATGCACACTCGGGTTTCCCCAAGGCGGCGTGCGATCAGCGTCGAATCTGCTGGTTTGGTGACGCGAATGGCCAAATCAAAGCCTTCGGCAACAAGATCGACCAGCCGGTCACTGAGGAACAGGTCAACACTCAATCCGGGGTTAGCCGACAGGAAGCCCGTCAGCGCGGGTGCGATGTGCTGCCGTCCGAGGTAGACCGGTGCTGAGATACGGATCTTGCCGGAAAGTTCGCCCTGTGCATCCTGTCCGGCCTGCTCAAGCTCGTGCACATCTTCCAGCACTTTCAGGCAACGGCCAAGATAACCCTGACCCGCATCGGTCAGGCGTACATGTCGTGTAGTACGATGAAACAGCTGCACACCAAGCCAGTCTTCCAGCGCCGCAATATGCCTGCTCAATGCCGAAGTCGAAATGGCGAGCTGCCGAGCGGCTGGCGCGAAGCCGCCCTGACGGGCAGTCTCGACAAAGGCTTTCATCATATCCAGTCGATCCATAGTATTATCCCAGTTTGTGGGATTAATGATCCCAATTTACGTGTATTACCACAGATATCGCGCTCGTCTATATCCTGTCTCAACGAACAATCGCTATTGAAGGAGAAAAATCATGCGTATTCTCGTTATCGGAGCCTCAGGAACCATTGGCAGCGCAGTCGTTGAACTGCTTTCCCGGGATCATGACGTTATTGGTGCATCGCGCAACGGCGATGTTCTGGTCGATCTGAGCAATCCGACTTCAATTCAGTCCATGTATGAAAACGTGGGCAAAGTTGACGCTGTAGTCTCAACCGCTGGCAGTGGCGCGTTCGGCCCGCTTGATGCGATGTCTGATGAGGACTTCAGCTTCGGGCTGGGCAACAAGCTGATGGGACAGGTTAACCTAGTCCGTTATGGCCGCGATTATCTGAATGATGGCGGCAGTATCGTGTTGACCAGCGGCATTCTTGCAGATCAGCCGAACCCGAACACCGTTTTGTTAACGACGCTCAATTCTGCTGTTGAGGGCTTTGTGCGCGCTTCCGCGCTCGGCGCGTCGCGGAGTATCCGGATCAACGCTGTAAGCCCGCCACTTGTACGTGAAACTGCAGTCAAGATGGGTTGGGGTAACAACGGTGCGCCAGCCGCTGAGGTTGCAACTCTCTATGCGCGTGCGGCGCTGGAAGACATCAACGGGCAGGTCGTGAAGTTCAGCTGAATACCCTGAAACGGAAAAGGCGGCTCTCCCAAAAGCCGCCTTTATTTGAAAGGAGAAACCTATGTGTGTTGTCAGAAGAATCTTGGTTGTGCGAGGCAGGATGGCGATTTAGCTTCTCGTCATGACAAAACGTGACCCATTCAAGTATTTCAAAACCAGCCCCGAGATCATTCGCCTAGCAGTGACGCTCTAGGTCCGTTTTCCGCCGTCGCTTCGGAATGCGGAGGATTTGCTGCATGAACGCGGGATGGAAATCAGCCACGAAACCATCCGGTTTTGGTGGAATAGGATCGGCCCGTTGCGTCAGAGAATGGCTTGCCGCCCGAAATTAAATTCACTATCCCATACTCTGATCGGTTCAATAAGTGACCCATCGAAACCGCATGGGCTAAGCCTAATACACAGAGTTTCGGATACTCCCAATCTATCATTCCTATGTAACACCCCAATAGTTTTACTATTTGTGCATGACGGTTTAAGATCAACGGACGGTTTGGCTAGTTATTTCCACCAACTTTAATGAAGGCTTTCGCATGGCCACCAAAACTAAGCTGCACCCCCGCAATCAACACAGAGAAGGTTACGATTTTGTGCGTTTAGTAGCGCATTCACCTGAACTTGAGGCATTCACGATCAGCAACCCTATCGGTCAGACGACTATTGATTTTCAAGACGTGTGGGCGGTCCGTATGCTTAATCGAGCGTTGCTAAAGACTTATTACAATATTAATTTTTGGGATATCCCTGCCAATTATCTATGCCCTCCGATTCCCGGCCGTGTCGACTACATCCACTATCTGGCTGACTTGCTTGCCTGTGACAACAATCAAGAAATCCCTCGTGGGCGTAATATCAAAGCGTTAGACATAGGCACCGGCGCTAGCTTGGTGTACCCCCTTACTGGCCAGAGTGAATACGGCTGGCACTTCACTGGCGTCGATATTGACCCGGCCGCTATCAAATCGGCACAGCAGATTTGCCAATTCAACAAGCTGAAAATCACCCTCAGACGACAAAATATACGTGAGAATATCTTTAGAGGCGTGATCAAACCCCAAGATGCTTTTCACATCACCCTGTGCAATCCGCCTTTCCATGCTTCCATGGAGCAAGCCAATAAAGGCACCCAACGTAAGTGGGGTAACCTTGGCAAAGGGCATTCAAAAAAACTCAATTTTGGCGGTCAAAACGCTGAACTTTGGTGTCCGGGTGGCGAGATAAAGTTTATCGCTCGCATGGTTGAACAGAGCATGGAGTTCGCCGACCAGTGCCTGTGGTTTAGCTCGTTGGTGTCGAAAAAAGATAACCTCCAGCCACTCAATAAAATTTTAGGAAAAGCTAAAGTTACTGATTTCAAAGTAGTCGAAATGGCACAGGGCCAAAAAATAAGTCGTTTTATTGCTTGGACTTACATTAAAAAAAGTCAGCGATCTTTGTATGTGAATGGAGCTAGTAAATAGAACGGATGGCAGCCCACCAGACCAGACATTCGCATCGCCTCGCGGCTGGCAATTCACCAAGGCGCGTATCATCTTTTCCCGATAGAGGGCGGATCACCGATGATCACTGAGATCGTAACGTTCGAGATTTAACATGAGATGAAACGCGAGCGCGTCGTCGCGCTCTTCTAGGAAAACGCCAAAATCTGGCGAGCGCACCCCAAGCTGCATCGGAAGAACTACCTCTATGACCCCGAGGCCGGGATCGCGGGCGGTGTGTAGCAGACCTTCGCTGCGATCACCATCAAAGTCTGCTGAGCGGACAAAGCAGACCTACCTGTTTCGAGCTGCCTCGTATATTCAGCAAGTTTTCCACACGGATTGCGCCGCATCCACGTACCGGATGTCATTTCGTAGACAATGTGACCCCGATGTCGCTCTGGGCCATGAGATCATAGCCCACAAACTGCAGATTTCCTACAGACGCCAACTCAGGATAGTCGGTGTAACCTTGGGCGCCTCCGCCATAGAATGTAGTCCGGTCATATTTGTTAAGTGGAGCTCCGGTTCTCAAGCGTTCGGGCAAATCCGGGGTGCTGAGGAACCACCGCCCAAATGCAATCATGTCGTAAAATCCACGCTCCACCGCATCTTTAGCCGAACGCGGCGTGAACCCACCCGCACCAATCAGAGTGCCATTGTAAAGTGCACGAAACCCAGCATTGCGCAGGGGATGCTTGGTAGATGGATCATCCTCCGGGTCGACGGACAATGCGCCAACGCGCGGCTCGGTAAGCATCAAATAGGCCAATGGAAAATTGTTCAGACCTGAAACCGCGTGGGCATAAAGCGCCTCTGCATCCGAGGAGATCGCACCAAAATACATTTGATAGAGTTTACCCGTCGCGGGGTCAATTGACGTAGGTGACAACCGCACACCCACACGATCAGGACCCAATTCAGCCACAAGAGCAGCAACGATTTCAAATAGAAAACGGCACCGGTTTTCAATGCCGCCGCCATATTGGTCAGTGCGCTTATTGATGCCATCACACAAAAATTGTTCGACTAGATACCCATGGGCTGCATGCAGTTCGATGAAATCAAACCCAGCCCGTTCTGCATTTCGGGCCGCATGGCGATAGTCCTCAATCACGCGGGCGATTTCGTCGGTGCCAAGGGCGCGAGGCTTCGCGGCAGATTGATCCCAGTTGTAATCACCCTCATCCTGACCGATCTGCAAAAGTGTGGCGGAAGAGGACACACTCGGCAAAGGTGCGCCGGTTCCCTTCACCAACGGATGATCACCGATACCCGGTTGCGCTACGCGGCCCGTATGCAAAAGCTGACACGAGATCAGACTGCCTTTTGCATGAACGGCCTTTGTTACTTGGCCCCAGGCTTCGACCTGCGCGTCGGTCCATATTCCCGGCACATGCCCACCTCGGTCACGCACTGCCGAATAGATTGTCCAGGTAGGCGTTGCCTCTGGCGAAATATGAGTGGCTTCGGTGATCAGCAAACCACCCATCGAGGCGCGCTGTGCATAGTATTTGGCCATCAACGGCGTGGGCGCTAGGCTTGCCTCATCCGCGCGGGTTCGGGTCATGGGCGCTAGGACAACGCGATGCGCTAACTTGTTCGCCCCGATCGATAGGGCGTGAAATAGCGTAGGTTTGGACATAACTGCGTATTCCTGAATGAAACTTGACCGAATTTTAAAAACCACGTCGACGATTATCTGACCTGTTTGCGACACGCCGACGGTTGCGGTTGACTGATTTTGTCGCGATGCAGAAAACGCGCAATTTGGGTTCTAAGTCGCCGTTCGCGGCACTTTGCACAGATGTCAGGTCTGCGGACAAAGCGGCCTTCCAATCCAAATGACCGTATGGCCGCTTTCGCGAGGATCCATTCACTCGGGAAAACCAGCTTTACGCAGGCGATTACGAAACGCGTCCATTTTCGCGGCCTCTTTGAGAGGGACGCGATCAAGGTCTGGAATACAAAGACTAGGCAAAGCATCGTGAAAGGCTTTGACGGCTTTAGAAGCCAGTTCATATCGTTCAAGCGCCACGTGGCTTGCCGCCAATACGAAATGCGCAAAATACCAACGGGGCATGCGGTGAATTGCGCGCTCCGCCCATTCGATCGCGATCGCGTATCGCCCGGCCATGTAGTGTGCCAGTGCGAGGCCCGAAAACCGGAAAAAATACTCGGGTCCAACGGGTTGGAGCGGATGGCGATTTCTTGATTGGCAATGGCGTCATCTGAACGCCCCAAAATGCCCAACAATGTGCCAAGACTGCCGTAGGCCAAAGAACAATTGGGGTTCAACGCTACGGCGCGTTCGAGGGCGGCGAGGGACTCATCGTATTTTAGGAGACCCCAACAACTGATCCGGCACTGTCAGATAAAACTTAGTTGAAGTGGGCAGGGCGGCCTCATAGCGTTGCAGGATGACAAAACGCGACCCATTCAAGTACTTCAAGACGAGCCCCGACATCATCCGCCTTGCGGTGATGTTGTACGTCCGGTTCCCACTATCGGCCCGGAATGTGGAGGATTTTCTGCATAAGCGCGGGGGTGATATCCGCATGAAACGGTGCGATTCTGGTGGAACAG
>Ga0209395_1007244_pt1 | contig 11715 bp, 10 predicted proteins | sample GOMGulsemesocosm_3_FD_184635 | JGI IMG/M metagenome (GOLD analysis project Ga0209395, IMG submission 184635) | Methane-oxidizing microbial communities from mesocosms in the Gulf of Mexico - GOM9D Gulf of Mexico (SPAdes) (version 2) | ecosystem: Environmental > Aquatic > Marine > Cold seeps... | reverse complement strand
ATTTGATAACACAAAGACTTGCCGCCACCCGTTGGCATTAGCACTAAAACATTCTCGCCTGAGATTACTTGCTCAATAATTTCGGCTTGTTGGCCACGAAAATCAGGGTAACCAAATGTATTTTGTAAAACATCTAATGCCGAGGTTACAGGTGTTTTTTTGATGTTCATGGTTACCTTAATTCGTGATTAAAAGAATATGCACTATAGTTAATTAATGTCGTTTTACTATCCTTGATGTGCAAATGGAAGGATTTGATATTCGAACATTAGCGCTAACCAGTTTAATACTCTGCGTATTATTAGGCGTTGGTTCTTTTGTTTTTGCCCGCGTACATAAATCATTTCGTGGCTTTTACCAGTTAGGTATCGGCTATTTTTTGTTTGCCTTGGGTTTTATCTTAATAACGCTAAGATGGCATATTAATGATTTTCTTTCGATAGTCGTAGCTAACTTTTTTATTGGCTTTGGCTTAACGTTGATTATTACGGGTATTCTAAAGTTTTTGCATTATCCCAAGCAAGGGTTCATTAAAATATCGCGTGGGTTATTAGTTATTTTTGTCATACTTTTTCTTTATTTTACTTATATCGATGAGAATACCAGTGCTCGTATTATTATTGTTAGTGCATTTATTAGTGGACAGTCTTTTTTTGCCGCCTATAAAACTTATCGTCATCTAAATCCATTTGGTCGAGTCTTTACGCGCTTTTTAGCTTTCTCCTGCTTGTTTAGCGGGGTGGCTTTTTTGGTGCGTGTCGTTATTACTATTAACTCAGCGAGAATCGATGATTTTATGGATGCTGGTTACGTGCATGGGCTTTCGATGATTGCGATGCAATTGATGGTGATCTCTAGTTGTTTGTCGCTTTCGTGGAGTGCGGGGCAAGAATTAGCGCAAAAACTAGAAATACAAGCAACTATTGATTCACTTACCAATTTATATAACCGCCGTGCATTTGAAGAGTTTGCTAAAAAAGAAATTAATCGTGCGCAACGAGAGCAAACCCATATTGCTATTATTTTAATGGATATAGATTTGTTTAAGCAAGTGAACGATATTCACGGTCATCAAATAGGCGATGAAGTGTTACAAGAGTTTAGTCAACGTTTAACCGATAGCTTACGCCCTTACGATATTGTGGCGCGCTATGGTGGTGAAGAGTTCATGTTGTTATTACCTGATACCGAAATAGAAACGGCGGCAACGATTGCAGAAAAATTAAGGGTAAAGATTGCCGAACCTGTTTTTGACGTTGAAACATCACCCCGGCTTGAGGTTACTGCCAGTTTTGGTGTTACCAGTATTCAAGGCACGCACATTGATTGGCAAGAGTTAGTGGGTAAGGCTGATCACGCTTTATATGACGCAAAAAATAATGGTCGTAATCAGGTGTGTCGCAGTTAATAGCTAAAGTGCACTTTGCTTTTATGTACGTATTTACATCCCACCAGAATAATAGATAATGCTTAATGTAACTTCATATTCAGTTAAAACCCTATGATCAGAGCGGTACTTGATTCAGACGTCAGCGCAATTATTGATATTTATAATTATTATATTGAAGAATCCATAGCGACCTTTGAAGAACAAACCATATCGACAAGCGATATGCTCAGCCGTATTGTTAAAGTTTCAGCAAATAACCTACCTTGGCTTGTGGCGGAAGATAATTCAGGGCAAGTTATTGGTTATGCTTATGCATCTAAATGGCGTGAAAGATTTGCTTATCGCTTTTCGGTTGAGGTAACCGTTTATTTGTCAGTTAACCATGCTCAACAAGGGTTAGGAACGCAATTATATACTGCGCTTTTCAACGAACTTAAAAATCTTTCAATTAATACTGTAATTGGCGGAATTAGTCTACCTAATCCGGCAAGCATCGCTTTACATGAGAAATTCGGTATGAAGAAGGTTGCACATTTTCAAGATGTTGGTTTCAAATTTGGCCAATGGATTGATACAGGATATTGGCAAGGAAAAATAGGATAGGACAGATTATTATGTATATGGGTAAATGTTTGTGTGGCACGGTAAGTATTAAAGTAACAGGTGAGATTAGCGATATTATTCATTGTCATTGTTCACTGTGTCGAAAAAATAGTGGTACGGCATACGCCACCAATGGTTTTATCAATACCACTGACTTTGAAATTACCTCAGGTGAAAATTGTTTAACGACATTTTCATTTAAACCAGGTCGAAATCGCCATTTTTGTACTAAATGTGGTTCGCCTGTTTTTAGTTCTAATGATCAAGATCCCACTAGACTTAGACTGCGCTTAGGGATACTAGAGTCAGATATTTCAGAAAGACCTATCTCACATAACTTTGTAACCTCTAAAGCAAATTGGGAAGATCTTGACGCTAAACTTCCTAGATATGAAGCTTTAGAGCCTGGTCGAAAATAAAAGTTACTTGTAAAGTAAAATTAAAAGTGAGTTATAAGTATAAAGTGCAATATACACAGTATATCGCACTGAATCTTGGCACTATTGTAGTTATTATTGCTTTTGTAATGCACTGGTATCCCAAATAACTACTTTTCCGTCAGCACCAGAGCTAATTAATGTTTTACTATCAGATGTAAGATTTACATTGCTGACATCGTCTTTGTGCCCATTAAGTCGTTGTATTACTTTACCCTTTTTTACATCCCATATACGAACGGTAATATCGTTTTCATCGCTTTCGTATTGCCAGTGATATTGAAAAAATTCGCCGAGTAAGGCTTTGTCTCGGCTACCACTAACTAAAAATGAATCATCATGGCTAAAAGTTAAATCGTAGATAGAGTATGAATCATCCTCTAATGTCTTTACGACTTGCCAATTGGCGGTATCCCAAATTTTTATAGTGTAGTCATCGCCACCTGAGGCTAATAGGTTACCATTGTGACTAAAAGCTAAATCTAAAATAGCTTGACTATGATCGGTTAACGCTTTTACATGTTCACCCGTTATTGCACTCCAAATATTAATCGTATGGTCTTCGCCACCCGTTAACAAATATTGACCATCTGGACTGAAAGCAACACCCCATACGTCAGCTTGATGTGCGGATAAAGTTTTTGATGTCCCTGACGATAAATTCCAAATACGCGCTGTATTGTCAGTACTTGCACTGGCTAAGCTCTTGCCATCGAGGCTAAAAGCTAATTTAACGACAAAGCCTTGATGACCTGTAAAAGTATTGAGTAATTTGCCATCAGAAACCTGCCAAATTCTTACCTTGTTATCGTAACTTCCTGTTGCGATAAGTTTGCCATCAGGACTAAATTTTACGCTAGGTACGCCTTCAGGGTGGTTAAGTAATTGTAATACTTCACCTGTATCTCGCCGCCAAATTTCAACATTTTGGCCTGAACTACCACTTGCAATTAGTTGATTGTTCGGATGTAAATCTGTTTTACAAATACTATTTTTATGAACAATACACTTAGCGTATTCATTTACTTTCATGCGGGTTAAGTTTTTAGCTGTGGTATTGTTACTACAACCAACGGCGAGGGTTATCCCAACAATAGATATCGTTATTTTTTTTAAAGTTGTTAACATCATTTTTCTTAAGTTTGGTGGATTTACTGGGAGCTTACTCAGCTTTGTTAGAGAAGAGTATTGGCTAATGATGAAGGTATAATTAATCATGACCAGTGACTAAATTTACCTTCATCATCAAAAAAGTAGCTTTGGTCATTCAGGCAATGACAGCAAACACTTTAAAGGGCAAGATGAGCAAATGAACATCTTCACACAAAAAATATCAGATTATTTAAATAATAAAGACGACTGGATTTTTATTGCATTGGCTATTGGATATAGCCTTTGGCAATTAACTAGCAATGCTTGGTCTTCATATTTTTCATTATTGTTAATAAATACAGTGTATTTATTGCCGATAATTTCTTTTAAAGCTCTTCAGCCAAAATTAACGCTAAATTTAACCGGTATGAACTGCCGCATTATTTGGCTCATAGTCTTTATTGCTTATCCTTTAGTCATGTTTTACCCATCAGGGAATTTATTGTTTATTGCTACTGCTCTCGAGTTAATACTGATTGCCAATTACAGTTTTAAGCATATAGAACCAATAAAAATCGGACTAAATAAAATAGGATTAGATGGCGCTGTTATCGCATTTTTACTGTTTATCTCATTTTATTTTGGATTATTAATTACTTCTGACTTGCCTGAATGGATTAATTCTAATTCTATTCAGACAACAATAAACTTCACGACTGTTGCTGAAAATTTTCCTATGTTTTTAAGTATTTCATTACAAATGTTTTGCTTATTTTTTTGTGGTTTTATTTTTTATTGGCTCAACCGTCATATTTTGGTGAATAAAGTGCTGGCGCAAAGAGGTATGCTGATATATTTGTTTGCTACAGTCGCGGTTGTCGTTTGCTTATATCCAATAATTACTACGGTTTTTTTATGGCTACCAATTAACTATATGGGAGAGCCTTTAACGCCATCGGTAACAGCGAGCCCTTTTGATTGGCATAATGGTCGAGTTGTTTTTGCGGTGATGCTGTTGAGCTTGCCGGTTATATTAATGACACAATGGCATCAAAAAAACAGTCAATTAATTCAGTTAGAAAAAGAGAATATTCAAACAGAGTTGAACTTGTTGAAACAACAAATAGATCCGCATTTTTTATTTAATACCTTAAATAATTTATATGCTTTGTGCCGAAAAAAATCAGATTTGGCTCCTGATGTAGTTTTACAGCTTGCTGAATTGATGCGTTACGTGGTGTATCGAGGCAAAGAAAGCTATGTGCTATGCAGTGAAGAGGCAAAATATATTGAAGATTATGTGAGTCTACAAAGCATTCGATTACATAATAACCTAACCTTAGATGTGCAAATTAACATAGAGGATGCGCAGGCTAAAATTTCGCCATTGCTGTTAATTATAATGGTAGAAAATGCTTTTAAACACGGTATTGAGCCGTCAACTGGAGATTGTTCTTTATCAATACAATTGCAAGTAACAACACAAATGTTGATTTTCACGTGTGAAAACTCCGTTGAAAACGATAATAACATTAGCGAATTTGAACATGCAAAAGAGCTAGAAGGAGTTGGTCTTGATAATCTACAGCGTCGATTAGACTTATTGTACTCTGATAAGCATCAATTAAGTTTACTGCCAAAAAACAATAGTTTTACCGCTACATTAAAGATATTCCTATGAATAAGATCAAAATATTAATTGTTGATGATGAGCCATTGGCACATGAAATAATTTTAGACTATTTAGCAGATCTTCCATTCGTAGAAGTGGTTTCACAGTGTTATTTAGCGACCGAAGCACTCAACTATATCAGCGAGAATCAGGTCGATTTATTGTTTTTAGACGTTAACATGCCCAAGCTATCAGGCATTGATTTATTGAAAGTATTAACCAATAAACCCCAAGTCATTATCACGTCTGCTTATCAAGAATATGCCTTAGAAAGTTTTGAACTAGACGTTTGCGATTATTTACTGAAACCTTATCGTTACGACCGTTTTCTTAAGGCGGTGAATAAGGCGCATGAACAAATTAAATTACAAACACCGCAACAAGAAGCCAGCCTACCAGATAAAGATATAGCTAGCCAAAGTCATGAAAGTAATATCTTTATTAAAGTCGATAAAAAATTGATTCAATTAAAATTAGCGGAGGTTAGCTTTTTTGAGGCCTATGGTAATTACGTGAAAGTTTGGCTAAATGAAAAAGCATATCTAACGCCGAGAACATTAACTTCCTTCGAAAAACAATTAAAAGTTAATCAAGATTTTATTCGTATTCATAAATCTTATATTATCCAAAAATCACAGATTAATTTTATCGAGGCTGGTGTAGTACACATGAGTAATCAGCAAAGTGTCAGTATTGGGAAGAGCTATAAACATATTACTAAAACGTTATTGTAAAGCCTGCTTGAAAGCAGGCTTTAGGCAAACAAGAATATAATTGGCTTATTTCTATAAATGGCTATCTAACCAACTCACCATGTAACTCGCTAATTGACCATCGCTATCTAACAATGGATAACCATGCGCAGCACCCTTGTAGGCGATAAATTTACTGCTGATATTAGTTGAGGCAGTGAATAATTTTTTCGCGCTTTCATAAGTGCCAGTATCTTTTTCTGAAGCAATAATAAGTGTAGGTTTGTCGGCTAAAGTCTTTGTGTAGCGGGCAATGTTTTCTTTGCGCTGGCCTGATGAGAAAAAGCCAATCACACTAATCGGATTTTTCTCTGCTAAAGTAATTGCTTGTGAACCGCCACAGCTTGCGCCAACGACGCCTACTATGCCTTTATCGGACATTTTACTTTTTAAATGGTCATAAGCCAGCTGAACATCGTTAGGCCAGTATTTAGACATTTTTTGCCAAGCGGCTCTTCGTTCTTCTCTTGGCAATGTTTGAAATTTTTCGGCACTAAATTCATCGTTGGCACTGTCACCAAATCCTCTGAAGTCTAGGCTTAAAGCATGAATCCCCTGATCTGATAATTGCTGGCCGATATCGTTATACATGCTCCTATTGTAATTACACTGATGCAATAACAATACGGCGCGATCACTGTTCTTATTGCTTTGATAATAACTAGCCTTTAATTCAAAGCCTTTATCTGTCGTTAAAGTAAGCTCATTTGCTTGGCTTGATGCGGTAAGCGTTAATAACGCAGCAGATATTATTTTTATAAATGCGTTCATATATATTCCTATTGATTTTATTGACCATTTCAAACTAACTAATTGACGATTTGATTAAAATAGTAAAACGTTGAATTGTCTAAAAAACAGGCTTAAAGATTTTAATATTTATTAGTGCACAGCGTGGACAATTCAGCTAACAAAATAAAGAACGCTTTTTTGAGAATAAAATTTCACTTAGATATAAAAGCTACCTTAAGGGTATTTGGCAATAATAGCGTTTAGTATTACTATTCGAGCAATGTTTTACACTCACAGTGATTAATTTTCATGGTTATTGGCGATCTCATTTTATTGATGTTTAGTGGACTTGGTGCATTGAACGGTATTTTGCTTTCTGTATATTTTTTTACGATTAAGCCAAAAACCTTAGCAAATAAATTCTTAGCCGCATTATTGTTAATGGTAAGCATCCGAATTTTAAAGTCAGTTCTATATTATTTTAATGACCAAGTCGCTGGCACTATTTTACAAATTGGCTTATCAGCATGTTTTTTGATTGGGCCTTTTCTGTATTTATATTGTATTAGCAAAGTTGGAGATATAGAAAAACAATGGGTTAAATGGCCATTGCACCTTAGCGCTCTCGTTATTTTGATAACAGTTGTGGGCATTGCTTATCCATATCAAAATAATACTGAGTTATGGGGTAATGTGCTTTATAAAGTCATTAATTATGTTTGGTTACTTTATTTGGTGATGTCTGCCGCTGTACTTATACCAGTTATTAAAAAGCTGAATTTAAAGCAGTTAAGTTTTACTGATGATAACACTTGGTTGATAAGTGTTTTTCTTGGTAACGCCGTTATTTGGTTAGCTTATTTTACCGCATCTTATACGTCTTATATTGTTGGAGCTTTGTCATTTTCATTTGTTTTTATTGTGATGTTATTGTCGTTGATAAAATCACGAGAAAGTCAAAATAAACAACATATAAAATATGAAAATAAAAAGATTATTGATTCAGAGGCTGACAGTTTAATTGAACAGTTAACGCGTGTTATGCAAGAAAAAGAACTCTATAAAGACGCTAATATTACTATGCCTCAGTTAGCTAAATGTATAGGTATATCAGCGTCGTATTTATCACAATTACTCAATGATAATTGTCAAAAATCATTTTCATTATATATCAATGAATACCGAATTGAGGCAGCAAAATTGCTACTCGTTGAAGAAAAAAAATTGAGTATGGAAGCTATTGCAGAGCAATGCGGTTTTAATTCACAATCGACATTTTATAGTACGTTTAAAAAAATAGTGGCAGCGACACCTGCAGCTTTTCGCAAAGAAAATAAGCTGATTATTTCTCCTAAATTATAATACCGTAGTTCGAATTTATAATATGCTGATGTAATTCATTAGCTTAGAAATTAGAGTCACTCCAAACAAATAAAATGACTTTTGGAGAACAAATGAAAACTAATTTCATCAGAAAAATTATTGGTGTCATGATATTAACCTTAACTTTCGCCATTACCAGCACATCGGTTTTTGGGCAAACGAATGAGTTTCAGATTCGTGAAACATTAACGAATTACATTCAAGGCACCTCTTATAACCGGGCTAAACAAATCGAAAAAGCTTTTCACCCAGATACCGAGTTATTGTTAGAAAAGAAAAACAATCCGTTGTGGCGGGTTCCCGTTAAGCAATATGTTTCTTGGTTTCAAAGTGGCAAAATTGGTGAGTTTACCGGGCGTATAGGTGAAATTATCAGTATTGATGTTTCTGGAGCTGTAGCTACGGCAAAAGTGGAAATATTTTTTCCAAAAAGAAAATTACGGTACACGGACTTCTTTTTATTAAAAAAACTCGAAAATAACTGGAAAATAATAAGTAAAACCGCCAGTAGCGAACCTTCAATTAACCATGGTAAACGTATTTTATTTATTGTCTCTAATGCTCATTTTCATGGTGAACTCGATAAAGCCGCAGGCGCTAGTTTTTCTGAAATAGTAAATGCATACCATACTTTCAAAGAAGCAGGATATACCGTTGATTTTGTTAGTCCTAAAGGTGGGGCAATACCGCTAGCTTATATTAATACTTCAAATAAGCTCGATAAACAGTACCTGTATAACCAGGACTTCATGTATGCACTCAAACATACTCGCACGCCGCAACAAATTACAGCTAAACATTATAAAGCGGTACATTATATTGGTGGAAGTAGTGCAATGTATGGTGTTGCAGACAATAAAGAAATCCAAGCTATTTCTATGGAAATTTATGAAAAACATCATGGGATCATTTCTTCGGTTTGTCATGGCACTGCTGGCATAGCCCATTTAAAAACGCTAGATGGTAAATACCTAGTTGCCGGGAAACGGATAAGTGGCTACCCAGATGAGTATGAAAACCAATCAGCAGCTTACTTTCAGCAATTCCCATTTAGAATTCAACAAACCATAGAACAAAGATCAGGCATTTTTAAATACAGTGCGCGCAACCAAGCACATGTTGAAGTCGATGAGCGAGTTATTACTGGGCAAAACTATTTATCGTCTGCTGTCGTCGCGGAAAAAATAATTGAGCTACTTGATGACGAAACAGAATAACGACGTTCATTTAATTTTTTGTGTGAATAGGTAAATAAATAGTGAAGGTACTGCCTTTGCCAATAATTGAGCTTACCTCAATACGCCCGTTATGATCATCAATAATGGATCTAACAATATGAAGCCCTAAACCTGTGCCTTTGCCGACAGGTTTAGTGGTGAAAAAAGGGTCGAATATATTTTTTAAATGGGCCTGACTTATCCCTGAACCATTGTCTTCAAAACTGATGTTTATTTCGTCTTGTGCGATATATGATTTTATAGAAATACGTCCGTTACTGGTAATAGCATGGGAAGCATTCACTAACATATTAATGAATACTTGCAATAATTTTTGTGGGAAAGCCATAACGTTAACATTGGCATCAAGACACTTAACGATGTTTACTTTATATTTTAATTCATTTGCGACCAGTGCTAGGCTTTGTTCTATTAGTTTATCAATACATATTAGTTCGGGTTCAACATTGTCCGCATGAGCGTAATTACCCAAATCTTTAATTATATTGCTTATTCTTATGGTGCCTTCTAGTGATGATGATATTAAAGGCTCGATATCATTAATAATATAGTCTAAATCTTCTTCCTGATAGAGAGCTTTAGCAGACTCTTTTTGGTCAGCGGTATTTGTTATAGCTATATAAGATATTAAGGGCTTAATATAGTCAGCTAGCATATCAAGGTTGCTACGAATATATCCAACAGGGTTATTAATTTCGTGCGCAATGCCTGCTGATAATTGCCCTATAGAGGCGAGCTTTTCAGCATTGACTAATTGTTGATTTAGCGCCGACAACGCTTTTTGGCTATGTTTTCTTTCATTAATATCGGTGATTGTTAATAGGTAACTCACCGACTCTTTTATGGAAATTTTTCGCCCTGAGAACTCTATATAGGGATTTTCAAAGTTAGGCGCAAGTAAGGATTCCTCAGATATTTTTAATGCCGTTTCGCTATCAAATTCGCCATCTAAAGTCGCAAGTGCTGGCAAAAAAACAGCAATGTTTTTATGAATAATTTCATCCTTATTTTTTGAAAATAACTTGCTCGCCTCTGGTGTGCATTCTTGTATTATTCCTTGCTCATCTAATAACAGTAATGAGCAAGGCATCGTGTTCATAATTGTATTTATCTGTTTATTTATCTTGATGACTTTGAGTCGCTCTTGCTCTGCTTTTTGTTTTTCTATAGTTATGCGCTGAGTAAATGACTGGATTGCAGATGATAGAGCAATAATTTCAGCTGGAGCATTAGCTTGTTGAAACTCGGCCCCTAACTTTTTAGTATCTGATTTCTGCGCGACTTCAGTTATGTTTTCAATGGGTTTGACAATGTATTTGCTAAACCATGTCACAATAAAAAAAATCAATACTAGGTAGAGTGAAATTGTTACTAATGTCATGCTTTTCAAATGCCTATTGGCAACTGATAACTCTCCGTACAGAGAAGTATTTCTTTGCAATGCTTGTGATAATAACTGTTCTAAAGTTGAAACATAATCAGTTGTTAAAGTATCTGATTCACTGATAGTATTTTGCCACGCTCGATTATTTTGCGTCGATAATTGAGAAAATGAAGCTATAATTGCTTTATTATTCTTGATCGTGCTGACAAGTTGCTCAATTAAACTAGTCGAAAGATTGTTTTTATCTTTAATCTTAATTGCTAATAACATTTGAGTAAGCTGATCAGATTGTGCGTTAATACCGTTAGCTAAATAGGTTTGTTTACCTGAAAAAAGTAGATCTTGTGTGGTTAACCAAACTTGTGACATGGTTGAAAGATGTTCAATAGTTTGTACTCGTAATTGGGATTCAAAATGGGCACGTGAGATGTTTTCTACTTTTTGATATTGGCTCCAAAGCGTAGCGAAAATAATCATTCCCGACAAAAGAGTTGAAACAGCTAATAACTGATTATAATTAGAAATTTTCATAATTTAATGGCCATTTTAAAGACGAAGCTAAAGGTGGTCATTTCGGATTGAATTTTTTCAACTCATCTCCCCACAAAATATCTGTGATTAATAGTGTTTTGAGAGCACACCTAAGTACGACACTCGCAAGTTCCGGGGAGTCTTTAGCCTTATCGAGCAGTATGTTATTAGCGGTTAATCCGTCGCTACTGAGCAGGCTTTTTAGTTCTTCATAGTTTTTACCAATAAAGGCACTTTTAAAATTTTCATTATCAATTAACTTTTTTTTAGGGCTTCTGCATCGTTGAAAAGAAAAGTTTTTTATTTTTAAGTCTTTGTCTAAAGCCCATATTATTTCAACTAACCCCCATTTACTTTGTTCTGATCTCACATGAACATAACCTAATGCTTCAGTATTTTTCATCGCAACATATAAGGTATGTCGACCTAATTCACTAAAGTGAAGGTCATTACTAGGCAAGGCAAGTTTCACTAAGTTTCGAGTACTGTTATCGACAGTTT
>Ga0209395_1007242_pt1 | contig 11716 bp, 10 predicted proteins | sample GOMGulsemesocosm_3_FD_184635 | JGI IMG/M metagenome (GOLD analysis project Ga0209395, IMG submission 184635) | Methane-oxidizing microbial communities from mesocosms in the Gulf of Mexico - GOM9D Gulf of Mexico (SPAdes) (version 2) | ecosystem: Environmental > Aquatic > Marine > Cold seeps... | reverse complement strand
TTGGCAACGTGATGGAATTCATCGTAAAGATCAAATTGAGCTGCTTGAAAAAGTTAAAAAACATTTCTCAACTATGATTATCTTGACCGAATTGAGGTGATACCTAGTACATACCTTCAAGGGGGGGATGGCCCTTGTTTCATACGATCACGTTACTCAATCACTTGAACATAATGCCGCGTTACTCTATTGGACAATTGTTGGCATGTACCTCACTCCTGGAAATGAAAACACGATTCAAACCTTTGTTGATACCGCTGTTTGTGATATAAAAAGCAAAAAGATGCTTTTCAGGGCACCCGGTATAAATAAGCTTGAAAAAAGAACTAACGCGCTAGGCATTGATGAAACTCTTTCGGAGAAATCATTAGAAGGTTTCGGGTTAGCCGTTACAGATATGACGGTTAATTAATATGCCGAGCTTGCTCGTTTTAAAACGAGAGTAAAAGAAGAGAAAATTGCAAAAATTGAACATCGTGCAGGTTATAGTGGTGGCGGTTCAATAAGTTATTATGTGCTATTTTTGCTGTTCGTAGTGCTAACAATAAAATCAACAAGAACAAAAAACAGTTGGCTTTTTCTCTTTCGTCGTCATTTTAGCCAATAATGTTAAACGGCTTAGCAACGTGTTATGTTTCTAGGATGCAAAGATCAGGGAGATCGGTATTGCGATCAATCATTATAAAAACTAAAACCTTAATTAGCCCCTTATTGTTAATTATCGTTGTACTGGGCAGTATTTGTACAACCGTATTTGCCGCTAATGACAATAAAACGCCAGACGTTAAGAAACCAGTTTGGGGCGAATACTTTAAAGGAAGGTATCTAGGAAAATCACTTTTCACATCTAACATAACAGGGGTAACTTACCCTTATCATGTTTATTTACCTGCTTCGTATGAGAATAATACCGATAAGGTCTATCCCATAATCTATGCTTTAGATGGTCAATGGAGTTTAGGAGGATTAGCAATAAGTATTGACCGTGACAACCGAGACATAATAGTTGTTGCAATTGAAGAGGGCCCAGAAGGAAGTAACCGCAGAGCCATTGATTATCGCTTACCCGGCGCAACACTTTATTTAGATTTCTTCAGACAAGAATTTTTGCCCTCTATTGAATCAACTTATCGTATTGATCCTAATAATCGCAGTTTTCAAGGCGGTTCATTAGCTGGAATCATTACAACAGCTTTCTTATTCTTAGATGATCATAAAAACCCTCTGTTCAAAAACTACATAGCTTACGATGCCTCGTACTGGGATAAACCTAAATTAATGCAAGATATCATTCGAAAGAGATTACAAATAGAAAATCGAATTGATTCGAATCTTTATCTAACCACAGCATTTCCATTAGGTAATCATTTTTTTGTCATGAATTTTATAGATAACTTAGAGGAATATGCCATTCCTGGTTTAAATATTCATCATGAATGGTATATGGTTACGCATAATAATGTTTTTGGTGCCTCACTCGACGATACGTTAGAGCTTATTTATGGAAAAGCTAAACTGTAAAGTAGCGTTTAAGCTTAGTTTCGAGCAATTCAAATCCCCCCTTCCCCACACGGAACTAAAATCATAATGGCGAGTCCTATTTGTGAGTTAAATTAGAATATTCAAACAATTAAATAAGGGTTGGCTGTTTTGAAAAAAATAATTATGTTACTTATAGTGTTATCTATTGTAGGTTGTGCGGGAATTCCATTATCTAGTGTGTATAAAATGATGACGGCTAACCCACTTGAATTTCAACCTGACGCTGTTTCAATCGCTATCAAAAGATCAAACGCCATACAGGTTCATACCGGCAATATTGAAATGAATATTTTTATTCATCATGACAATCCAACTTTGCGGGTGATGCACCAATACTTCCTCGCTGTTGACAATACGCCTCGTCTGCCAAAAATAGCTGGGGAGCTAAGGGCCAATGAGGCACTAACTATATTAACATTGTCCCCTGACGATGTGATAAAGATGAAGAGCCTACAGAATACGATGAAGAACCACTTGAAAAATGGCGGTAACAGTAATGACTTTGGCTTCTCTGTCCGCGTATTAGGCGGGTGTAAAAACACCGATAATATCCCTGATAATGTTTTAGTTAGTTTATTTTTGAAATTAGATTCAAGGACTGATTTCTTTCCTTTGTACGAAGACTTTGATCTCGCTAAAGCCGATTTATCACCGTTAGAAAATCTAGAAAACTGGCAAGATTGCCATCACTAACCTCGCTACTCAGGCAAACACTTCAAGCGAGACTTTTTACTGTTAACAGCACGTTATTAAGTTAAAATATGCGGCGTTATTCGGTTTTCAGAGTTTGGAGTATGTATAAATGAATAGTATCGATAGATTTGTAAAAAACTGGGGCAGTAAACACGCCATGGTGCCAATAGCGCACAATGATATTGCCGAGCTTGAAGACAAATTGAGTGCTTTTTTACCTGATTCATATAAATATTTACTCTCTGCATATGGGTTAGTTCATAGCCCTAATGTGTTAACTAAAATCTGTGATTTAGGGGTAGACATTGCTGAAGTACAAGATTTTTTAAGCTTAGAAGATGTCTTTTCACTATCAAAGCTCTATGAAATGACCGGTATGCCTAAGGGGCACATTCTGTTTGCGTCGGATTGTAAGGGAAATATGTTTTGTTTCAAATTGACGGAGTGCACAAGTCAACAACTCGATGTACCGGTATGGTTTTTTGATCGCGATTTGTGCACCGTAAAAAAAGTATCTCATTCTTTCATTGAATGGCTGGAAGCGTTCAATAAACTTTGAAAGTCTTAGCTAATATAAATCAAATAAGCAAAAAAAAATCACTTCAAAGAAGTGATTAAAAGGGAGTTCAGAAACGAGTCATTTAACTATTTAGCTAAGTAATTGGCTTTTAACACATGTTTCATCACTTTACCGGCACCATTTCTAGGTAGGGTATCTTTAATAACAACATGTTTGGGCAGTTTGTAGCGCGCTAAGTAACCGTCTAAGAAGTCGACCAGTACTTGGCTATCGTCTAAGCTGGCTTTAGGTTTTAGCACCACAAATAAACAACCTACTTCCCCCCAACGTTCATCAGGAATACCAATCATGGCACATTCAGAAATAGCAAAGTGTTTCAATACTATCGCTTCAACTTCGGTAGGGTAAACATTCTCACCACCGGAAATAAACATGTCTTTCTTGCGATCAACAATACGATAGTATTCATCATCATCTTTCACGGCAATATCACCGGTACAGAACCAACCGTCAGCAGTAAAACAATCTGAAAATTCACTTTCCCGTTGCCAGTAACCAATACAAATATTGTCACCTTTAAGCTGTACTTCACCCGATTCACCACGAGCAACTTCTTGCTCATTGCTGTTAGCTAAACGTATTTGCATGTTATGTGGCGCTAGGCCAACACTACCTGCTTTCTTATCAAGTAAGTCAAGGTCTAATGGCATACCCAATATGGTACCAGCTTCACTCATACCGTAACCATCAACAATGGGAATACCATCGTTTAACCAGCTACGAATTTGTACTTCAGGGTGCGGTGCACCACCGGTGAGTAAGGCCGTTAAGCCACGTAATCCTTCTGGATTAAAGCTTTCTTCATTACGCAATATGTTAGCCATTTGCGGTACACAAAAATAATGTGTTACGCCATAGGCAACATCAGTTAAGCGTGCCAGCGTTCTACTAGGTATAAAGGCATCAGAAATTAAGATAGTGCCGCCTTGGTATAAAGGCGTTCTTACCGAGGTCACTAGCCCAATAACATGGAACATTGGTGCTTCACATAAAAATACACTGTGACTATCAACCGTGGCCAGTAAGGAAAAGTTTATTGCGGTAGTGGCAATATTTTTCTCACTAAGCATCACCCCTTTGGGCTTACCTGTAGTTCCTGAAGTGTATAGAATTAATGACGCAATAGCGTCATTAATAACAGCTGCTGGTGCTGGCGATAAAGTAGCACTGTTCGAAAAAAGCTCGCCAATAGGTTGGTGCGCAATATCAAGCAACTCACCTTGCTCATCAGCAAAGATTATCGCCGGTTGACAATCGTCAATAATATTCACTAATTCTTCAGCATTTAAGCGCCAGTTAAGCGGCACAATAATGGCCCCTAAACGTGCGCAAGCTAAATGCAAAGCGACAATTTCAGCACGATTTTTTGCTAAGCAACCTACTCTATCGCCTGTTGTGATCCCTTGCTGTGTTAATAATGTCACCACTTTGGCAATGGCAATATCAAACTCAGCATAACTCCACTGAGCATTAAGGGCGAGATCGTTAACCGCTATTTTATTAGGTCGTAAACGTGCATGTAATGTCACAAAATCCATAAACAATAATCTCTTTTCTATGACGCTTTAGATTTATCGTACGCGCCTAAACCAGGCTTATACGTTTTATCATCGATAAATTGCTTAATACCTTCTTTGCGGCCTTCATTATCAAAGCTATTGGCAGCTTCTTGTGCGCGCACTAAGTAATCTTCAGCATTATCATAGGTCATTTCTTTAACGCGGCGAATCGCATCTTTAGTGGCCTTCAACGCTATTGGGTTTTTCTGTAATAGTACATTACACACTTCAGTAACACGGGTTTTAAGTTGCTCTGCAGGCACAGCTTCATTAATTAAGCCCCACTCAACCGCTTCTTTACCGGTAATGTTCTCACCCATTAATGAGTGCCACATTGCTTTACGCATTGGCATTAGATCTACCGCAACTTTCGCTGCGCCGCCGCCAGGTAAAATACCCCAGTTAATTTCACTTAAACCAAATTGTGCTTCTTCAGTAGAAATAGCAAGGTCACATGCGAATAAAGGACCGTAACCACCACCAAAACACCAACCATTTACCATAGCAATAGTCGTTTTTTGGAAGTTACGCAGACGACGCCACCAACCATATGATTCACGTTGTGCACCACGAGTACCCGCTAAACCTTTCGCTTCATTTTCACGGAAGTATTCTTTTAAATCCATACCGGCAGTCCACGCACTACCTTCACCCGTTAGCACTAATACGCCAACATCATCACGAAACTCTAGTTCGTCTAACACACGCATCATTTGACGGTTAAGTTTTGGGCTCATGCAGTTACGCTTTTGGGCACGGTTAAATGAAACCCATGCAATGTTGTTCTCTACGGTATATTTTACTGTATCTTCTTCGCGTTCAATACTCATGTATTAATCCTCTATTAAAATTAAATCTTGTCTGTGTTCGTCTGACGACGGTCAATTAAATTGGAAAATGGCCTGGTTCGGTTTCCATAGTGATCCAGCGAATGTCAGTAAACTGATCAATACCGGCTTTGCCACCAAACCGGCCATAACCTGAAGAGCCAACACCACCAAAGGGCATTTGTGCTTCATCATGTACGGTGGAGCCATTGACATGGCAAATTCCTGATTTTATTTGCTCGGCAATTTTGAAACCTTTCGCACTGTCTTTAGTAAATACTGCGGCGCTTAAACCATATTCGCTATCGTTAGCAATACGAATAGCATCCGCTTGATCTTTAGCGCGGATCATCGCCACTACCGGACCAAAACTTTCTTCACGGTAAATCTTCATCTCACTCGTCACGTTATCGAGTACTGTCGCTTGCATTAATACGCCTTCGCTCGTACCGCCAGCTAATAGCACTGCTCCTTTGCTGATCGCATCGTTGATAAGCATGTTCACTTTATCAACGGTTTTTTGATCGACTACCGCGCCTAATGGCGTTTTACCTTCACGCGGGTCACCGGTTTTCATGCTTGACACTTTGCTGGAAAATTTATCGGCAAAGGCATCAGCAACGCTTTCATCAACCACTAAACGCTCGGTTGACATACAAATTTGACCTTGGTTCATAAAGGCACCGAAAGCCGCGGCTTTTACCGCTTCATCTAAATCGGCATCTTCAAGCACTAACATCGGTGCTTTACCACCAAGCTCTAATAAACACGGCTTTAATTGGCTGGCAGCGCGCATTGCAATAATACGGCCTACTTCAGTAGAGCCGGTAAAGTTGATACGTTTTACCGCCGGTTGGTCGATTAAACTACCGACAACATCGCCAGCATCTTCAGGCGCATTAGTAACGATATTTACCGTACCTTCAGGGAAACCCGCTTCGCTACATGCTTCAATAATTAAGCTATGGGTACGAGGGCAGATTTCTGATGCTTTTAAAATAACCGCGTTACCACAAGCTAACGCGGTGGAGATCGCACGAACTCCTAAAATGATTGGCGCGTTCCAAGGTGCAATCCCTAAAATAACGCCCACAGGTTTTCTGATGGCCATGGCTAAACAGCCAGGCTTATCAGAAGGAATAGTTTCACCACCAATTTGTGTGGTTAAGGAAGCCGCTTCACGTAGCATTGATGCTGCTAAGCCTAAGTTGAACATTGCCCAACCCGCCGTAGCGCCAACTTCATTCATCATCGCTTCAACAAATTCTTCGTTGCGTGCTTCTAATGCCGCAGCCGCTTTATATAGTGTTGCTCGACGTGCATTGGGACCCAGAGCAGACCAGAGTGCAAAGCCTGATTCAGCTCTGTCTGCAATTGCCGCCATTTCATTGGCTTGCATGGCTTTAGATGTACTCGCTAGTTCACCCGTTAATGGATTTTTACGTTCGAAATTCATAACACCCTCTTATTGCAAATCGAGTTGCATAATTAATGACATAGTTAATTGCATCGTTAATTGCATCGTTGAACAGCATTGCTAATTAAATAGCTAAGCGACACATTTCAGATAAAAAGTTCAGTTAAATTGTTCGTGATCTACGCTGGCTGTACCGCGCCAGTTTTAGTCACTTTTCCTAAATAAAATACTGCTGCTGCGGCGATGATGGCGCCAAAGCCCATGGCAATAGAAACATCTAATAAATCAAAGCCTGCCACGAACAAGTAGCCCGCCACTACTGGCCCTAATGCCGCGCCACCACGGCCAATACCAATCACTAGCCCGGTACCGCTAGCACGGACTTCCGGAGGGAATACTTGCGCCATAAGTGCGTACAAACCGACCACAGCAGAGTTAGTAAAGAACCCCGTGGCAGCAGCAACCACTGATAACTTAACGATTGAGCTATAGCCAAGGCCAAACACGGTAACCATGCCAAAAGCGGCGAATAAAATACCAATCACTAACGGTCTCAACTTAAATTTACTAGCAAATAAACCCAGTAATAATGATCCTACTGCCCCGCCAACATTGGCCCAAACTAATACCGTGCCTGCTGATGAAGGATTAAAGCCCATATCGACCACTATTTTCGGGATCCATTTCAAGATGTAATAGAAGGTCATAATTTGCATAAAATAGGCGACGATAAGCGATAACGTCATTGCCCGATATTTATCGGTCATCAGTAATTTGAACGCGGATTGTTGCGCTTTGTCGCTTTTTTCAGGTAACTGCGTGATAACGGCATGATTCATTTTTGTTAGCAGTTTATTTATCTTTACGAGGGCATTTTTAGGTTGCTTGGCAGCTAAAAAATCGACTGATTCAGGTAAGGTAAACCAACACACGATGAAAAAAGCTCCCGTCACCGCGCCACCGAAAACAAAAATGGCGTGCCATGAATATGTTTCAAGTAACAAAGTAGCAATTGAACCACCAACAATAGCGCCCATCGGGTAACCGGTTGCCATTAATATCACCGATAAATTACGGTATTTAGCGTTAGCAAACTCAGCCACTAGCGCATTGGTTGACGCTAGCATGCCACCGACACCAATACCGGTGATAAAACGAAAAATTAATAGCTCATTCATGGTACCGGCAATGGAGCTGAGCGACATCCCACAGGTCATCACCAATAAACACGCTAAGATAGTAGGACGACGGCCAAAGCGGTCGGCGAAATTGCCGAGGGCAATAGAGCCGATGGCCATACCCACTAACTCCATGGCAAGCACAATACCTAGTGATGCTCTATCAATATTCCATTCACTGGAAATACCCGGCGAAGCAAAACTGATTGCCAAGACATCGAAACCGTCAATGGCATTAAGTAAAACACACATAATTACGGCAAAGATTTGAAATCGATGCATCGGCGCATTATCAATAGTAGCTCTAAGATCATTGGTCATATTATTATTTGCCTTAGCTTTTCTCAGTTACCCAAGATTAAAATAAATAGCTGGTAACTCTGTTTGTTATTCAGCGGTTACCAAAAGCGTAACGAATACTTGTGATGGCAACAACAAAACTTGAGTATAGATAGTAGCGATTGACTCGCGGTGAATGAATTGCAGAAAGTGACTAAATTATTGATAAAAAGTGACAGCGATGCTTTTTATGCAAAGTTAGTGTGATAAATAGCCAGTTAGAGGGGGTTGTGTTGGAGCGATTAGCGGTTACTTCGCTATTGATTTCGCTGATTTCTTTGGTTTCGCGGGCTGCGTCGGTTTTTTATGTGTTTCGCGATATTTTGCTGGTGATTGCCCTGTCCAGTGGTGAAAAGCGCGAGAAAACACCGCCGGCTCAGAGAAACCGATAGCTTCAGAGATTTTATTCACAGGGGTAAGACTTTTGGTTAGTTGAGTAATAGCTTCGTCACGACGGACTATATCTTTAAGTTGCTGATACGAAGTGCCTTCGACCTTTATTTTTCGCATTAAGGTGCGCTTAGACATATTAAGCGCTTCAGCAGCACCTTCAATAGATAAAGCGCCTTGATCAAGGCTTTTACGGATCAGTTTTTTCAACTCACTCGCTAAACTATAATCCGACTGATACCGTTGAAATAGCTCTAATGGACAACGACGCATAAATAGTTTCAGCGAAGCTTCATTTTGTTCTACAGTGCGTTGTAAGTAGGCTTTAGGAAACACAAAGCCTAATTTATCACTATTAAAGATATGTATACCGGGGAAAAGGTAAGAATATTCAGTAACATGACTTGGGCGAGGATAATTAAAATGGGTTTCTACTAACGGTAAGTGATCGGCAATTAGCCACGAGCCATAACGATGCCATGCTAAGATCAAAATCTCTGAGAGCATAAAGTTAGGATCTTTTTCCGGCTCAAGTAGATCAAAACCGAGAAACGCAGAGTCATCATCAACTTCTAAGCGAATTTTATAAGCGTTAGTCACCAAGTCATAAAACTTGCTGCCAAGCTCAAACGCTTTTTGTAAATCAGGTTGGTGCACAGTAATGCGCCCCATCATATTGTAGGTGCCCACTTTTACCGCATCTGTAGCCAAGCCCATACATTCATCATCAAGGGCTTGCCAAATCAACAGCTGTAATGCAGAGAGTTTTTCAGCGCCAATACGCTCAGAAGGTTTATCGATACTAGCAGGAGAGATCCCCGTTTGTGCCAACATGGTATTTATATCGAGATTGTACCGAACCGCCTCATGATAAAGCTGGCTGACATAATAGTTGGCGGCGGTACCGGTTTCTTTATTCATGCTCATATTAATAATGTCTTTTATAAATTATATGATTAATAGAATGAACAAACTAACAGCTAACTTGTTCATTCTTTTTGGGTTCCACGCGTGCTTTACCTGGGCTTACTTGAGCCTACTTGAGCTTATTTGGGCTATATTTCGCGATGAATTAAGATTAGAAATCTTGTGTTGCTGAACCTACGTTATTAACTTATGTTCCTGAACTGATACTACTGAACTTATGCTACTTAATTAACACAATACGAATATCATTAACATTAGTTAACGTTGGCCCAGTGATAATAAGATCATCAATCGCGGCAAATAACGAGTAACTGTCATGTTGTTGTAAGGTTTTATTAGCATCAAAGCCGGCCTTAGTGGCTCGCTCGAGCGTATCAGGAGTAATGATTGCACCGGCGGCATCTTCAGTACCGTCAATACCGTCACTATCCGCCGCTAATGCCCAAATATTATCTTTGCCACGTAAGGTGGTTGCTAATGATAAAGCAAATTCGGTGTTTCTACCGCCTCGGCCCATTTTAGCAATATCCATCGTGACCGTAGTTTCACCACCGGATAACAATATTAGTGGCGATTTTGCTGGTGCTGCCATGGTTTGTACCGATTGGGCAATACCCGCCATGACCTTACCAAGCTCTTTACTTTCCCCTTCTAAACAATCCCCTAAAATTAAGGTATTGAAACCGAGGGCTTGCGCTTTTTTTTCCGCGGCAAGCAACGCTTGTCCTGGAGTAGCAATCATCACATGACTATGCTGTTGCGGCGGAATTGGCGCTTGCTTATTTACCGTTAATGCCTGTTTAACAGCCTCAGGAATAACCAAAGAATATTTATCTAATACCGCAAGTGCTTGCTCTGCGGTAGTATCATCAAAAATCGTTGGCCCTGACGCAACGCTAGCAGGATCATCTCCCGGTACATCACTGATCATCAAAGTAACTAAGCGCGCTGGTGATGCTGCTGCACCTAAACGGCCGCCTTTCACTTGTGATAAATGCTTACGCACTACATTCATCTCTTCAATAGTCGCGCCACTGGTGAGTAAGGCTTTGGTTAGTGCTTGTTTATCCGCTAAGGTTAAACCTTCAAGGGGTAAACTTAACGTGGCCGAGCCACCACCAGAAATTAACGCGAGTACTAAATCGTCTTCGGTTACATTTTCAAGTACAGCTAACATCGCTTTCGCACCATCAACACTGGCTTGATCAGGCACAGGGTGACCGGCTTCAATAATGCGAATACGACCAGCATCGACTGCGTGATCGTAACGTGTGGTTACCACACCTGAAACATCAACATCAGGCCAAGCTTTATCAACGGCAGCAGCCATTGCTGCCGACGCTTTGCCCGCACCAATAACAATGCATCGCCCACGGGGTTTTTCCGGAAGGTTTCTCAGTACCGCAGGCTCAGGCGCAGCGCAATCAATCGCGGCAGCGAAGATTTCTTTCAACGCGGCGGTTTCTGATTGAGAAGCTAGCGCTTGCTGCTTGTTATTAGTGTGATGCTCAGACATAGTCATTAACCAAGTATAGCTGCGATAACTTTACCGGTTACATCAGCAGTAGTAGCTTTACCGCCAACATCAGGTGTTAGTGCACCAGCGCCAGTAGCCGTTTCAATTGCTGCCATTAAGGTATCAGCCGCGGCTTGCTCACCTAAGTGAGTTAGCATTTGCGCTGCTGACCAAAAACTAGCCACGGGGTTAGCAATACCTTGACCAGCTATATCGAACGCTGAGCCATGGATAGGTTCAAACATTGATGGGAAGCTATTTTGTGGATTGATGTTCGCTGTTGGCGCAACCCCTAAACTACCCGCTAATGCACCTGCTAAATCAGAAAGAATATCAGCATGCAGGTTAGTCGCAACAATAGTATCTAAAGTTTCTGGCTTTAATGTCATACGCATGGTCATCGCGTCTACTAACATTTTGTCCCAAGTTACATCAGGAAATTCTTTTGATACTTGTTCAGCAATTTCATCCCACATTACCATACCGTGGCGCTGTGCATTGGATTTAGTGACTACTGTTAATAACTTACGCGGACGAGATTGCGCTAACTCAAACGCATAACGCATGATACGAGTTACACCAGTACGAGTGAAAATTGATACTTCTGTCCCCACTTCTTGTGGTTGACCACGGTGAGAACGACCACCTTGACCAGAATATTCCCCTTCACTGTTCTCACGAACAATAACCCAATCTAAATCGCCTGGGCCACAATCACGTAATGGTGATTGAATACCGGGTAATACGC
>Ga0209395_1007240_pt1 | contig 11720 bp, 10 predicted proteins | sample GOMGulsemesocosm_3_FD_184635 | JGI IMG/M metagenome (GOLD analysis project Ga0209395, IMG submission 184635) | Methane-oxidizing microbial communities from mesocosms in the Gulf of Mexico - GOM9D Gulf of Mexico (SPAdes) (version 2) | ecosystem: Environmental > Aquatic > Marine > Cold seeps... | reverse complement strand
ACCTCTTTCCATTTCGAACAGAGAAGTTAAGACTACTTGCGCAGATGGTACTGCCTTTTTGAGGGTGGGAGAGTATGTAGATGCCAATTTTAAAACACCACTTATTTAGTTAAGTGGTGTTTTTTTTGTTTATTACTTTTTTTAGTATTAAAACTTAAGAGGAATGAATCCTTATTACTTTTTAGTAATCGGGAAAATTAAGCTCTTTATTTACTAGTTCTTAATTGTAGTGATACTGTTAATGTTTATATAGATAGCCTACTTGTATAGGGGGGGCTGATAAGTATTATGTAGAATTCACTACCAATACTCTTGTTTTAATTAAGTATAGTTTTTTTAGGACTTAGTTTTTCTATGTATATTGTATCAAAAATTAATAAATGTCGAAAGAGTTTTGGGAGAATAGATGGATGAATAAAAATATTGGTTGGGATATAGGTGTAGTTTCTCCACCTATAAAATGTTACATTGATCAGGTATCTGATAAAAGCTTGAGGATATTGATTCCTGGTTGTGGAAATGGCTATGAAGCAGAATACTTATTTAATGAAGGTTTTGAAAATGTTTTTATTGTCGAAATTTCTGAAAGTGCAATTGTATCTTTTAAAGCGCGTTGCCCTTACTTTCCTGTTGAACATATTATTCATTCTGATTTTTTTCAAATTAAGGGGCAATATGATTTAATTATTGAACAAACCTTTTTTTGTGCACTAGATCCTATCTATCGTAATAATTATGTCGAGCAGATGACAATATTATTAAAGCCTGGTGGAAAATTAATTGGTCTGCTATTTAATAACTACTTTTCCGGTGGCCCTCCATTTGGTGGCGATATTGAATTATATGAATCAATTTTTTCTAAGAGATTCAGAATTGATATTATGGAAACAGCATACAATTCGATTGTACCTAGAAAGGGGGCAGAGTTATTTATAAAAATGATAAAGTAATGGAAAAGATAGTAATTATAGGTAATGGAATTTCTGGTGTTACTGTGGCAAGACATATTAGAAAAAATAGTGATAAAGAGATTCTAATTATATCTGGTGAGACAGAACACTTCTTTTCTAGAACTGCACTAATGTATGTGTTTATGGGACATATGCGATATAGAGATATTAAACCATATGAGGATTACTTTTGGAAAAAAAATAGAATTGACTTAAAATTTGATTTAGTTGAATTTGTAGATACTGATTCAAAGTCGTTGACTATGAAAAGGGGGAATAATATTAATTATGATAAGTTAATTTTGGCTGTAGGATCTAAATCTAATAAGTTTGGATGGCCAGGTCAAGATTTAAAGGGTGCTCAAGGACTTTATTCTTATCAAGATTTACAATTACTGGAAGAGAATGTCAAAGATGCTAAGCATGCCGTAATTGTTGGTGGTGGTTTGATAGGTATAGAGTTTGCTGAAATGATGCTCTCTCGTGGTATAGGTGTAACCCTACTTGAAATAGGTGATAAGTTTTGGGGCAATATTTTACCAGATGAAGAAGAGTTAATGTTAAGAAAGTATATTGAAAGTCATCATGTGAGTTTAAAATTGGGGACTGTATTAGATGAGTTAATCAGTGACGAAAATGGTAGGGTTAAAGCTATTAAAACTAAAACTGGTGAAGTTATTGAATGCCAAATAGTCGGTTTAACTCCTGGTGTTTCTCCAAATATTGATTTCTTAAAATCTTCTAATATAGAAACAGAAAAAGGTATTAAGATTAATAAATATTTTGAAACTAATATTAAAGATGTTTATGCTATTGGTGATTGTGCTCAATTTGATGAAGGTGTTAATGGTAGAAAAAACCTTGAACAAGTCTGGTATACCGGAAGAATAATGGGTGAAACTTTGGCACAAACGATTTGTGGTAATCAGTTAGCATACAATCCTGGTCCTTGGTTTAATTCGGCTAAGTTTTTTGATGTTGAATATCAAACCTATGGTTGGGTGTTTGCAAATCGGAGGGATTTTGAAGACCATTATTATTGGCAACATCCTTCAAAACCTATTGCTATGCATTTTGTTTGGAATAAAAGGACGGATGAGTTTATGGGTATAAATACATTTGGTGTACGCTTACGACACGAACTTTTTGATAAATGGTTAATTGATAAGGTTTCTATTGACGTCATTATGTCAAATTTACGGACGGCTAATTTTGACCCTGAATTTTTTAAAGTGTACGAGAAGGACATTATACATGGTTTCAATATACAAACAGATAAAAAAATAAAATTGAAACCAAAATCGTGGTGGTTAAACTTATTAAATAAAGGAGCTTAATATGAAAATTTTACAAAAATTAGGATTAGTCGTTTCAATTATAGGTATTATACTGTTTACTGTTACTATTTTTTCAAGTTCTTATGAGTTAAACAAGTCTGCTATTATATCTCATTTCGATTCTGACTTAGATAATATTGATTCTGGCGATACTATTGCTAATAGTTTTATGTCTGCCGTAGAAACTTATACATCTTTAAATTCAAAAGATTTTCATAATGTTTACACATTCAATAATGCTTTGCCAAAAATTATTGAGATACATAATGCTACTATCTCTAATTTATTGGAGGCTGAAGGGATTTCGAATAAAAATGTTGCTACTATTTTTGAATTAGCAAATGGAACAGAAGGAGTTCAATACTCAGAAGAAATTATTAGAGCAGGAGTTCAAAATAATGAAGTAAAAGTTAAACTATTATTGGATAACACTTCTTGGATGTTTTCAGGCCAAAAGGTATATGCTAATTTTACGGAGTTTGAATCTGTTTTTAATAGAAAGTTACCAGACTTAAATTCAAATGTTGGTTCGGTATATAAACTGCATTCTGATGGTGCTACTTTATTTCATTTGAATAAATCTTTCGCTGTATCAGGTGTAAAATCAAATACTGGTTTATGGTTCTTTTTGACTTTTGGATTAGTTATTATTGGGGCTTTGATGTATAATTCGGCTAATATTAAATTGTTAGGTCCTGCGGGAATAAAAAATGATGGTATTTACCATTCGTCTTTAACCAAAAGAGGTTGGGTAGCTTGGATTGTATTGGTATACTTAGTGAGTATTTATTTGTTTTTATATTTTGCACCGCAGTATTTAGCTAATGTCGTTTTATTGGTTGATCCTATTAGTGTTTTATTAAGTGGTAATCCTGCAGGACAATGGTTTTTATATGGTTTTATCTACTGTGTGGCCATGTTTCTAATGGCGGTGAGAATGTATGTAAAGTACAGACATAATAGATACCAGGTTATTAGGACAACAGTTGTTTTGTTTTTCCAGATTGCATTTGCTTTTATTATTCCTGAGATTTTGGTCAGGTTTAATATGCCTTATTATGATTTTAAAAATGCTTGGCCTTTAGATTATGATTTCTTTTTTGAATGGAACCTTAATGATTTATTGTCAAGTGGAAGTATGGGCTTGTTTATGTTATTTTGGGGAACAATATTAACTTTGATTATTGTACCAGTAATGGTTTATTTTTATGGTAAAAGGTGGTATTGTAGTTGGGTTTGTGGATGTGGAGGATTAGCTGAAACGCTAGGAGATCCTTACAGACAAAATTCAAATAAATCAATGAAAGCATGGAAGTTTGAGCGTTGGATAATACATGGGGTTTTGGTATTTGCTATTGTTATGACCGTTATGACTTTATATACTTTCTTTACTGGAGCTAATAGTGTTTTATGGATTGATACATATTCAATTCAACGAACCTATGGTTTATTGATTGGTTCAATTTTCTCAGGTGTTATTGGTACAGGGTTTTATCCTATATTTGGAAATAGAACTTGGTGTAGATTTGGCTGTCCTTTAGCTGCTTATTTGGGATTAGTACAACGTTTTAAGTCTAGGTTCAGAATTACAACAAATGGTGGTCAATGTATTTCTTGTGGTAACTGTTCAACTTATTGTGAGCAAGGTATTGATGTCAGAGCTTATGCTCAGAAAGGGCAAAATATAGTGAGATCTTCTTGCGTTGGTTGTGGAGTTTGTGCAGCCGTTTGTCCAAGAGGAGTACTTAAATTAGAGAATGGACCTGAGGCTAATAGGTTTGGAAATGAAGGGCCTATTGTTTTAGGTAATGATGGCTTTGAAGTAGTTAAATAATTAGTTTTCATTAATTCTGAAGTTAACTGTTAAAAGGTTAGTTGTAATTAATTATTAGAGTTAGTTAGTTAGTTAGTGTGTTGATTTGTTCTTTTTCACAGTTACTGATTATTATCAGTTACTTAATGTTTAGATTCTAGTTAAAAAGTGTAAATTTATTGTAGAACAATTAATTTAGATAATTGTTATATATGATGGCGCCTATTAAGAGGGATGGGTATAATTACTGTCTTAATAGATTTCAAGTAGAACGCTGTAAAGTATACCCTTTATAAGTTGTCGCTAATTTTGGCCCTGCTAAGGTAAGTCAAAAATTAAATAAATAATTATTGGAGAAAAACTCCCAGTTCCAAGTTGAAAAAATCTATTGAAAAGGCGGATAATATTATCTATAATCAAATAATAGGTGGGTTTAAGGTTGTTATGATTTATGAGTTAATTTTACAGTTAAGTGGGTATGAAGCGTAAACTATTATGAGTGATTTTGATTTTTTTAATGGTAGTTTAAAGGGGGATTAAACAAAGTACAATCATTAAGTGAAAACCATTTTAAACAAAAGTTGTGTACTTTCGTTAGTAGCTATATGTCGTGAACAAATAAATTAAATGATGATAAATGAACTTGAGCATTATATAAAATCTTATTTTGGGGTGGTTCAATTAGATGAACTTAAAACAATAAGTTCATTATTTGAACTAACAACTATAAAAAAGGGAGATTACTTTTTAAAAACAGGTAGTCAGTCAAATAATATGAGTTTTATTCAATCTGGACTTATGAGAGTTTTTTCATTAACAGAAGATAAAGAGATAACTCAGTGGATTTCTACAAAAGGTTATTTTGTAGTTGACCTGTCTAGTTTTGTATTCGAAAGTCCTGCACGTTGGTCAATCCAAGCGCTTGTTGACACAGATATTTATACAATAAGTAGAATTGATTACAATAAGATCGGAACTTTAATACCTAAATGGAATCAGCTTGAAAAATTATTTATAGTCCGGTGTTTTACTATGTTAGAAGATCGAGTATTTTCTCACCTTTCCATGTCAGCAGAAGAAAGATATAATTTGTTTTTTGAAAATAATAAAGAATTGTTTAATCAAGTTCCTTTACAATTTATTGCCTCAATGTTAGGTATGACGCCTGAAACGTTTAGTAGAATAAGAAAAAAGAAATTACTTTAATTTCTTGATTTTTGTCAAGAGTAGAAAGAGAATTAGTTCGGATATTGTATCCTTAATAATAACGACTTATCAAACACTAATTATTTTAATCAGAGTACTCAATATAAAAGCTATGGCATTAGAAATAAGAACAGAAATTATTATACACGCAACACCCGAAAAAATTTGGAGAATACTTACAAATTTTAATGACTATTCTAATTGGAATCCGTTTATAAAGTCCATTAAAGGTAATGTTGCAGTAGGTGAAAAAATCATTGCACGTATTGAACCTCCAGAAGCAAATGGAATGACTTTTAAACCAAAAATAGTAACTTTTGTTAAAAATAAAGAGTTTAGTTGGCTTGGACATTTATTGTTTCCTGGACTTTTTGATGGTATGCACAAATTTGAATTGGTAGACAACGGGGACGGAACAACAAAATTTATTCAAAGTGAAATAATGAAAGGAGTTTTAGTGCCTTTTTTCAAAACAATATTGAATATAAATACCAAAAATGGTTTTGTAGAAATGAATGAGAAGCTAAAAGAATTAGCGGAGGGTGATTGAACATTTTACTAAATGTAATTGACCTATATAATCAGAGCGTAGATATGCTATTTGGACGTTAAATATTTTTTTATACCAAATTAAATGTGGTTCAGTTTACTTAAATTATTTTTATCAATAGGAATCCAATTGTGAAATGAGTATGATTATTTAAAACATTGAATAATGACTAAATTCGGTAAATGGCTAAATCAAATTTTATCATCTTAGGAGTAGTAGTTACAATGTGTATTGGTTTAATTTCGTTTAATTCAATTCGAGTTATTGAAATAAAGAAATGGGAAATTCCTGAAGTTAGATTTCCAATTGATAATCCGTTATCTAATGAAAGTGTAGAATTAGGAGCTGCTTTATTTTCAGAGCGTTTATTTTCAAAAGATACGTCAATAAGCTGTCAAACTTGTCATGCTACAAACAAAGCTTTAACTGATCAGTTACCTGTAGGGGAAGGTGTTTTTGGGCGACAAGTCACTAGAAATACACCAACGCTTAATAATATTGGATTACATCCTTATTTTATGAAAGATGGAAAATTTGAGACTTTAGAAGATCAAGTACTAGGCCCTTTGAAAGATCACCGTGAATTTAACATAGAACCAGATGAATTATTGAGTCGATTAAAAACGGTGTCTTATTTAAATGATATGAGTATAAAGGCGTATGGTACAGAATTGACTATGAACATTATTCAAAAAGCCATTGCTAATTTTGAGCGTATTTTAGTATCAAAAGATGCGCCGTTTGATGCTTATATGCAAGGGGATAAAACGGCTATTTCGGAGAGTGCTATAAACGGGTATAGGCTTTTTAAAAGTGAAGAGCTTAATTGTATACAATGTCATGATGGGTTTGATTTTACTAATTATTCTTTTCAAAATAATGGAACTTATGAGGTGTATGTAGATTCAGGAAGAGCATTTATAACAAAAAACACTATGGATATTGGAAAGTTTAAGGTTCCGACTCTTAGAAATATTGACCTTACTTATCCATACATGCACAATGGTTCATTTCAGTCTTTGGACGCCGTTATTACACATTATGAATCTGGAGGGAAGAAATCAAAAAATAAGTCGCACTTAATTGGTGGGTTTGAATTAACCACTTTAGAACGTCAAAATATTCTTGATTTTTTAAGTTCGTTAACAGAGTATAGATTCCTTCAAATGGATGAGGAATAAATTTAGAAAATGTAATTATAATATTACTTTCTAAAATTAACATATAAGCTAAGATTTAATTGTATTTTTGAAGCGTTGTAATTGGGGATATTTCTGATTACATTTTTTATGAATGTACATGTCAAAATTACCAAAGGCACATCAGTTTATTGACCTCTCAGACTACGGAAGACCAGTAGCTAGAGTGATTGCTAATTCACTAAAAAATACGATAATCACTCCAGTACATGTCACTATCAGTTTTGTGTTTTCTGGATTGATTGCTATATATAGTATACTTGAAGGCCACTTTTGGTCTGCGGCTTTTTTTTTAATACTTAAATCTATTTTAGATGCTGCGGATGGTGAATTGGCGCGTGTTAAAGAAACGCCATCTTATATAGGGCGTTATTTAGATTCGGTATCGGACATTATATTAAATGCTTTATTTTTTATGTCTATATGGTCTATTAGTGATACTCCTTTTTGGATTTGTGGTTTGGCATTTTTAGGATTACAACTGCAAGGAACACTCTACAATTATTATTATGTTATTTTAAGAAATAAGTATGATGGAGACACTACTAGCCGTGTATTTGAAGATAAAACACCTATTGCTTTAAAAGGCGAAAAACAAAAATATGTCACGCTTCTTTTTGGTTTGTATAAAATATTATATGGCGTTTTTGATAAAGCCATTTATACTTTAGATCATAATGCGAGTAAAGGTAAAGTATTACCAAATTGGTTGATGTCCTGTGTGTCTACTTTTGGTTTAGGTTTCCAGTTATTAATAATAGCTCTTTTACTGGTGTTAGGTTTAAAAACTATTATTTCCCCCTTCTTTTTAATTTATACACTCATGGTTTTTGTTTTTATTGGAATTAGAAAAGTATTCTATTAATCCTAAAAAATAGGAAGAACTAATAACAACACTTTAAATTATTTACCTCATTAAACAACTCTTTATATGTCAATCATTATATGTCCTTATTGCAAAAGTAGTTTACACGATTCTAATGAAAAAACGTATTTGTGTGAGAATAATCATACGTTTGATATAGCTAAGCAGGGATATATTAATTTATTACCTGTGAATCAAAAGAAATCAAAGGATCCAGGTGATAACGAAATGATGATTACGGCAAGGCGAAACTTTTTGGAGCTTGGTTTTTATGATCCATTAATTGAGAGTATTACGAATTTAGTAGCGATTAAACTGTCTTTTAAGACTGAAGATATTGTTGCGTTTGATGCAGGGTGTGGAGAAGGTTATTATTCAGAAAAAGCGTTAAATAGTTTACCTGGTTTAGAAACCAAAATATTTGGGACAGACATTTCTAAATTTGCAGTAAAAAATGCGGCAAGAAAATATAAGCACAATTTTTATTTTGTAAGTTCAGTTTATAATTTACCTATTGCTGATGGCAGTACTGATATTATACTGTCTGTTTTTTCACCTATTAAAGCAGAAGAATTTAAACGTATTTTGTCTATACATGGTTATGTCATTGTGGTGACGCCAGCTCCGAATCACTTACGTGAAATGGCAGAATTGATTTATGAAACTTTTAAGCCACATACTGTAAATGCGGAAGAGAAAATGACTACCGAATTTGAACATGTACTTAACGAAAGAACTACATTTAAAATTGATATTGAAAATGCGGTAGATTTATTATCTCTTTTAAAAATGACACCTTATTATTGGAGTACTGGAATAGAGCGTTTAGCGAACATTACTAATAAAGAGGAGTTGTCGGTGACTTGTGATTTTAATATCGATATTTTTAAGCAAAAAAAATAACAAACTTAGACTTGAATTAGCTTTGGACAACCTTTTGTTTAAGGACTATAATTAAATAGTTATGTCTGTTGATAACCTGTCAATTTGCATACTATGGTTACCTATATTTGATCGATTCTGATGGTATATGAATTGAAATTTAAGTGTAATCAACTTCAAGTTTTTCATATTATAAATCTTCTAATGTGAGGTTAGTTACATTCAACTATTAAAGTAGTTGTATTTTGCGATACTAACTAACTAAAAAAAATATTATGAAAAAAGATTTCGAAACGAAATTTGTGGGCTGGGCCTTTATTATGGCGGCTATTATGCTTTGGGGAGGCTGGATGTTTTCGTCACATCATATAGGTGAATATATTAAGGCTGATGATTTTTCTCATGTAGGAGAAAGTGTTTGGTATTGGATATGGATGTACAGAATTCACATTTTTGGATGGGTTACACTTTCAATTGCCTTATTTAGTTTTGTGTCTATTGCAGCAAAAAAACCTTATAGAGTTGTTATTTTACCAGGAGCAGGAATGATAATTGTAGGTTCTATGACTTTGGCCATAGCAGCAGCATTCTATTATAACTTTGGCGCTTGGGGTGTTGGACAAACTATGGATAAAACTGGAGTTGAAATTCAAACTTTTATGGATAGTATACTACCTACAAACCAATATGTGACGTGTTTTAATAGATTTGGAAGAATATTTTCAGGTGTTGGATTTGTTTTACTTGGTTTTGCGTTAATTAAATGGAACATGGTTCACAAAGCTATTGGTTATTTAAGCGTTTTATTAGGGATTGGTGTTATGGCGTTAATATTAGCTATACCAGATAATTTTGAATTATACAAACCATTTTTCCATGTCAAAGTAGTTTGGATGGTAGCAATGGGAACTTGGCTTTTAGTAAAAGGAATTAATTTACCTGAAGAAGATTAAGTATTAGGTTATCGAAAGATAATTAAGCACCAGTTCTTAGTAAAGAACTGGTGTTTTTTTATGTTTATTGATTTTACCAATACGTTGTGAGGTAGGAGGGATGATGGTGTGATTCTTTTAAAAAAAACAATCTTAGACATGTATAAAACTTATTTTATGTTGTTATAATTCAACTAAATAGGACTAACCTTTTGAGTAGTTTTGACAAAAAAAAATTATGAAAAGAAGAACAGTTTTATTATTAGCCATTTCATTATGTGTTACAAATATTATATCTGCACAAGGTTATACAGTTGAACATAATGTGATTGCTTATGAACCGCTCATTAATGCTACTTTATTAAATGAAAATAATCCAGAAATAGAACCTTCTGGAAGTGAACTATACCAGGCTATACCCATTGGTTTTGACTTCATATACCATGGTGTCAGTTTTGATTCTCTCTTGGTAGGGCAAAATGGATTTGTAAAATTTGAACAGAATGATATATTTGAAAGTTTTATCAATATTTTTGAATGTAAGCAAATGAATTTTCAGGACGACCCTTTACTTTCTCCTATTTATTATGAAGTGACAGGTAATCCAGGTGATCAAATTTTTAAACTTGAATTTGTTAAATCTGGTTTTGTGAATGATATTGAACAGGACGACTATGTCAATTACCAATTGTGGATTTATGAAAATTGTAATGTTTTTGAATTTCACATAGGAGATATATCAATAGATCCAACAGAGTTAGACTTATTTTATAATAATGCTGCGGCTCCTTTTATGGGATACGGAAATAATTATCCTTACTTTTTTTATGTTCTGGATGGAAGTCTTACGGCGCCTACTTTAAATTTCAGCGCTATAAACTCTTTAGACTCTATTCCTAATCCGAACAGTGTTTATACGTTTAGGAATTGTTACGCGAATATCATTGAAAATAATGTTAATTCTTTTGATATTTTCCCAAACCCTGCAACTGATTTTATAAACTTAACGTTCAATGAAGTCATAGAAGAATCACACTTATCTATTTTAAACTTAAATGGTGAAATAATTTATTCAGATATATTAACTTCAGGTCATTCATATGATCTTAATACTCAGTTTTTAAGTCAAGGCGTTTATCTAATATATATTAAATCAGATAAAGCAATCTACTCCACCAAATTAGTTAAGCAATAATACATTAAAAACTAAATGTCTACATTATTTAATCCTAATTCTGTAGTTAGGAGTAGTAGGTTTAAACTTAGTAAGTCTGGATGATTTTGAATTAGATCAGGCACTTTTTCAAATCAAAGTAATTTGGAAGGTCGTTATGGGAGTTTGGCTTTTAGTAAAAGGAATTAATTTACCTGATACAGATAAAGCATAAGATTATTTAAAAGATAAAAAAATGCTAGTTCTTATAAGAGAGTAGGTTTATTTTTCTGTATTTTCTTAATAGTTTAAACGTTCAGATTTGATCAATTAATTTGATACGTATAAATGATTTGTATTGTATGGTGGAAATTGGTTTCGGTATTTTTTGCCATTTATTTTCGTAGTTAATGAATTGGTTAAGGGGGGAAACCCCCTATTTTGTTATAGGGTATTAACCCCCCAATTTATGTTCTTAGTGGTTATTTGTTATTGTATTTACAATTCATATTTTTAAAAATGTATATTTGACCAAAATCTATGAAGTTTGGTGATGGCTTGTAAATTCTTACAACTGTTAAAACACTTGAATCGAATAGGCTAACTAACTAAAAATGAAACTAAAAATGAAAATGAAACTTTTTAAATCAAAAAAAATATCGGCTTTAATAGCTTGTCTTTGTTTATTAAATTTTACTTCTTGTGTTGAAGAAGAGAATGTAACAGTATATGAGACAAGTGAAACTGAAACTGACGTTGATGTAGCATGTGAATGTGAAACGACTTGGTTTCCGCATTCAGAAATTGAAGACCCTAATGAAACTAATCCAGAT
>Ga0209395_1007238_pt1 | contig 11725 bp, 10 predicted proteins | sample GOMGulsemesocosm_3_FD_184635 | JGI IMG/M metagenome (GOLD analysis project Ga0209395, IMG submission 184635) | Methane-oxidizing microbial communities from mesocosms in the Gulf of Mexico - GOM9D Gulf of Mexico (SPAdes) (version 2) | ecosystem: Environmental > Aquatic > Marine > Cold seeps... | reverse complement strand
GTCATCGAGGAAAGTTGTTTCGTTATCCGGTTAAGCTTATTTACAAATGATTTAGTATTCATTACCAATACCTTCAATAAGTTAATCTCACTATTGAGTATAGACAACAATTAGCTACAACAGCGCCAAAAAGATATAGTTAACCATGTGGCCCTTGTTGATAATGATGGTATTGTTGATAATGATGGTAGTTGCGTCAATAGCGATAGCCGTTATCAAGTGGATAGTTTAGGTTGTACGACAATGGCTATACAAGATGTTGAGTTTAGTCTAGTTGTTCACTATGCCAATGATAGCGCGGAAATTACTGATGGTTATTTAAATAAAATCTCTGAACTTGCTGATTTTGTCAATCGATATCATGTGAAACGTATCAAGGTAATAGGGCATACCTCGTCGCTGGGCGGAAGAATATATAATCAACGCTTATCAGAACAACGTGCGCAATCGATCGCGGCCATGCTGGTTGATAGTTATCGTATTAAATCAGAGATTATTGAGGTGATTGGTCAAGGTGAAAGTCAACTTTTAGATTCTGCTGATACCAGTGAGGCACACCAACTTAACCGTCGAATTGAGATTAGCCTGAAAGAGTCAGTGTTACTACCAGTCACCAGATAGTTCTGGCCTAAATATTCACGACATATCAAGTCGATTTTAGCAAGCGAGTATTACGAAAGTGGTGCTCGCTTTTTTTATAAATATTAGTTTATCGTAATCAAAATAACCAAAACAAAGAGTCTATAAATATGGCTCGTTTGTTGACATTAATTTCATTGCGTGTGGAAATTTCACTCATAAAACCTCCCTCTTATTCTTTCCTTCTAATCAACAAAAGTTATATTTAAAATATGTCTGCGCTAAAAACTAGCTGTGCTTGTGAAAACAGGTTCAACGAATAGCGAGGATGGCCTGTTGTTAACTCGACTTGTATTTATGCAATACCTTCTTGGGGATATGACAATAGTCGTTTGGCATCCGGGTTAGTCTTTCCTGGTGCTCTTCATCGCTTTTCACATAATTGAGCAGTGGCAACACTTCCACCACAACCTTATCTGCATCGTCACGGTTGTTAATATACTCAACAGCGCTTTTGAGATGACTACTGTGTTTACTGTATATTCCAGTTCGGTATTTCTTGCCAACATCGTCCCCTTGCTTATTCATGCTGTGTGGGTCAATTATTTCAAAAAAGTAATCTATCAGGCGATTAACCTGCACTTTGTAAGGATCAAAGGTTACTTTTACGCACTCAGCATAGCCATCATAAGGGCTATTTGTGGTGTTGGTTAGGCCATTGGCTCGACCCGCTTGCGTGACACAAACGCCAGGTAGGTGTTTAAGAAATTCCTGCACGCCCCATAGGCAACCACCGGCAAAGTATATAATTTCTCGCTGGTTGTTAATGTTCTTATGTTGTTGCGTTTTCATATTTAGTTTTTACCAAAAAGATTATGTTTATACCTGTGAGCAATGCAGGCCTACAAAGTAACAGCGTCCTAACTCAGTACGAATGATTATCATGTGCAATGTTTTACCCGCTAAGATACAATGCTGATTGACATAGCAATTATTTATTTTCAGCCCAGCCTTATCTTACGATATTTACATGTGGTTAAGTGACAGATAATTGTTTTTTACCGATCGTTCTAACAGTGTAAATAGAGAAAATTAACATGATTCGAGTTGTACAAATTGCTTTGCCTGCTTTGTTATTTAGCATATCGACTTTCTCATCGGCATCCGATGAGGGTAATAAAGTAAATAAAGAGATTGAGAAAATTACGGTTGAGGGCTCAGCGACCGCTAACACCAAACCGGTGGGAACCTTTGGTTCACCGGTTTCAAATCTAGAATATGATCCGCGCCTTGATCTACAATCACGCAATATGGCGGAAGCTCAAGCCGATGTAACGATTCGTGGTGGTATTTTTGAAAATACCGGATTTAGGGTGGGCAGCACGACATTGTTTGATCCGCAAACCGGACACTATGCTGCGGAGATCCCCATTGCTCAAGAAATGTTGAGTAGCGCTAATGTACTTACCGGCGCAGATAATGCGCTGCTCGGTATTAATAGTTCGGTGGGTACTGTTTCCCGCAACTGGAAAGCAATAAAAACCTCTGGCAGCGCTTCAATTGGCCTAGGTAATAATAACTTTAACCTGCAACGAGTTCACAGTGCTGTCAGCATGGCTCTGGGGGATTCTAAAGATTGGACTATCGGTTTTGAAGGTGAACACTCTCGCTCTGAAAGTGACGGCACTATCGATAATGGTGACCATGATTTCCAACGAACATCTGGCCGTATTCAGTTAGTCGGACCGTCATCGCAGACAGATCTATTTTTTGGTACTCAAGAGAAGTTCTTTGGCTGGCCAAATATGTACACGCCATTTAATGTCAATGAAACTGAAGACCTTAAAACACGATTATTGATCCTCAATCATAAACAACATTATGCGCAAGACAGCACATTTGAAATTTCCACTTACTATCGTCGCAACAACGACCATTATGTTTTTTCTCGTGAAAACCCAAATATGTTCCAAGCTTTTCACCAAACTGATGTCAAATCGATAGCGTTGTCCGGTCGCCACGTACAAACAGCATCATTTGCACTCAATTACTCAGCACAGTTTATAGCAGACGAAATTGAATCAACCACGCTTGAAAATAACTTTACCTCTCGTCATTATTACAAAGTCAGCGTCTTGCCTGAATACCAAATGGATCTACAAGATGATCAGCAGTTAGCTTTCCGCCTCGGCGCTACTTTTGACGATACTAATCGAGATGATTCCCAAGTTTCACTCATTGGTGATATAACGTGGAACACTATAACTGCTGACGACACTTCTCAAACTATCTACCTGTCTTATGCGCAAGCGAGTCAAGTAGCCGGTTACACGGCGATAGGTGGTAGTAACAGCGGTGGGTTGTTTAGAAGTAACTATGATCTTGAGCGAGAAACCACTAAAAACACTGAATTAGGCTTGGCATTAGATTCAGAAACTTGGCACCTTGATTCAGCCATTTTTTATCGACAAGATGACGATTTAACCGATTGGACTTACAGCTTAAGTTCAACCTCTGCTCGTTCGGCCAACCCGGTCGATATAGACACCTTGGGCCTAGAAATACTGGCGATAAAGCGCTTAGAAAACGCAGAAATAATCACTAGCTATACCTTCCTTAAGAAATCGGAAGATTATGGCGCGGCGGATATAGATGCTAGTTTTTATGCATTGAACTACCCTGATCATCGTGTCACCTTAGGTATTGTGTGGCGTCCTACCGAGATTATCGAAGTCCGTGTTGATAACGAATGGCGTAAGCAACAAGAAAATATCCTGAGAAACGGTGATGACGATGCGCTATTTAGCCACCTAACCTTCACTATTTCTCCTGCGCAATTTGCAGGGCTCGATATTATTATTGCTGCTGACAACCTTTGGGACGAATCTTTTGAAGAGGTTCCTGGTACCCCAGGACGCGGAGAGCAATACAGCATTAGTGCGACTTATCACTGGTAATAGCAACGCGTAACAACAGGGACGTTGTTACGCCGCCAACGCAAATGCAAATCATTCTTGATTAAGGTGTTTTTTACTGTACTATAGCTCGCAATCTCAATCATCTAGTTCGCTAGATTGGCGATAAGTTTTATGAATAGCGCAGTACTAACTCCAGACGATAAGAGTATCCATCGCATATACTTGCAGCATAACCATTGGTTAGTACATTGGTTAACTAAAAAGCTCGATTGTCCGCACCATGCCTTCGATTTGAGCCAAGATACCTTTATGCGCATCATTGCCAAGGGCAATGCTGGCCGCATCGAACAACCTCGCGCCTATTTAACCACCATCGCCAAGGGTTTATTGGTTAACTGGTATCGGCGACAATCATTAGAGCGCTCATACCTTGAATCACTAGCACTAAGCCCAGAATTGTCGACCCTTTCAAGTGAAGACTACCATCTTGTTTTTGAAGCCTTAAATGAAATTGATAACGCGCTGGACAAATTAAAACCGGCGGTTAAACAAGCCTTTTTACTGGCGCAAATTGAAGGTTTAAAATACCAACAAATTGCCGATCACATGGATATTTCCTTGATCACCGTAAAACGTTATATGAAACAAGCCCTAGTGCAATGCTTAACGCTAATGCCAGATTAAGCGCGGGAGCATTAATATGAAGCACTCGCCGCAACAACCTATACCACCGCATATTCTGGCAGAGTCTGCCGACTGGTTAATGTGCTTAAACGAAGGGGAATTATCACCACAGCAACAACAAGATTTTATCCATTGGCAACATGCTAGCGCGGATCACGCAAGAGCCTGGCAAAAAGCGCAGCGGTTATTGCAAAATTTTGAGCATATTCCTGGCGAACTAGCGATGTCGACCTTAAATCGACCAAACGATCCAAGCCGCCGTGCTGCCATGCTAAAGCTTGCACTCGTTATTGGCGCTATTCCGCTAATGGGCACTAGCTACTATCATTTAACCCGTGAGCAAGCTGGCTACGTCAGTAAAATGGGCCAACAACGCACCATTACCTTGCCCGATGGCAGTGAGCTATTACTAAATACCGATACTCAACTCGATGTACACTATCAACCTCAGCAAAGGCTAATTGAACTCCATCGTGGTGAAATACTGGTGCAAACCGCCAACAACATCAGTAAACAACTTGGCCAACCAATGCACGCGCCAAGTAAACGCCCTTTTAAAGTCCAGCTTAACAACATTCAATTAGAGGCCTTAGGCACACGTTTTATTGTGCGCACGGCGTCGACTCATCAACAAAAGAAACAGCATTATCTGGGCGTATTAGAAGGTGCGGTACGAATTAGCCTGCATGCGAGCCAAACCAAGCCAAGCCAGAGTCGTTACCTGCAAGACAATATGGTGATAAATGCCGGTCAGCAAGTGTATTTCAGTGATAAGGGCATCCAACCAGCGACTCCAATAACAGCAGTGAGCAGCGCTTGGAGCAACGGCATGTTAATGGCCGACAACCAGCCTCTAACTGATTTTGTTGCTGAGTTGTCTCGCTATCGCCGTGGTTTTATTCAAATTGATCCCGCGATTAGAAATCTTGCCGTGTCGGGCTCCTTTCCCCTGGATAATATAGAGCAAACGTTAACCATGCTCAGTGCTACTTATCCAGTGAATATAACCCATCGCTTTGGCCTCTATTGGGTAGCGATCGCGCCTAAATCAATAAAAAAGTGAAATAATTAAGATTTATTGATACTTTTTTGCCGTTCGCTTGGCATAGGAGGTAAGCAACTTATTTAACCTTAAGGAAATATCTCCCAATGACCAATTCATCGACATCGCACACTGCGATAGCAAATGCTGGGCACCGTTTATCGACACGCTTAACACCATTAAATTGCGCAATCAAAGCCGGTTTAATCGGTTTAGCGCTCAGTGGTAGTGTATTAGTCCCTGCCCATGCTAACGACACCAACAGTATCAAAAAGCACCACGCTAGCAAGCAACAAGCCTATCAAATATCGGCGGGGGCGTTATCTTATAATGTGTCACGCATTGCTAGCAATGCTGGCATCGCCTTGTCTTTTGACCCTAAGCTAACCGACGGTCTAAAGAACAACGCGGTCGAAGGTAATTTTCGCGCGCTGGAATTAATCGAAAAATTATTGATTGGCAGCGGCTTAAAACTGATTAAAAGCAACGAGACCAGTTATAGATTAATCAAAGAGTCCGCCGCTATTACAACCCTCGCGCTAGCGGTAGTACAAGGTGACAATTTACACGATGGCAGTGCGGCAGATGGCTATAGCAATGATGGCGTGACCAATATTGGCATATGGAATAAGCGTAGCCTGCAAGAAACGCCCTATTCTATTAATGTGGTTGCAGCAGATTTCATTCAAAATATACAGGCAACCAGTAGCGATCAGTTATTTAAAATGAACCCCGTGACCCAGTTTAGCTGGCCGCAGGCACAAAATGATTCACCGTATATCTATACGCGCGGTTTTCAAACAGGTACTTCGTCTCGTAATGGGGTAACGCGCGATGGTTATGATCATGGGGTTAGCATGGCTGATGTTGCAAAAGTCGAAGTCCTTACTGGCATGTCTGGTTTTCTTTATGGCGCAGGCAATATTGGCGGCATGGTCAATTACGTCAGTAAGCGTCCGACCGATGAGCGCTTTAGTGCCGTAACAGTCGGTAATACTAGTGGCGCTAACGCTTATGTTCACGGTGATTTGGGCGGTCGCCTTGGTCATGATGGTGATTTTGGCTATCGTATGAATGTATTAACCCAAGATGGTGAAACGGCTGTGGCACAACAACATGCCGAGCGTAATTTTGTCAGCCTCGCCTTAGACTGGCAAGCAACGGATGACTTGTTAATACAGCTCGATGGCTCATTTCGTGATTACCAACTCAACGGCCGTCAGGGGTATTGGAGTTTAGGGAAAGATCAAACTCAAGCCAGTGGTAAAGCCATTCGACCAGATGCCGACGATGTCGATAGCGATCTGCTGTGGGGACAAACTTGGGCCTACCAAAACACTAAAACCGAGCGTTTTGGCGCAAACCTAGACTGGACAATCACCGATGTAGTGTCATTACGTGCAGGTTATCTTAATGAAGAGGTGACGCGTCATAGCGCCTTGTCATTTAACACCATCAATGCCGACAGTAGTTATAGTCAAAGCACTCATACTAATAGAAAAGCTCCGCATACTATTGATAGTGTAGGTGGTTTTGTTTTACTCGATGTTACTTTTACTACCGGAGCCATCGACCATACATTGATCACAGGCTATCGCTATAGTGATAACCAGCAGGCTCGATTTAGAGATGGTCGCAGTAATAAACTCAAACAACAAAATCTTTCTTTTGCCGCGCCAACTAACGTTGCTGAGCCGATATGGCAAGAGTATGGTGTTCAGGGCAGTTATGTTCGCGCTAAGTGGGGCACCACAAACATTAGCCTCGGTGACGATATTCGCTTTAATGAGCAGTGGTCTACTCTAGTGGGGTTAAGTTATGCCAACATCTATGCTAAAGGTTTTAATAAGTCACTGGCACCTACCTATCATTATGATGAAAGTGCCTTAACACCCAGTGTCTCTGTTATTTATCAGCCTCAAGACAATATCACCACCTATGTCAGCTACATGGAAGGCCTTGAAGAAGGTGGCGTTGCTAGCGATGACGATGATGTTATTAATCCGGGTGCAGTAATGAAACCGTTAATGAGTACCCAGTTCGAGTTGGGCGCGAAACTTAATGTTGACGGCATGCTGTTAACCGCAGCCATTTTTGAAATAGACAAAGGGCTTGAGTATTATAAAGAGCTTGCTGACGATAAGAGAAAATTAGTTCAGGATGGCCGACAGGTGCACCGCGGGTTAGAGTTTACGGCGACCGGCAAGCTGACCGACAATGTAACATTGGTTGGTGGTATAACCTTACTCGATGCGCAAAGTAAAAACCAAAAAATAGCATCAGATTTAGCCGGAAAAATACCCAAAGGAGTAGCCGAGAAAATGGCTAAGCTTTATGGCGAGTATCATATCCCTGCGGTACCGGGTTTGGTGATAAATGGTGGTTTCAATTATACTGGCGACTTTTACGGCGATACCAGCAATACTGACAAGTTAGCTGCATATACCCTCGTAGATATAGGTGCGCGCTACGCGCTTGATTTTGCCGAGCAAGTAGTGACCCTAAGAGTAAATGTTAATAATTTGACCGACCATAGATATTGGGCCAACGATCGTTTTCTTGGCGATGGACGTCGCGTGACACTCTCGGCAAATATGAGTTTTTAGCCACAACTAAGGTAAACAACAACGCCGCTTTATTACGCTAACATGGTAATAAAGCGGCGTATTTTTTTGTCCTCAGCCGCAGTTTTACTCACTATTTCCCTGTTCATGTTGCTAAAAACTAGCGCGACTAATCAAAGTATCTTCATATCACGCGAGCATTATGTGCTTTTCCACGTTAGGATAATTACTCAACACCCGACATTTTGCACAATCGCCGCCAAAGCTAGCGTCGATATCGGCGAAGTGATCAGGAAAAGCCTTTAGCTCGATGTTAGAAGTCGCTGCTAATAGCACTTGCGCTAGTTAATAGTGCAAATGGTATTAGATACCCTTTGCTAAGAAAAAGGAGTCTTCACTAATGACAAGTTATCAACTGTGGCAATGTCTTGTTTGTGGTCTTATTTATGATGAGGCCTTAGGTTGGTCAGAGGACAATATTGCGCCAGGTACTCGCTGGGCAGATGTTCCTGCCGATTGGGCGTGTCCCGATTGTGGCGTTGGCAAAGAAGATTTTGAGTTATTGGGGCCAAGTGATGGTGTTCCTACCAGTAAAGTAACAAGCCAAATAGTCGTCAACCACACATTGCTATTTGAGCAACCACAAAGTAGGACGATAGCCAGCACAGCGCTGCCACTAATTATTATTGGCAGTGGTCTTGCCGCCTATCACCTAGCCATTGAAGTGCGCAAACTCGATACCAGCAGACCTATTACCCTGATAACCAGTGATAATGGCGATTTTTATAATAAACCGATGCTATCGACCGGTTTTTCGCAAAACCAAAGCAGCGACCAAATTCGAACCAACACCAGCGAGGAAATGGCGAAAAAGTACCAGCTCACAATTCATATTCATACCAGGGTAAGCGCCATCGACAGCAGTAATAATACGCTGACGCTGGGTCAACATACCCTCGCCTTTCAAGATTTAGTGCTAGCCATCGGCTCATCATGCATCTCCCCGCCACTGCAAGGTGATGGCCTGGCCAACGTTTACCACGTTAATGATTTGATTGATTACCACCGTTTTCGAACCGCGATGGTCAATAAACGTCGGGTATTAGTGATTGGCGCCGGACTCATCGGCAGTGAATACGCTAATGATTTGGTCCACGCAGGCTACCAAGTAACGGTGGTTGATCCTGTTGAGCGAGTATTGGCCGCGCTGTTGCCGCTAAAAGTATCACAACAAGTGCAGCAAAAGCTGCACGACAAAGGCGTGAGCTTCTGCTTTGGCGCGGTTGTAGAGCACATTAACAACCACAAAAATGGAATTGTCGCCACCTTGAGTAATGGCAAAACTATTGCGGCCGACATCGTGTTGTCGGCGGTCGGTGTAAGCTCTCGCACAGCCTTGGCTAGCGCAGCCGGAATTGAGGTTGAACGGGGTATTAAAGTCGATTCCCTGTTGCAATCATCAACGCAGCGCATTTATGCTTTAGGAGATTGCGCGCAAGTTAATCACCAAGTTCATTGCTACGTCGAACCATTATTACGCTGCGCGCGAGCACTGGCTAAAACCTTAACTGGCTCACCGACACCGGTAGTCTATGATCCTATGCCCATTGCCATCAAGACTACTATTAATCCAGTCGTCGTGTGCCCTCCACCCCTAGGCGCTAAGGGAAAATGGCAATATAACAGCGATAGGGAAAACATTGTCGCGCTGTTTTTAGATCGGCGTCATAAGCTACTCGGATTTGCATTGACCAACTCAGCCCGAGCCCAACGATTGACGCTTCTTGCCCGCGTCAATCACGACACAAACGAGAAAAACAACCTTGGCCAACCACCAGCTGCATAAAAGTTGCTGGTGATTTTTATGCTATGTTGGCCGTTGCCCATTCAATCCGTCTCTAGGAACAATAAAACTTGCCGATTAACATTATAAGGTAATCACCCGATAGTGGTTATTTGGGGATGTGTAGTTACTTTACTAGATAACTCGTAATGGGGTACATAGCGCCATAGAAATAGTTGTGCTAAGTTGGTTTTTTGGTATGGGAAGAGCGGACTTCCCACACCGCCCTAACGAGGAGCTATTAATTCCAGTCTAACTTCAATTCTTTATGATTTGATGCGCAATCTTTTAAATATAAGTTGATCAGGTTTTGATATGGTATGTCATTTTTATCTGAAAGCTGCTTAAAGTAATCCACGACCTCTTCATCAAGCCGAATGGTAATTTGTTTCTTAAGTTTTTTTATGTACGGATTTTTTGTTGAACCCGAAAAGTCATAACTATCACGCATAACGATATTCCTCGTATTGTTTTCTTTCCTTCTTTTCAGCTTTTCGTGCTGAAATAATTCGAATACGGTCATCCTTACCACGATAGCAATGGCAAACAACGAGTGTGTTGTGCTGTTCACTATTTCCCATGATGATAAACCGCTCTTCGCCGATTGAACTGTCGGGATCTGATATTAAACGTGCGTATTCATCTAAAAAGACAGTTTCAGCTTCATCAAAGCTTATGCCGTGCTTTCTAATGTTTTTATGTGCTTTAACCTGATCTCGTTCAAAACTTAACCCATGCATAACTACATTGTAGTTACGTCATAATGAAATTACAAGTTCATCATAGAACGTTAACAATTTTTTTAGAGAAGGGCATTAGAAAAATACGGTGAAAGTAAAAATAAAAACGGAGCAAAACATTACCGATAGCTTGAGCAAGTATTTTGTTCAAGAAACAGAAAATACGCTGATTCGAGCTTCCTATGGGTTTAATATTTATAAGCTTTATGAAGTGTAGGAAGATAAAATTTGGGCATGGAAATCTGATTGATATTCAATGGCTTTTAAAGTCCCATTCATTTTAGTGATGTAATTTAGCACCAAAGGGCGAAACGATGTTAAGTTGTTGATTTATCGATGCTGAATGTTGCAGATACTTGCGGTTTTAAGTATTAGAAATAGTATCGTGAACTTAATAAACAAAACCGACCGTTCAAGCAAGTCGTAGGGTACTTTGCGCGATAGCGAGTTAGTTACCGAAATTAAAATCCTGTATTAAATATCTTTGTACTCTTTAAATCTCTCACCAAGATTTTTTTTGAAAATTGGACGATCTGTGACCTCGAGTGATTTTCCTGCATACTTTTCATAATTAGTACCATCCAGCGATGGTGATACATGAACAGTTCCTTTACTGTCTACCCCAATTAAGTTTAAATCGTATAAAGTATGTATATCAGCCCTCAGTAACAAGCCGTTCTGACAGTCATACCCACCCCCATTGGAATGAGTTTTGATGTGTGCAGCCTCTAGCGCTTCAACTGCCTTGCTGCCGCTAATCGCACAGGTTTTTTCATACTGTTGCATCAAAACCTCTCGAAATTTAGGCTGACCTCTACGCTGAATTATTTCTCGCATAACAGGTGTATCAGGGGAAGAGTCTTGACTGGAATCTGCACTTTTTGTATCACTATCTAATATATTATGTTCTTTATAATCATCTGGGTATAAACAATTCCCGCTGGTTCGATGGACTATCAGGTCTTCTTTTCCATTCGAAATTTTCGACACAAATAGTTCAAACTGTTTCTTTTGTTTACCTACTGATATTTCACTCAACAAGAATTTTTTTTCATTTATATCTTTCCAAGATTGATTGAAAATATTACACAAAACCTCTTGCACCACACTGGCTTCTGTTCTTATTTTCACATAAGAACTTTGTATTTTTGTCGGTTTTATAATGACAAATAATGGACAGCCTTGCTGCCCATCAATGACTTTTCGACCAATACTGATCTGAACGTTAGATCCCAAATGAGAATCATAAATATCTGGCGCTGTTGTAGCCAATTGTTGTCTATACTCAATAGTGAGATTAACTTATTGAAGGTATTGGCAATGAATACTAAATCATTTGTAAGTAAGCTTAACCA
>Ga0209395_1007237_pt1 | contig 11726 bp, 8 predicted proteins | sample GOMGulsemesocosm_3_FD_184635 | JGI IMG/M metagenome (GOLD analysis project Ga0209395, IMG submission 184635) | Methane-oxidizing microbial communities from mesocosms in the Gulf of Mexico - GOM9D Gulf of Mexico (SPAdes) (version 2) | ecosystem: Environmental > Aquatic > Marine > Cold seeps... | reverse complement strand
TGCTGTTATTGGTGTTTTTGCCAGAGTACTCACTTGGTTATGGAACAAACTATATAACGGTATTGACGTTAAAAATATTGAACAAGTAAATGAACTAACGCAAAAAGGCCACGAAGTTATTTATGTACCATGCCATAGAAGCCATATGGATTATTTATTATTGACCCATGCAATTTATCAACAAGGATTAGTACCACCACATATTGCCGCTGGGGTTAATCTCAGTTTTTGGCCGGCAGGACCTATATTCAGACGTTGTGGTGCATTCTTTATTCGCCGTTCATTTAAGGGAAATAAGCTTTATTCTACTATTTTCAAAGAATACCTATTTCAGTTATTTAACAAAGGACACTCAGTAAAATTTTATACTGAAGGTGGCCGCAGTAGAACAGGCAGATTACTAGCACCTAAAACCGGTATGCTCGCAATGACTATTCAAGCTATGCTCAGAGACTTAGATAGACCCGTTTCTATCGTGCCCGTTTATATTGGTTATGAACATGTAATGGAAGTAAGTACTTATCTAAAAGAATTGGCAGGAGATAATAAAAAGAACGAATCTGTTCTAGGTATTTTTAAAGCGATTAAAAATTTAAAAAACTATGGACGTGGTTATGTAAATTTTGCAGAGCCAATAAACGTGAATCAATTTTTAAATGATAATCAACCAAATTGGCGTGATTCTATTAGTGATGATGACTCTATAAAACCACAATGGTTAGGTGGACAAGTAAGTGATTTAGCACAAATGATCATGGTAAATATCAATAATGCAGCAGCATTAAATTCAATCAATTTACTAGCACTTATATTACTCAATAGTGATAAACATGCTTTAAGTAAACCTGAAGTAATAACGCAATTAAAACTGTATTTAAACTTACAAGCAGATGCGCCTTATACAGATAGAGTGACCCAGCCAGATGAAGATGCTCAAGCACTGCTAGATCATGCTTTAAAATTAAATAAGCTTGATTTGTTGCAAGATTCATTTGGCGATATTATTGCGATTAAAGATAAAGAAAAAGTACTATTAAATTATTATAGAAACAATGTGATACACCTTTTTTGTGTACCAAGTTTATTAGCTCGCTTTATTTTACAACAACAAAAAACAGATATTCAAAGCTGTAAAGCGTTAGTAGAAAAACTATATCCTTTATTTGCAGCTGAATGGTTCTTAAAACCTTTAGCTGATGATTATATTGAAACGATTTTAAATAACCTACATGAACAAGGTATAATTCAAGTAATAGCAGATGATATATCTATCATAACCGACTCAAGCAGTGCCTATTTTCAGTTAGATTTACTTAGCCGTATTATTGATTGTACTTTACAAAGATATGCAGTTGTATTGGGGCTTATTCCTAAAGAATCAGGGATAAGTCGTGCACAATTAGAAACAAGTAGTCAAAACTTAGCGCAAAGACTGAGTTTGTTACACGGCATAAAAACACCTGAATTTTTTGATAAAAAGGTATTAAGCAGCTTTATTTTAGGCTTAAAAGAAAATGAATTATTAGAAATTGATCACAATAATGATTTTCAATCTAGCTCTGAACTCATTGCGCTATATGATGCTGTAACACATTTACTTTCTCCAAATGTTTTACAATCAATTGAACTAACAACATCTCAACATAATGATAAGTGTATAGGTTAATTATTTAGCTCAGGATTAATACATTTTAAACAGGGCTTTTAGCCCTGTTTTTATTTAAGGCTTACTCACCTTTGGCGTATCAAACCTTCTTGCATGGTTGACGCAATTAATACACCATCTTGATTAAAAAATTGCCCTCTTACTAAACCTCTGCCACCGCTAGCTGAAGGACTATCAACTGCATATAAGATCCATTCGTCCATTCTAAAATCTCTATGAAACCACATTGCATGATCTATGGTAGCAACTTGCATATTAGGCTGCATAAACGACAGCCCATGAGGCTGTAATGCGGTTGGTAAAAACTCAAAATCAGACGCATACGCTAATAAATATTTATGTATTCTTGGATCATTTGGCATATCGCCATTTGCTTTAAACCAAACATAACGATTAGCCAAAGTCACTTCGGGCTTGAATGGGCTTTGAAAATTTACCGGCCTCATTTCAATCGGTTTATCACATAAAACTTTGTCTCTAATTTTTTCAGGGATCAAACTCGCATTTTCGCGATAAAACTCTAATGATGATCGTAAGTTATCAGGCCCTGGCACATTAGGCATAGATGCTTGATGAGTCACACCAGGTTCTTCATTATGAAATGATACCGTCATATAAAATATGGGCTTGCCATTTTGAATCGCTTTAACTCTGCGTGTACTAAAACTTTTACCATCTCTGATATTTTCGACATCATATACTATGGGCTTTGAGGCATCACCTGGACGTAAAAAGTATGAATGAAGAGAATGCACCAACCTTTCTTCAACAACAGTCTCTTTCGCTGCAGATAAAGCCTGTCCCATTACTTGTCCACCAAAAACAGCTTTAAACCCTAAGTCTTGGCTATCACCGCGATAAAGTCCTTCCTCAATGGTTTCTAAGTCCAATAATGATAATAAATCATCTAATACTTGGCTCATAACTTATACCTTACTTTCATCTAAATAACGGCTAAAAGCCATTGCTGACAAAGGTTTACTATAAAAATACCCTTGCACATATGGACAGTTCAAAGATTTTAAGAATGCTACTTGCGCATTACTTTCAACCCCTTCAGCGATTACCTCTAATTGAAGACTTTTAGCCATAGATAATATACCTTCAATTAGCGCCCTACTTTCTTTATCTACTACAAGATCCATTACAAAAGATTTATCTATTTTAAGGTAATTTATAGGGAATTTTTTTAAATAACTTAATGATGAATAACCTGTGCCAAAATCATCTATTGATAATGACACTCCTAATGCTCTTATTTGTTCTAACTGACTTAAAGTTGATTCATCATCATTTACTAATAAGCTTTCTGTTATTTCTAAAGTGAGTCTTGAGGCTGGTAGTCCTGTATCAGATAGTGTTTGTTTTACTAACTTGGTAATATCTTGTTTTTTAAATTGATAACTAGACAAGTTAACCGAAATAGACGGTGTATTTTTTTGTTTTATATTCACCCAAGTCATCGCTTCTGTACAAGCTTGTTTTAATACCCATTCACCTATCGGTATTATTAAACCAACATCTTCCGCCAAAGGAATAAATTCATCCGGTGAAATCATACCAAATTCACTATGTTGCCAGCGTACAAGTGCCTCACAACTCGTAACTTCCCCAGTTTGTAAATTAATTATGGGCTGAAAATTCAAACTCAATTCATCATTTTTTAAAGCATAGTGCAAAGCCTGCTCTAACGCTCTTCTTCTCTGTGCTTCAAGATCCATTTCATGGGTGAAAAAGTAACTGGCATTTCGACCTTTTTCTTTTGCTTTATACATTGCACTATCAGCATTTCTTAATAAAGTTTCAGTATCCGCGCCATTTTCAGGATAAATCGTAATGCCAATACTTGCAGAAATAAATGCATTTTTTCCATCTAAACTGTATGGCTGAGATAAGGAAATTAAGAGCTTATTAACTACCGCTTCTACACTATGTAATTCATCAATATCAGGTAATACTAAAGCAAATTCATCGCCACCAAAACGCGCCACCGTATCTGACTTTCTTAGATTAGTACTAATGCGATTTCCTGCTTCAATTAATAATAAATCGCCTGCAGCATGACCAAAAGTATCATTCACATATTTAAATCTATCTAAATCAATAAATAATAAAGCCACCAATTTATTATTTCTTTTGGCTCGCTCAATACTGCGAGAAAAATGCTCGATAAAAAGACCTCTATTAGCAAGTCCCGTTAAAGAGTCAAAATTTGCTTGTTTCCAAATACGTTTTTCATCTGCTTTTCTTTGTGTGATATCACTAAATAAAAAAACATAGCCTTCAACATTATCTTTAGGGTCTTTCATGGTTGAGATTGCTAACCACTGTAAATATTTCTCCCCACTCTTTTGTTGACTCCAAAGCTCTCCTTGCCAACTTCCTTGGCTCTCTAAGTTGGTAAATATATTTTCTAAATAGGTTTCATCTTCTGATGTAAATTTAAACTGAGTTAAGTTGTGATTTAATACTTCTCTTTCTTGATACCCCGTAATCTCGCTAAAAGCATTATTCACTTTAATAATTTTATTTTGAGTATTGGTAATCATTACGGCTTCATTTGCAGTTTCAAATACCCCAGCTGCAAGCCTAAGTTCTTTTTCATTTTGAATTAATTTCTTTCGAGAAGAATGAACATGACGCAATGCAATTATGAGCACTATGATTAACGATAATAAAAATAAAGTAGCAACAGAAAAAATTAAAATTAATAATTCATTTTGATTTTTAATTTCTGTTGTTTGCACCTCAACCATTTTTTCCAGTTGAGTTTGGTAATACCAAAGATCTTCCTCTAAACCTCTTTCCTTAGAAATATCTCTGATAATTGAATAAAGTAATGTTTTACCATCAAAATTGAGTGGCACTGAATAAACTTCAACTGTTTTTATTTCTGTATTTGCGAGTCGGTGCCTAAATATAAAAAAGTTACGACCTTCTTTTTCTGCAAGTAACCTTTCATCAGAAACCTGCGTTGAAGTCAGGGTATTTATTTGTTGAATCGACATGGATTGTAGCTGTTTTTGACTATAGCCATAAAACTGTACAGCTGCATTATTAGCATGCCTAATGTCTCCATTTCTGGGGTCAATTAAAAGCATAATAGAGTTATGTTTATTGAAAAAATCCCAGAATGAGGGGGTTGCTATGACTTTAGTCGGTAGAAGCAAACTCACTAACAAACTAAAAAAGACTAAAGTAAAGCGTTTCATTTACGACCTATATAAAAAGAGTAAAACAGACAACATTGACACTCTAGCACATGTATTTTTAACAAAATAATCCAAATTAGATTTTTACTTACCAAAAGCAGTTATAGTAGTTAAATAACAATAAAAATAACTTTTAATAGGTGACAGCTATGTATAAAAATTTTGATTCAACTAATCTAGCAAAAGAGTACTCCCCTAGCAGTTGTATTGATGATATAAATATTTATATCAATAAATATATAAACCAAAGCAAAGAAGCCGCTGAATTAGCCAAGCAAACACAGACATTAAAACCTAATTTAAGCTATGGTGAAAATGAAGATGAATTAATCGACTTATTTTTACCAACAAAAGGAAATACAAAAAAATTACAGGTTTATATTCATGGTGGCTATTGGCAAGCGCTTTCTAAAAACGAATCCTCATTTGCTGCAAGCAACTTCCAACAAAATGGCTGCTACTTTGCTGTTTTAAATTACAGCTTAGCACCTAACGCATCACTCACCGAAATTGTAAAACAAAATAGGAAAGCGATAGCCTGGTTATACAACCAGGCTGAACACTTAGGTTTTGATGCCAATGAAATATATTTATCTGGTAGTTCTGCAGGTGCCCACTTAGCTATGATGATGTTACACACTGATTGGGCTGATTATATCAAAAGCGACAAGCAGCAAAATAACCAAGTTGTAAAAGGCATTTGCGCTGTAAGTGGTATTTATGATTTAGCACCTATTGCACTTACTTACATCAATGATGCTTTAAAGCTGACTGCAAACGAAATTGAGCAACACAGCCCAAATAATAAATCGTTAAAAAACCTGTGCCCTATCGTTTTTGCCTTTGGTGACAACGAAACGTCTGAATTTAAAAGGCAAACCAGTGAAATGTTAATGACATTAAGCCGGGATGGCATTGAAGTATCGTGCAATGAAATAAAAGGCAGAAACCATTTTGATGTCATCTTAGATTTAACGGATCCACTAAGCTGGCTAAGTAAGCAGGTATTTAATCAAATGAAGCTTTAACTTAAAACTAAATTAACTGAGCGTTTTCAGTTAATACTTGAGTTAACAAATTAACAGGTTTAATTATTTTATTTTTCTTTAAATACACTAAATGCCAATAAATATTTAAACCTGAATCACCTAATTGCGCTCTATGTATTTCATTGGTATTCAGATTAGCTTCAAGCCATCTTTTAGACATAATGGTCATGCCCATATTCGCTTTTACTAACTCTATAATGGCTTCATTAAAACCCACTTGTAGCACCTTTCTAGGCAACACATTATGCGGCTTAAAAAACAATTCATATTCACGGTCTTTTTCAGGCACTGTTGAGTTTGTTATATATACTTCATCTTTAAATTCATCGGCTTGAAATCTATTTTGATTCGATTTTTTATGTTTGTTTGATAAACATGCCACCAGCTCATCTTGCAAGATACAAAACGAGCCATAAACCTCATCATCTAAGTTTAAGACTTTATTTGCACTGGAGATCATCGCGATATCAATTTCCCCCTGCAATAATCCTGGCAAAGGTGCTTGAGAAGCATTAGAAATGATCTCTAGTTCAATGTTGGGGTATGACTCATTAAAGGCGTTTATAACAAAAGGTAGCCACTTAAACGAAGCATAATGAGGCAAGCCAATGCGAAGCACCTGCTCAACACCCTCTGCTAATAACGAAATATCGTATTCCGCTCTTTCTAATTCTTTTAAAATCTTTTGGGCTGAATGCAATAAGCGTTTACCGGCACTCGTCATGATAAGTTTTCTGCCATTTCTAACAAATAAGTTAGTATTTAAACGGCGCTCAGCTTCTCTTAATCTATTAGTTAATGCCGGTTGCGTGATACATAAAGACTCAGCTGCTTGTTTGACACTTGATGATGCTTCTATTGTACAAATCATCTTTAAATGACTGATATTAAGCTGACTCTTATTGATATTCATTATATTTTAGCTAATACACCTTTATTAACATGAGCCACTTGCTCAGTATTTGATTCGTTAACTTGCCAATCAAAGCCAAGTGATTTGAGTATTGTTTGTGCAATTAGTTTCATAGATTGCTCATCACGACCATGGGCTATTTTCATTACAATACCTAAGCCCTTAGGGTACCGATCATCATTAATCGCTAACCCAAGTAAACCGTCAGCACCTTCTTTAGCTAATACTTTACCAGCACAGGCTTGCATGATTTCGCTATCCATACGGCCATCACCACCAATAAACCAAGGATGAGATGTCATTGCTGGCCATACCCAGTCATTATTCGCTTCTTTCGCTAAATACGAAAAGCTTTTTGCTAAATCAGATACATGATGACTTAAAGTGGGTAAACCACAACCATCAGGGCAAGCAACCAGTGATGCTTGATTTTGCTGCATAGCTAGCTCAAGTTCCTGCATAAAAGCATGGTGATACGCATGATCTTGGCTTAAATAGTCATGAGTTGACCAACCCTTTTTAATACACCCTAAAATAATTCCCGCGTGTTTACCTGAGCATGGATGATGCCATCGACTTTGCTCTTGCGAACCACCTAGCGCACTTGATATAGGCGTTTGCAGTTTATCCCAGTGACTTTGCTCTAATAAACTTTGTGCCATAGTAATATGTTTAGCAGTGCCGCTATGAGATGCCACTGAGATGGCTTGCTGCTCTAAGGTTAAATCTTTTAATTCTTCTTTAAAGACTTTCATTTGAAAGGGCTTCATTAATGAACGACCATAAATCAGCGGATCAGCACCAATATTATGAATAACTTCATTACCATGCACCCAACAAATTGTACCATGTACTAAAATCTCAGCTATATTGGCTCTTTTTCTTTCAAGCAGTACATCAAATTCAGAACTCATATTAATTCCTAAATGCTGGTAATACATGATCTGTTACTAACTGCATGCTATTTTTCACATCATCATTATCGTGATTATTAAAATCAAACCATAACATTATTTTATCATCAGGATGAAAACGTGATTTCATCTGAGCAATGATCTCTTTCGGGCTACCACATAGTGCATTACTTACTGCTGATTCTATTTTATTTTTATCTATTGTACCTTCCATAGCCAACCAAAAAGAAGAAAGTGCTTTTTCAGCCTGATGTTTTGCACGCGCACATTTTTCGCTTTCACTTGCATCTTGATCGTCATTAATAAATATCATGCTAGTTCTTGGCATCATATCTCTTTGCCATTGACCACCCTCTTTATGGTACCAAGACGCCATATTGCCATGAGTTTTTTCTATGACTTCTTTTGAAGTAATTGAAAGGTTAAATACAGAACAAGGCAGAATTTCATTTGCTAACTTTTGCGCTTGTGGATCATGGCTACCAATCACGAGTTGTAGTAAATCAAAGTCAATATCTTGTGGCACGATGGCTAACTTATCAAACTGCCAAAAATTAGGAATGCAAATTCCATTGTCTTGATTTAATGTATAGGTATTTAAACTTATTGCCGTTTGCCATTCATCTGATGATCTAAAGTCATTACTTGTTAATACAATTGGCTTTATATCTTCAGAGCCAATGACTTCTCCTTTAAGCAAGCGTAAAAAAATCTCCATACCTTGAATAAAGACTTTGCCTTTTAAACTTGGCCAAATGCCTTTTTCAAATTCATTTCGAGCATTGATACCAAAAGGAGCCGATTGATACGGGAAACGACCTGAAGCAAAACCCAAGAAGAGCTTTCTTTTTTCATCTGGGTTTAATGCATGTAAAGCCATGAAAAACTTCGCAGCTTCAGCTTTTGCAATTGGCCCACCACTTGATAGCAAGTTCATAATTGCCGAGCCAACATTAATATTTTTTGTGCATGAAAAAATACGATGTGCTAACTGAAAAATATCTGAATTTAAACCTATTTCACCTTTAAAATGCGGAACAACAGCATTTGGATTTGCTTTTTGCACTTGTACTGAAAAATGAGATTCAGCTATCCAAGCAGTCTCAAACCCCAAAGTATCGGCTAGCTTCACTTGATCAAAAAAGCTCGTTAGCATCTGTTTTTCGGTTGGAATAAAGCCATCAACTTCAGACTGACAAAGAGAGAAAAAAATATCAAATTTCATAATGTCTTCCTTACTTAAACTTCATCAAACAGATATTACGAAGTACTGCCTGATAAGTTTTATTAATTTTTTATTATTAAGTGTTCGATCAGAGGCTATTTAATAAATGCAAATGCATCTGCATGCATATGCTCTATTAATGCACCTTTTTTGATGAAGTCATCTCTTACTATGCCTACCATGTCAAAACGACCAGCCATATAGATCTCATAAGGTTCAAGGGATACAATATCTTTTAAAATTGCTTTATGTACATATCCTGTATGACCTTGCCAGTCACTACCTGCTTGTTCTATCACTGGAATAAAAGTGAAATTATTACTTAATTTGGCCCAAGCTTGCATTTCTTTTAAAGCATATAGTGCAGCACTATTTTTTACGCCCCAATACAAAAAGACAGGTCGATCACATCCTATTTCAGCTAAATGATCAGCCATAGATTTCACATAAGAAAAGCCTGTACCACCAGCTAATAAAATAATGGGCCTATTACTATTTTCTTGTAAATAAGAATGACCTAATCCCACTTCTAATTTAACTTGGGTATTATTATTTTGATGATCGATTAGATGCGCTAAAGACTGTTGCGCATATGAATCTGCAGCAGAAGCACCTATATGTAATTCCAATAAACCTGCTTGGCTTGGTCGACTGGCAATAGAGAATGCACGCTTATCATTTTCACCCAAAACAATCTGTAGATATTGACCCGCTTTAAATTTAACCGCTTGCTCAGGTTTTAATTGCACTTTATATATATGCTCAGTTAAAGAACTTATGTGTTCAATATTGGCTTGGAGTACTTGCATTGGTTTGCCTCACTAAGGATAAATGCAACAATTAATCAAAATTACAAATGCGTACGTAATTCAAATAGTTCAGGAAAAAAACTGATATCTAATGCTTTCTTTAAAAATGCCACACCAGAAGAACCACCTGTTCCGGCTTTATTTCCTATGATCCTTTGCACCGTATACATATGCTTAAAGCGCCACTGCTGGAAACTATCTTCAATATCCACTAGTTTTTCGGCAAGTTCATATAATTGAAAATGTTCATCAGCATTTTGATATACATTAATCCATGCCTTTAATACTGAATCATGCTTTTGATATGGTTGGCTAAAATCACGGTTTAACAGCGCGCCATCAATATTTAGGCCTGTTTCAGCAAGTACTTTTATTGTTACATCATAAAGACTTGGCTGCTCTAGAATCTGTTTTAACTCTTGATGGACAACAGGGTCGCTTTCATGAACCTGTAATAAGGATGCATTTTTATTACCTAATAAAAATTCAATTTTACGATAGCCGTATGATTGAAATCCGGAGGAATGCCCAAGAGAATCTCTAAATTTAAGATAATCAACAGGTGTTAAGGTAGATAAAATATTCCAAGATTGTGTTAACTGGTTAAGGATTTGTTTAACTCTAGAAATTACTTTAAAAGCATGACCAAAATCACCACTTTGAATATTTTCAATTGCCTTACTTAATTCATGACCTGCAAGTTTTAACCAGAGTTCGCTAGCCTGATGAATTATAATGAATAGCATTTCATCATGCTGATCAGACAACGGATTTTGAGCCGATAATATTGGCGCTAAATTAAGATAGTCCCCGTAAGACATATCATCTTTAAAATCCGTATGTATTTCATCTTCCATAGGTCGATAGTTATCACTATATGGACAACCCATAATCATTACTCCGCTTTTTATACTTTTACGTGGTTATTTATATTCTGTTATTTTTTATTGTTTGTAAGAAATAAAGATCATCACACGTTATTTTTAAATAATAAATTTTGATATTTAATTAAGTCTAGCGTGTTTTTATTGATAAGAATAATTATATAAATTGAAGTTTTTGATACAAAAAATGAATGCTTTTATATAAAATAAAAGTTATAAAACAAAAAAAGCCAGGAAGACCTGGCCTTTGGGGAAACTTAATATATTAATATTTAGAAGTTAACTGTCACTTCATTTGAACATGCACTTGAAGCATCACAAATTTTATAAATAAATTGTGAGCCTTCAACACGACGTTCTCTATCACGGTAAATACCATTATTTGCAACCGTAGCGACCTTTTCTCCATTACGGTAAACATCAACCATTTCAGCTGGGCTACCTTGATAAGTGATATCAACACGCAAGTTACCTAAACGAGATTTGTAAGCACGCTTAACTGCTAATTCAATTGCAACATCTGATACAGTAACTGACATGGTTTTAGTATCACTCATACCTTCAGAGTCTGTCGTAGTCAGTGTCACATCATAAGCACCCGCTTGAGCATATGTGTGCATAGGGCTTTGCTCTGTTGATGTATTTGCATCACCAAAATTCCAGCTCCAGCTCACAATGTCGTTATTTGCGTCATAACTTGTATCAGTAAAGTTAACATCTAAGAAATTAACAGCCGCATCAAAATCTGCATTAGGTGCTGCAGGACCTACTTCACCTAAAGCTGAGAATGAAACAGACCAGTTATTTAAATTACCTGTATCTTCAGCGTAAGTATCAACGATATGTAATGTCCAATCACCTAATGTAGATTCACCGTTAAATGCTGAAGAAGTGTAACTTTGATCAATATCATCAGCGCTGCCGCCTGCTTGATTATGTAAAGTAGCCGTAGTGCCTGCAGGTGAAGTTAAAGTAACAATTAAATCAGCAATATATGTATGGCTAATATTTAAATGTGTACTAGAACCAAAAACAGTTAAGTCATCAGCGATTG